>Ga0209555_10001778_pt1 | contig 15998 bp, 15 predicted proteins | sample SaaInl85LU_5_DNA_FD_184643 | JGI IMG/M metagenome (GOLD analysis project Ga0209555, IMG submission 184643) | Marine microbial communities from expanding oxygen minimum zones in the Saanich Inlet - ESP_85LU_5_DNA (SPAdes) (version 2) | ecosystem: Environmental > Aquatic > Marine > Intertidal... | reverse complement strand
ACTGTAGGGTCGTAAGGTGTTTATTTTTTTAAGAAGTCAGAAATCTATTTTTTTACAATCTTTATTTTATGCCAATAACTTAACTTGTATCGTATAATTGTGTTTTTTTAACATACAATTCTTAAATATTTTTATGCAACAATATAAAACATCAAACAGATCTAAAAACAGCGAAAAGGTCTCTATTTTAGACGCTTTTACAACAATTATTTGGCCGAGAAGAAATTTGGTTTTTATTGGTTTAATTTTAATTGTATTGAGTAGGCTTGCAAGTTTAGTATTACCTTGGAAAAGTAAAGCGCTATTAGATGATGTAATTCCAAATAAAGATTACGATCAATTGTATCGATTATTATTAATCGTTGGCCTGGCAATTTTGGTGCAAGCTATCACATCTTTTTTGTTAACAAGAATATTAAGTGTACAAGCCCAATTCCTAATTTCAGAATTAAGAGCTCAGGTACAAAGAAAAATTTTGTCTTTACCTATAAGTTTTTTTGATAATGCAAAATCAGGTGCTTTAGTTTCAAGAGTAATGAGTGATGTAGAAGGGGTCAGAAATTTAATTGGTACGGGTTTGGTGCAGTTGGTAGGAGGAACGATAACTGCTGTAATTTCTTTACTATTATTAATTGGTATTAGTCCTTCTATGACACTTTTTGTGTTGGTTCCTGTTTCTGTATTTGGTATTGTAGCTTTAAAAGCTTTCAAATATATTCGTCCAATTTTTAAGAAAAGAGCAGTAATTAACGCAGAGGTTAGGGGTAGACTTACAGAAACTTTAGCAGGTGTTCGTGTCATAAAAGCCTTTAATTCTGAAGAACAAGAAAATAAAACCTTTGAAAAAGGAGTTGATAAGTTGTTTCAAAACGTAAAAAAAAGTCTAACAGCTACTGCTTTGATGACGAGTTCTTCTACTTTACTTTTAGGAATTGCATCAACAGGCATAATGGGTATTGGGGGATATAAAATTATGATTGGCGAGTTAACTATTGGAGATTTTTTATCATTTACACTCCTTCTTGGTTTTATGATTGCACCCATTGTACAAATGAGTAATATCGGAAGTCAATTAACAGAAGCGTTAGCGGGTTTAGATAGAACAGAAGAGTTGATGAATATGGAAGCAGAAGAAGATGATATCAAAAGAACAATAACCTTAAATGATGTTAAAGGAGAAATTGTTTTTGATGATGTTTCTTTTGCATATGAAGAAGGTAACGAAGTGTTGCACAACATTAGTTTTAAAGTTCCTTCGGGTTCTGTTACGGCTTTGGTTGGTAGCTCTGGTTCTGGTAAATCAACAATTGCAGGATTATCGGCTACATTTTTAAATCCTGATTCCGGTAAAGTAACCATAGATAGTAAAGATATATCTAAAGTAAAATTATCTAGCTATCGAAAACATTTAGGGGTTGTTTTACAAGACGAATTCTTATTTGAAGGTTCTATTAGGGAAAACATTCTATTTCCAAAACCAAATGCAACGGAAAAGCAATTACAATATGCTGTAAAAGCGGCTCATGTAAACGAATTTACAGACAGATTTGAAGCTGGTTTAGATACCTTGATAGGAGAGAGAGGTATTAAGCTTTCTGGAGGACAAAGGCAACGTTTGGCAATCGCAAGAGCAATTTTAGCAAATCCAAAAATTATTATTTTAGATGAAGCTACTTCTAATTTAGATACTGAAAGTGAGGCTTTGATTCAAAAAAGTTTACAAGAATTGGTAAAAAATAGAACTACCATTGTAATAGCACATAGATTGAGTACTATTAAAAAAGCAGCTCAAATTTTAGTTATCGAAGCAGGAAAAATTGCAGAAAAAGGAACTCATGACGAATTGATTACTGCAAGAGGGAGGTATTACGATTTGTACACCTATCAAGCTAAAATTTAGTTTTTAGGAATTTAATTTTTTTAAAATCTCCTTGTATACCGAACAGTAATAATCATGAAACTTTGGTAGCAAAACGTTTGTAAGTTTTTTTGTGTTTTTTAGAGTTGTCAAATCAACTAGTTTAATTGCTTCAACTTCTTCTTCTTGAATACTTAAATTTTTTATAGATTCCTCTAGTTTACAAATAAAAACATGATGATATTCATTATCTTGTATTCCGTTTTTGTGTTTTATCTGATGTATTCTAGTCCCTATTTTTATCAGATCAGTTTCTGATACCAATAGACCTAATTCTTCAAACACCTCCCTTTTGGCAGCACTTAAAATTGATTCTCCTGCACTTATGTGACCAGCAACAGAAATATCCCATAAACCTGGAAAAACTTTTTTAGCAAAACTTCTTTGTTGCAATAAAACCTGATGATCTTCGGTAAACAACCAGATATGAACAGTTGCATGAAACCAACCATTTCTATGCGCTTCTGATTTTAAAGCTGTTTTTCCTGAAGGCTTTCCGTCAGGAGTTAAAATATCTATGAGTTCATCCATAGTAAAAAATTATGGATGTCAGTTTGAGTAATTTTTTATGAAACTGAAAAGAAAATAAAAAATGTATCGAGAACTTTTTGAAATTAAGATTTCGCGATACATTTTTATTTATCCTTCATAAATTCACTCGAAATGACAAAGTTTGTTTATTCAAAATAAGAAAAGATGTCTCCAGACTTGATGTTTAATAACGTTTCGTAAATCATTTTAATAACGTTTTCTACATCTTCTCTATGTACCATTTCTACAGTGGTGTGCATGTAGCGTAATGGTAATGAGATCAATGCAGATGCAACACCTCCGTTGCTATAGGCAAAAGCATCTGTATCTGTTCCTGTTGCTCTAGATAATGCAGAGCGCTGAAAAGGGATTTTTTTAGCATCAGCAGAAGCAATGACTAAGTCTCTTAATTTTTGCTGAACAGCAGGAGCGTAAGCTACAACAGGTCCTTTACCAATTTCTAAATGGCCTTCTTTCTTTTTGTCAATCATTGGTGTTGTTGTATCATGAGTAACGTCTGTAACAATTGCAACATTTGGTTTTATCGTATGTGTAATCATTTCTGCTCCACGCAAACCAATTTCTTCTTGAACAGCATTCGTTATGTATAAACCAAAAGGTAATTTTTTACCATTTTCTTTTAACAAACGGGCAACTTCTGCAATCATAAATCCACCCATTCTATTATCCAATGCTCTACATACAAACTTATTGCCATTTAAGATGTGGAACACATCAGGGTAAGTAATTACACAACCTACATGAACTCCCATTTCTAAAACTTCATCTTTTGTTGCTGCACCAATGTCAATAGTTATGTTGTCTGGTTTAGGAGCTTGTTCGTTTCCTTTATCTCTTGTATGAATTGCTGGCCAACCAAAAACACCTTTTACAATTCCATTTTTAGTATGAATATTCACAACTTTACTTGGTGCAATTTGATGATCACTTCCTCCATTTCTTATCACATAGATCAATCCATTATCAGAAATGTAGTTTACATACCATGAAATTTCATCTGCATGACCTTCAATAACTACTTTGTAATCCGCTTCTGGATTTATTACTCCAACAGCTGTTCCATAAGTATCCGTAATGAATGTATCTACATAAGGTTTTAAATATTCCATCCAAATTTTTTGCCCTTCCCATTCATAACCTGTTGGAGCAGGATTATTTAAATATTTTTCTAAGAAAGTTAAAGAACCTTCATTTAAAATTGTTTCTTTTGACATATTTTTAAATTCTTTATTAAAAGTCTAATGAAGTAAAAATAAAGTGAATTTTTAAGTTGTTCTAAAAAAAAGGAAAAAAAAGTAACCCAATGAGTTATCGTCTTCAATTTGTTGTAAATAAATTTATTTTTACTGCTTATTGGTTATTCGTTTAGGAGGTTTAAAGTTAGGGGCCTTTGCACAGCATTTTTCTTTGTTTTATTGCAAAGTAAATTCATTTAAAAATTTTTAGCTGAAATAAAAGAAGTAAAAATAATTACAGTTATTACTTTGTTTTAAAGTTTATATTGCTGTTATTTTGTACTCTATTTATTGGCTAAATTGAGAAAAATCATATAAAAACACTAATGAAAACACCCAACAAATGTTATTGAATAGTTTTAAAGATAGAATTTTACAAAAAAGGGTGAAAAAGTCTTTGAAAAACAATACTGTTACTAGAGAAATAGCAGCCGATAAAATAACAACAATAGGTGTTTTGGCGTCTGCTAGTACTCCAAATTTGAATGAACTCGTAATTCTTTTACAAAAGGAGTTTCACTGTGAAATTACTCCTATTTTTTTGTTTAAAGAATTTGAGAAAAACAAAGAAGTACTGCAAAATGAGTTTACGAATAAAGATTTAAATTGGAAATTAAACTTTATTCATCCAAATTTAGTTGAATTTATAAATGAACCATTAAGCCTTTTAGTTGGATATTTTAATACTAATAATATATACCTTAAAAATGCTATTTTACAATCCAATGCAAAGTTCAAAGTTGGTTTTTCTACTATAGAAGAACCTATTTACGAGCTTACAATTGATACAAAAATAGAAGATCACAAAGTGTTTGTTTTTGAATTGAAAAAATACTTAATTGCATTAAATAAAGTTAAAATTTAACGATAATAAAAAAGTTGTTATTCCATCGAGTAAACTGTTTGTTTACTCATTAAAAATTGTAATTTTGCAGTTCTAAAAATTATTACAAAATGCAAAAGTTTGTTGGTACAGGTGTCGCTCTAGTTACCCCATTTAAAGAAGATCTAAGTGTAGATTTTGAGGCACTTAAAAAGCTGGTAAATTTTAACATTGATAACGGAGTTGATTATTTAGTTATTAATGGTACTACTGCAGAAAGTATTACAATTACTCAAACAGAAAAGCAAGAAATCATCGATTGTGTTATTAAGGTAACTGATAATAGAGTTCCTTTAGTTCTAGGCGTTGGAGGAAGCAATACAATGTTGGTGATTGAAGAATTGAAAACTAGAGATTTTACTGGTATAGATGGTGTTTTGTCAGTAGCTCCGTATTATACTAAACCAACACAAGAAGGCATTTACCAGCATTATAAAGCTGTTGCAGAGGCTACACATTTACCTATCATACTTTATAATGTTCCTGGAAGAACATCCAAAAATATGGAGGTTTCCACAACAATACGATTGGCAAATGATTTTAAAAACATTGTAGCAGTAAAAGAAGCCGGAAATAATCAACAACAATACAACCAATTGTTAAAAGACAAACCAAAAGATTTTTTAGTGATATCTGGAGATGATGATTTAGCTTTTGGGGTTACTTTAGCTGGTGGTTCAGGCGTTATTTCAGTTATAGGACAAGCTTTTCCAAAAGAATTCTCTACAATGATTAATTTGGGTTTACAAGGAAAAAATGAAGAAGGATATAATATTCATTTTAAAATGATGCCAGTTATTGATTATATTTTCGAAGAAAACAATCCTTCAGGAATTAAAACTGTTCTTAGAGAATTAGGAATATGTGGTAATAATGTACGTTTACCTCTAGTATCTGCTTCAAAGAAGTTAACCGATAAAATAACTAACTTTATTACTCAGTTCTAAAATAAGAGTAAATAAAAGTAGCCATTAAGAAAAATTTCTTGTTTTCACAATATTTATAAAACAATTCTGTTTTAATAATCCACTTTAAATTATTAGTTTTGCACGATGCAAAAAAATAAATTTTTCGCTTTTTTACTATTATTTACTTTATTGTTTTACGCATGTAGCGAATATCAAAAAGTATTAAATAAAGGTAGTGTAGAAGAACAGTATAAACAAGCTGTAAAACTCTACGAGCAAAAAGAGTACGGAAAAGCGTTACGTTTATTTGAAAAAGTTACGCCAACATACAGAGGTAAGCCACAAATGGAGCGTATTCAATTTATGATAGCACAATCTAATTTTAATGAAAAAATTTATGGAAGTGCTGCTTATTATTTTGATAAGTTTACTAAGAATTACCCTAAAAGTTCAAAAAAAGAAGCAGCAGCTTTTTTATCTGCCTACAGTTATAAGTTAGCTTCGCCACGTTTTAGTGTAGATCCTACTGAAACAAAAAAAGCTATTGAAGCCTTTCAAGGATTTATCAACACTTATCCTGATTCAGAAAAAATACCAGAAGCTAATAAACACTACCAAGAATTGCGTGAAAAGTTAGAAAGAAAGTATTTTGAAATCGCAAAAACATATTATAGAACTGCAGATTATGATTTAAGAAACTACAATGCAGCGATACAAGCTTTTGATAATTTATTAGAAAACTTCTTAGGCTCAAAATATAAAGAAGAGGCTTTACTTTATAGATTAAAAGCAGCTCATGATTTTGTATTGAAAAGTACAAAAAGAAGAAAACTAGAACGTATAAAAATAGCAATTTCGGCTTATGATAAATTAAAAAGAAATTTCCCTGAAACGAAGTTTGCTAAAGAAGCTGATGGAATGTTATTAACGCTAGAAGAAGAAAAAAAGACTATAGAAAATAATATAGCAAAACAAAAAGAATATCAAGATTCACTAAATAAATAAAGTATTATGGATTATAAAGATACTAATGCAGCAATCAGTACAATTACTTATAATAAGAGCGAAATTGAAGCATCAACGCAAAATATTTACGAGGCAATTTCTATTATTGCAAAAAGAGCAACACAAGTAAATTCTGATTTGAAAAAAGAATTGGTAGATAAATTAGAAGAATTTGCTACATACAACGATAGTTTAGAGGAGGTTTTTGAGAACAAAGAACAAATAGAAGTTTCTAAATTTTACGAAAGATTACCAAAATCAACTGCAATAGCTGTTGAAGAGTGGTTAAATGGTAAGGTTTATCACAGATCACCAGAAGAATAAAAATGTCAGTTTTAGGTGGTAAAAAAATTCTTTTAGGGGTTACTGCTGGTATTGCCGCTTATAAAACTGTAAGTTTAGTTCGTTCTTTCATAAAAAAAGGTGCAGAAGTTAAAGTTATAATGACTCCCGCCTCGAAAGATTTTGTAACACCGCTTACACTTTCTACGCTGTCAAAAAATCCAGTTTACTCTTCTTTTTATAACAAAGAAGATGAAAATGAAGTATGGAATAATCATGTAGATTTAGGCCTTTGGGCCGATGTTTTTGTAATTGCTCCTGCCACAGCAAATACCATGTCTAAAATGGCTAATGGAACTTGCGATACTTTATTATTAGCTACCTATCTATCAGCAAAATGTCCTGTTTATTTTGCTCCTGCAATGGATTTAGATATGTACAAACATCCATCAACAAAACGATCTTTAGAAAAATTAGCTTCTTTTGGTAATCAAATAATTCCGCCCACATCTGGGGAATTAGCTAGTGGTTTGGTAGGTGAAGGAAGAATGGCAGAACCAATTGATATTGTAGACTTTATTGAAAAAGATATGTTAAGTCTATTACCATTAAATGGAAAACATATCTTAATAACTGCTGGTCCAACTCATGAGGCCATAGATCCTGTTCGTTTCATAGGTAATCATTCATCTGGAAAAATGGGGTTTTCTATCGCTAAATTAGCTGCAGATAAGGGAGCGAATGTTACGTTAATTTCAGGGCCAACCAATCAGACAATACATCATGCTTTAGTAAAAACAATAAGAGTAGTTTCTGCAGAAGAGATGTATAATGCCGTCCATGAGTTTTTTGATAAAGTAGATATTGCAATATTAGCTGCTGCCGTGGCTGATTATAAACCAAAAAAAGTTGCTGTTCAAAAAATAAAAAAAGCAGATACTTCGTTACAAATAGAGCTTACACCGACAAAAGATATTTTAGCATCATTAGGGGAAAAAAAGGATTGTCAGTTTTTACTAGGATTTGCATTAGAAACTAATGATGAGGTTGAAAACGCAAAAAGTAAAATTGTAAAAAAGAATTTAGATGCTATCGTCCTTAATTCTTTACAAGATAAAGGAGCAGGTTTTGCAGGTAATACAAATAAAATAACTATTATTGATGATAATTTTATCATCACGCCTTTTGAGTTAAAGTCAAAAATAGAGGTTGCTAGAGATATTGTAAATTTTATTATCGAAAAAACTAATGCGTAGACTATTCTTCTTTTCTTTTTTTGTGATCATTTTTAATTCTGTTAATGCGCAAGAATTGAATTGCTTGGTAAATGTTAATTATAATCAAGTTCAAGGTTCTAATACTCAAATATTTGAAACGCTGCAGAAATCACTTACAGAGTTTATTAATCAAACCAAATGGACAAATAGAGAAGTTAAAGCAGAAGAACGGATCAATTGTGCTATTAACATTATAGTTGCCAATAGAGAAGATAATCGATTTACTACTTCATTACAAATACAGTCAACTAGACCTGTTTACGACACTACATATGAAACCCCTTTATTAAACCTAAGAGATACCGAGTTTAATTTTTCGTATAATGAATTTGATCCACTTTTTTACAATAGAAATAATTACAATAGCAATCTAATTTCTACTGTTGTTTTCTATGTATACACTATTTTAGCTGTAGATGCAGATTCTTTTACACGTAATGGAGGAACACCTTATTTGAAAGAGGCTCAAAACGTTATGTTGCAAGCACAACAAAGTGGTTTATCTTCTTGGCAGAATGTTGTTGGTAAACAAAATCGTTTTTTGTTAATTGATAACTTATTGTCATCAAATCTTCAAAACTATAGATTAGCTATTTATAATTATCACAGATTAGGGTTAGATCAATTTTCTAAAAATCCAAAGCAAGCCAAACAAACCCTTGAGTCTAGTATATTTTTAATTGAAAGACTATTCAATAAAACCGTTGGTAATTACTTAATTCGTTTGTTTTTTGATGCTAAAGCAGATGAAATTGTAAATGTTTATTCAGAGGGAGAACCAACTCGAAATCAGACTAGACTTGTGCAAAGTCTTCAAAAAATTTCTACTACAAATATCAGTAAGTGGAAAAAAATAAACTAATTCTTCTAAGAAGTACTACTTTCAAGCATTTCATTTCTTTTAGTTAAAATAAAAAGGGTATCTTGTAAACTGTTATGCACGCATAACAGTTTACAAGATACCCTTTTAGATGACATCATTAACTGAAATTTTAAATATCAAGCATCCAATTATTATGGCTCCCATGTTTTTGGTATCAAATACAGCTATGGTTAAAGAAGCCATGAACTCTGGTATAGCTGGCTGTATTCCTGCATTAAACTACAGAACCCTAGAAGAATTAAGAGCTGCAGTAAAAGAATTAAAAGCAAATAAACCGGAAGGAGGTTCTTTTGGGTTCAATTTAATTGTTAATAAATCCAATGTTAAATATAAAGATCAATTAAATATTTTATGTGAAGAAGGTTGTGATTTTATCATAACCTCTTTAGGAAGTCCTGAGGAAACAATAAAAAAAGCACACAAGAAAGCCATCAAAGTCTTTTGTGATGTAACCGATTTGCCTTTTGCTAAGAAAGTAGAAAGTTTGCATGCCGATGCAATAATAGCAGTAAATAATCAAGCAGGAGGACATCGAGGTAATTTATCTCCAGAAGCATTAACCAAAGAGCTTGTTTATAATTGTAACCTACCTATTATTTCAGCGGGAGGTGTTGGTAATAAAAAACAGTTGGATGAGATGTTAAGTTATGGAGCTGTTGGAGTTTCTATTGGAAGTCCTTTTATAGCATCTCATGAAGCTTCTGTAAACAAAGAATACAAACAGGCTTGTGTAGACTTTGGAGCAGATGATATTATTTTAACAAAAAGAATTTCAGGAACACCCTGCACTGTAATTAATACATCTTACATTCAAAAAATAGGAACAGAGGAGACTTGGTTAGAAAGGATTTTAAATAAAAACCGTAAGTTTAAAAAATGGGTGAAAATGGTGCGTTTTTTTATTGGAATGAGAGCTACACAGAATGCTGCAAAAAAAGCTACTTATAAAACCGTATGGGTAGCTGGACCAAGCATAGAATACACAAAAAATATTCTGAAAGTAAATGAAATTGTAGCTAAATTTTTATAAAGAAAATAAAAGTTATCATAAATAAGCTATTCATAGGCAACACTTTGTTTGAGATTTTTAAAAATTATTTCATTCAAATAAAAAACATTTAATTTTAGAGATTATGAGAAAATTAATTTTTGCTACTTGTATATTATTATCAATATGTTTTAATGCACAACCACCAAATGGAGGAGGTAATGGTTATGGAACCCCAAATAGACAGCAAAATACTAATGACAATTCAAAAGCCTTTAATGCTAGTAAAGCTTCAGGTATTTTTTACTATGATGAAAAAAAAGTGTGGAAAAAACTAAAAATTAAAGAAAATACTTTAAAAGCGACTATTAAAAAATACTTAACAGAATACAATAAGAGTGTTCAAAATATTGCATTGTTAAATTCAAAGAAATTTTTAGAGCTAAATGAAATAATGAAAAATAATAGATCTTCTCAAAATAGAGAAAGAATAAATACAAATGAAAGAAATAAAAGGAAAGTGATTTTAAGAAAACAAATGAGAGCTGTTATCGGTCTAGTAAAAAAAGAAATTAAAATATATGAAAACGATTTAAATATCAATATGGAAGCTGTTTTGTCTGAAAAGCAATTTAAAAAATGGTTAAAACATCAAAAATCTATTAAAGACGATTTAATGCCGAAAAGCCAAGAAAAAAATGATAGAAGGTATAGAGGAAATGGAGGACCACCCAATGGAGGAGGGCAAAGAGGTGGTATGAGATTTTAAAAGGTTTTTTAGGGGGTAATTTAAAACGTAAATATGAATTTATTTGCGTTTTTTTGTGGATTAAAACAGCATTGTTTAACTAAAATAAATACCGATATTTGCTAACTATGAAGGATAAGAAAAATAATATGAATAAAAATACAGTCTTAGCGTGGGCAACATTTATTATGATTTTTGTTGGATTAGGTTTAATTGCATTAGGGGCATTCCGTTATTATGAAGTTGCAGGTTGGGGTTTTGCAGCTGTTGGAGTTGGCTTTTTTGCTATTGCATGGGTTTTTAATGCTTTAAAAGGGAGGGTTTAATTCTAGGAATCCGTACGGTTTTAGTTCTATGGAATCATAAGACTTAATCGATTGAATCGATAATATTAGACCAAAACAAAAATTCAAACCAATTAAAGATTTATTTATAAATCTTTAATTTTTAAATAATGTATAATAAGCAACAATACAATGAGTGACGACAAGAAAGTAATATTTTCTATGAATAAGGTTTCTAAGACCTACCAATCTGCAGGAAAACAAGTTTTAAAAGATATTTACTTGAGTTTTTTTTATGGTGCTAAAATTGGAATTTTAGGATTAAATGGTTCTGGTAAATCTACCTTATTAAAAATAATAGCAGGTGTAGAAAAAAATTACCAAGGAGAGGTTACCTTTTCTCCAGGTTATAAAGTAGGTTACTTAGAACAAGAACCTCAGTTAGATCTAGAAAAAACAGTGTTGGAAGTTGTTAAAGAAGGGGCAGCTGAAACTGTAGCAATTTTAGACGAATACAATAAAATTAACGACATGTTTGGTTTAGAAGAGGTGTATTCTGATGCTGATAAAATGCAGAAGTTAATGGATAGACAAGCTGAACTGCAAGATAAAATTGATGCAGCTAATGCTTGGGAGTTAGACACCAAACTAGAAATTGCTATGGATGCGTTACGTACCCCAGATTCTGATAAAAAAATCGGTGTTCTTTCTGGTGGAGAAAAAAGACGTGTTGCTCTGTGTAGGTTGTTATTACAAGAACCTGAAATTTTATTATTAGATGAACCAACTAACCATTTAGATGCAGAATCTGTACATTGGTTAGAACATCATTTGGCACAATATAAAGGAACTGTTATTGCAGTTACACACGATAGGTACTTTTTAGATAATGTTGCAGGTTGGATTTTAGAACTAGACAGAGGTGAAGGGATTCCTTGGAAAGGAAATTATTCTTCTTGGTTAGATCAAAAATCAAATCGATTGGCACAAGAAAGCAAAACGGCCTCCAAACGCCAAAAAACATTAGAAAGAGAGTTGGAATGGGTGCGTCAAGGAGCAAAAGGAAGACAATCCAAACAAAAAGCACGTTTAAAAAATTACGATAAGCTATTAAATCAAGACCAAAAACAAGTCGAAGAAAAGTTAGAGATATACATTCCTAATGGACAGCGTTTAGGAACCAATGTTATTGAAGCAACCAGAGTGTCAAAAGCGTATGGAGATAAACTATTGTACGAAGATTTAGCTTTTAATTTACCACAAGCTGGGATTGTTGGGATTATTGGACCTAATGGAGCGGGAAAGACAACCATTTTTAAAATGATTATGGGTGAAGAAACTCCAGATAAAGGAACTTTTAATGTTGGTGAAACAGCAAAATTAGCTTATGTAGATCAATCGCATGGCAATATAGATCCACAAAAAACGATTTGGGAAAATTTTTCTGATGGGCAAGATTTGGTAATGATGGGAGGTAAGCAAGTGAATTCTAGAGCTTATTTGAGTCGATTTAATTTTTCTGGAAACGAGCAGAATAAAAAAGTAGCTACGCTTTCTGGTGGTGAACGTAACCGTTTGCATTTGGCAATGACATTGAAAGAAGAAGGTAATGTGTTGTTGTTAGATGAGCCAACTAATGATTTGGATGTAAATACTTTAAGAGCTCTGGAAGAAGGGTTAGAGAATTTTGCTGGTTGTGCAGTAATTATTTCTCATGATAGATGGTTTTTAGACAGAATTTGTACTCATATTCTAGCTTTTGAAGGAGATAGCCAAGTCTACTTCTTTGAAGGGTCCTTTTCTGATTACGAAGAAAATAAGAAAAAACGTTTGGGAGGAGATTTAATTCCTAAACGAATTAAATATAAAAAATTAATCCGATAATTTATAAAGCAGAACTTGTTGCTAAAAGTAATTTATGTTTAAAAATAAACCGTTAATCTAGTTTTGATAATTGTATTAATTGAGTGGAGTACATTTTTAGTGTACACCAGTAACTTCATCAAAACAAAGTGTTGAATTTTTTAAAGAAACTTGGATAAATAGTGCTATTATTTAGAGACAAGTGTTAATTGCTAAAGAAGTAATTTAAACTATAAAAGGAGGGTGTAAAACCCTCCTTTTTTGATTTAAGTTATTGTATTTAACTTTTCTTTTTAATAAAATTAAGAAAATATTTTTTCCATTTTTAATTTTTCTTCTTCAGCTAATGCAGCATCAACTAAAATACGTCCACTGTGCTCGTCAATAGTGATTTTTTTACGATTAGCAATTTCCAATTGAACTTGTGGAGGAATTGTAAAATAAGATCCACCAGAAGCACCACGTTCAATTGCAACAACCGCTAAACCATTTTTTACTTTGGTTCTAATTCTATTATAAGCAGCAAATAAATGTGTATCTAAAAATTTAGCATATTCCTGAGATTTTTCAGCCAATAAAGCTTCTTCTTTTTCAGTTTCTTTTAAAATAGCATCTAGTTCAGATTTTTTGTGAGCCAAGTGTTGTTCTTGTTTTGCTAAAGTTTCTTTTGTAGCCTCAATTACTTCTTCTTTTTGAGCAATTTTTGCTTTAAACTCTTTTATTCTTTTTTCAGATAATTGAATTTCTAAGTCTTGGTATTCAATTTCTTTAGACAAAGAATCAAATTCTCTGTTATTTCTAACATTTTTTTGTTGTTCTTCGTACTTTTTCATTAAAGATTTAGAATCTTCAATAGCTTGTTTTTTGTTGTTGATGTCAGTTTCTAAGTTCGCAGCATCTTGCTCTAGGTTAGAAATTCGTTTATTTAAACCCGCAACTTCATCTTCTAAGTCTTCAACTTCTAAAGGTAATTCTCCACGAACATTTTTTATTTCATCAATTCTAGAATCAATTAACTGTAAGTCATACAACGCTCTTAATTTGTCTTCTACAGAAACTTCTTTCTTTTTTGCCATGGTTTATACGTAATATATAGGATTTGTACTTTCTTTTGATAAAATTATATTGCCTACTTCGAAGGCAGGTGCAAAATTACTAATTTTTTTTGTAAGATAGTCTATCAAAAGTTTTTTTGTAAACTGTTCGCTCTCATAATGGCCAATATCTGCTAAAAGAATTTTTTGTTCTGCTTTAAAAAAATCGTGGTATTTAAAATCTGCACTAATATAAGCGTCTGCACCAGCTTTTTTAGCAATTTCGATTGCAAAACTTCCTGACCCACCCAAAACAGCTACTTTTTTTATTTTTTTATTTAGTAATTTAGAATGCCTAACACAGGCGGTTTGCATTGTGTTTTTTAAATAACTGAGAAAATTGTGTTCTTGCATTGCTTCTGAAAACTCTCCAATTATTCCCATACCAATATAAGGATGTTCGTTTTGAGTAGCTGTAATTTCGTAAGCAATTTCTTCGTAAGGATGATGTTCTTGCAATTTTTTTATAATGCTACTTTGATCTTTACTTTCAAAAATAACTGAAATTTTAGTTTCCTCTTCAGTATGTAGTTGATTTCGTTTTCCTAGCGTTGGATTTGCATCTTCATTAGCTCTAAAAGTTCCTATGCCATCAACAGTAAAAGAACATTGGTCATAATTGCCAATACTTCCTGCATTTGCAGTAAATAAGGCTTGTTTTAAACGAGTAGCTTCTTTTTTGGGGACATATGTTGTAAGTTGTTGTAAAATCCCCTTCTTAGGAATTAAAATTTTAGTGTTAGTCAAACCTAAAACAGCTGCAATTTTTGCAGAAACACCTTCTTTTGAATTGTCTAAAGCTGTATGTGTTGCGTAAATGGCAATATCATTTTTTATGGCTTTTAGCACTACTTTTTCTACGTAATTATTTCCATTTAGCTTTTTTAATCCGTTAAAAATAATAGGGTGAAAGCTAACAATTAAGCTGCACCCTTTTGCTATAGCTTCGTCTACAGTTTTTTCTAGAGTGTCTAATGTAACTAAAACCTTGGTTACTTTTGTATTGTAATTACCTACTAATAAGCCAACATTATCAAAAGTTTCAGCATAGCTTAATGGCGCAATTTCTTCTATGCAATCCGTTATTTGTTTTATGATCATAAGTGAGTAATTTAAAAGTTCAAATTTAGTATTTTAAAAAATACATCTCAAAAAAAGAATGCCTGTAAAACTTTATTTATTGTAATTTTACACTGATGAAAAAAATTCGTTTTTTATTATACCCACTTGCCATTTTATATGATGTAGTAACGAGTATTCGAAATTTTTTCTTTGATTATGGTATATTTAAAGAACAAAAATTCGATATTCCGGTTATTACAGTAGGCAACTTAAGTGTTGGAGGAACGGGGAAAACACCTCAAATAGAGTATTTGGTTCGTCTATTACAAGGTGCTTATAAAGTAGCTGTCTTGAGTAGAGGATATAGGCGAAAAACAAAAGGATTTATTTTGGTTAATTCTAAACATACAGCAAATGATGTTGGCGATGAACCTTTACAATATTTTAAAAAGTTTCAAAATATCACGGTAGCTGTAGATACAGATAGGGTTAATGGAATTCAGCAATTGCAACAAGGTGTGAATCCAGCTATTATTTTATTAGACGACGCCTATCAACATAGAAATGTAAAGGCAGGTTTTTCAATTTTATTAACCAAATACAAAGATTTGTTTGTAAACGATTTTTTATTGCCAACAGGTAATCTGAGAGAGTCAAAAAAAGGAGCAAAACGAACTGATATAATTTTGGTTACCAAATGCCCAGAAAATTTAACAACTACCGCACAATTGTCTATTAAAAATAAATTAAGTAGGTATCAAAAGCCTGTTTTTTTCACGTCAATTTCTTATGCGGCTACTTTAAAAGGAGCTAATAAATTACAGGTTAAAGATTTAAAAAACTATCGTATTTTATTGGTTACAGGTATTGCAAATCCAAAACCAATGCTAAACTTTTTAGGTGAAAAAGAAATTCACTTTACACATTTAAAATATAGTGATCATCATCATTTCTCAGAACAAGAAATTAAAGAAATTCAGGATACTTTTGATGCAATTGATGATAAAGAAAAGGTA
>Ga0209555_10001771_pt1 | contig 16058 bp, 6 predicted proteins | sample SaaInl85LU_5_DNA_FD_184643 | JGI IMG/M metagenome (GOLD analysis project Ga0209555, IMG submission 184643) | Marine microbial communities from expanding oxygen minimum zones in the Saanich Inlet - ESP_85LU_5_DNA (SPAdes) (version 2) | ecosystem: Environmental > Aquatic > Marine > Intertidal zone... | reverse complement strand
ATGGATTGTAATGCATTAAGTGATACATCAGTTCCTTGTGTTTGTCCTAATGCACCTGCAAGATTATTTAAACTAAGTGTATCTCCTGAAGTTCTGGCCATAATTGTTTCCTATATATTATAAATATTAAGTAAATCTTCTATCCACTTATCTTTGTTAGAAAACTCGCTTATCATATAATTTTTTAGTTTATTGAACCATTTATTCTTTTCTTCATAGGATGATTCAATGATTCCATTATAAATATCTACAAATTCTTTTTTAGATGAAACTCTATATGGGTATTCAAAGTCAGAACACCAAGTTTTGTGTAATATTGGCAACTTTCCTCTATCAACGGCTTCAAATATACCATATCCAAATGGTTCGGATGAAAATGCAGAGTGTGATATTCCCCAATCCATATTATAGAATATATCTTTGAATTTAGAATCATAGTGATAAATTTTAGATTTAGAATAATCATATTTACCAAACCCCTTCCATACAGTTTTGAAATGAAATGAATTTGTAAATATGAAAGATTTCAAACCATCTAAGTAATGTGGATTTTTCCTACCTTCACATCTTGAAGCAAAACCTAAATTATTTGATTCACTCAAAGGTAAATTGTATTTAAATTCGTAAAAGTTTGTTATTCTTTTATTTGGAATTAAAATATCATACAATCCTATCCATATATTATGTTTTGCATATTTAGTAACCTTTTGTTCCCAACTTGAATCTAAATAAGGATGCCAACCAAAATAAGCATCAGTTCCAACTTGTGATTTTAAGATATGGTCTACTGAATTATGAAGAATATTTGAATGAATCTTATCTAAATTTTCTTCTATTACCTTCATTGGTGTATAATGTCCATGTAATATATTGATTCTTCGTGCTCCCTTACATAGTTCTTCAAACTTTTCAATATCATCACCATGCCAATGAGCTTGTATCGGAAATTTATAATCTTCGTGTCCTTTTGGTTTGTTTCTATGAATAAGAAGTATAGGTTTTATTTGCAAATGAGGAACAATCAATTCCAACCATAAATTTACCCAAGCATCTGTTCCAGCGTTTACCCAAGGTCCACCGCCAGTAGTATAATACACATCATATACCATAAATTTATTTTTTTACAATGATTAAACCTGTAAAAGTACCAGCAAAAGTTACAGTTACTCTATTTACTGAATTTGTTGTTACTGATTCTGCTTGTTCTTGTTGTGAAGTTGAAGTATTCCAACATTGTACTATTGGATATTGTTCATTTAAGTTGTGGTCTACTACATATGAAGATGCTCCACTAACTGTTTCTTTGTGAGTAGTTAAATCTGTTATTTGTGAAGAACCACTTATTAAACCATCACCATTTAATTCTGCAAATACTCCATAATTAGAAATTTGAGTTGATGATGAAACCAACCCATCTATATCAAATAAATCAGAATCTATTTGTTCAGATGATGATATAATTCCAGTAGGAATATTATTAAAATTTGTCCAATCTAAATAATAAGAACCAGCTTGTCCATTTAATAAAGCAGAATTTTCTGAGATAAGAGAACCACTAATTAAGTGTCCTCCTTTTGCAACTACAACATATCCAGAATTTAAACTTGAAAGAGTAACTCTCGCTGTATTTAAAGTTGGTAAAGATGTGGTAGATGGTATTATTAAGTTTCTATTATTATCATATACTTGAACTAATATATTATAAGAGTTAAAGTTATGAGTTATAGTAATATCATCAATATTGTCATAAGAAGCAGTTACTGTTGTTGCTTCTGCAATTGAAATATCTGTTGGTAAATTTGTTAATTGAGAACCATCACCAACAAAATAAGATGCAGTTACTGCTCCTACAAAATTAGCATTTTTTGAAGTTTGGTCAATGGTAACTGCTGTACCATTTTCACCATTTGTAGCAAGAATTAAGTTTTGATTTGCAAATATTCTAAAATCACCTGATGAATTATCAAACGCACCAACATTGGTCATTCGTAATCCACTACCGTTTTCATCAATTCTTAAAGTATCACTTACAAGAATTGAATTTCCACTACCATTTGCATTGATATATGATGCAGTTATTGCACCATTTAAGTAAAGTGAACCTGTTATTGAAAATGGGTGTGAATTTGTTGTAAGTATTTCTTGTATAGATAGTGTTCCATCTGCATCTTTTTCAAAAAATATCCTACCATCGTAGGTATTCATTGCTAACTCACCTAACTCTAAGTTAGATATAGTTGGTATCTTACCACTTACCGATGTTCTTTTTAATTTTACTATTTGTGCCATATGTATGACTTACCTTTTTCAATTATATAATTATTAAATAAGAAAATCCCTTATATAAGGGAATTAACTTTCTTATTGTAGTTTTGATTTTAATTCATCAATTTGTTTTTGTTGTTCCTTAATTGCTTCGATAAGGAGACCAGTAAGTTTTGCATAATCTACACCCTTAAATCCATTATCTCTATCGTGAACCAATTGAGGAAGAACTTTCTCTACATCTTGTGCAATAACCCCTACATTTGGTAAAGATTGTTGTAATTCATCTGCATTTTCATTCCAATTCCAAGTTACACCTTTTAGAGATTGAACTTTTTCTATTGGATTAGAGATAAGTTCTATATTATCTTTTAATCTTTCATCTGATGATGCATATGCTACAACATCACCACCAACATTCAATGCTCCACTAATACCAACTCCACCAGTTACTTTTAGTGCTCCAGTTGTTTTAGATGTTGAAGCAGTTGAATTAGTAATATTAACTGCTGCTGAGAATGTTTTAGCTCCACTAAATGTTTGTGTTTCACTTAGGTGTGCCGTATTTGATGATAAGTAAGCATCTGCAATTGCTGTACCTTGCCAAGTACCAGTTGAGATTGTTCCTAATGTTGTGATATTAGAAGTACCAGCCCATGTAGAAAGTGCTGTATTCTCAACATTTCCTAAACCAACATCACCTTTAGTTGTTGATTGAGCTCTTAATCCACTATATGTTCCGTTTACAAGTGCAATTTGAACTTCAGAACCTGCTAAACCAGCAACCCAATAATCATTTCCTTCATCCCAAAGTAAAGTAGAATTTGTTGAAGTTCCTCTTTCAATTTCGATACCACCATTTTGTGAAGGTGTTCCTGTTTCATCAGAGTTAAGAACTATTATGTTATCACCAATGTTAACAGTATTTGAGTTAACAGTTGTAGTTGTACCACTTACAGTTAAGTTACCTGGTATAGAAACAGTATCATCTGAATCACCAAGTGTTAAAGTACCTAAGTTAGCGTTAAGTGCAGATTTAACATTTGCAGTTGAAGCATATTTATTAGTTGAACCTTCTGATAAATTATCAGTAGATTTTGTTGCTAATCTCGTATCCCAATCAGAATCAGTATAGTGGTCTAAATCTGAAATTTGTGATTCAGTAATTGTAATTTGTGATGAAGCACTAATTACACCCTCTGCATTTAATTTAGTTTTTACTCTTGCATCAGTATAATATAAGTTTGTTCCTTCTGATAAGTTAGTTGTTGATTTGGTTGCTAATCTTGAATCCCAATCTGAATCCGTATAATGGTCTAAATCAGAAATCTGAGATTCAGTAATTGTAATTTGTGATGAAGCACTAATTACACCTTCAGCATTTAATTTAGTTTTAACTCTTGCATCAGTATAATATAGATTAGTTCCTTCTGATACGATAGTTGTTGTTAATCCAGTCAATTCACTACCATCACCAATAACTCTACCAAATGAACCAGTTGATGTAGATGAACCAATAATATTACCATCATCAAGTATAATACCAGGAACTACAACTCTCTGGAAAGAACCAGTTTGTGCGAAAACATAATTGGCCTGAATATCTTCAAAATAGGCATTTGAAAATGTAGAATTCTGTTCAAGAGCACTAATACCCCCAAGTATCGATAAAGAACCAGTCATTTGTATTCTAATAGCATCTGAATAAGAAACACTATCATACAAAAATAGATTGAAATTAGGATTAACTTTTAAATAATCATGAGAAGTTAAACCATTCTCCGAATTATAGAATGATATATGATTAATTGTTCCCGAACCACTTAATACTGAATCACCATTTAATTCTAAGAAATCTCCTTGAATTTGTGCTGAACCACTAATTACACCTTCGGCATCTAATTTAGTTTTAACTCTTGCATCTGTATAATACTTGTTAGTACCTTCTGATACATTTGTAGTTGTTAAGTTAGAAATATCAGTACTTGCATCTACTTGTCCTAATGTAAGTGTTTGGTTATCAGTACCACCAGCAGTAATATAATTGTATGAACCTGCAAGTGTAACATCAGTAGAGTTTTTAGTACCAGCGGCATCCACTCCTAAGTTAGATTGTATTGTAGTTTTGTTACCAGTAGAAATTCCAGTTGCTGAAACTAAAGAAGATACTACCTGTGCTGAACCACTAATTACATTATCTCCATTAATTTCTAAGAAGGTATCGGTAAGTTGAGCTGAACTTGAAATCAATCCATCACCATTAAGTTCAGCAAATATTCCAAATCCTTGAATTTGTGCAGATGATGAAATTAATCCTTCACCTTCTTCGTTACCATATCTAGCATCTAAATCTGTATATAATTGAGAAGCTCCAGATATTACATTATCTCCATTAATTTGTAGATATCTTAAATCATAATTATCTTGTAATTGTGTAGAACCAGATACAACACTATCTCCATCTTTACTCAAGAAAACATTCGATAATTGACTTGAACCAGATACAACACCATCTCCATTTTTTTCTAAGAATACATCATAAGATGATATCTGTGTGGATGATGAAACTACATTATCTCCATCTACTTCTAAGAAGTTTCCTTCGATTTGTGCTGATGAAGAAAAAACACCTTCAGCATTTAATTTTGTTTTAACATCAGAATCAGTATAGTGGTCTAAATCAGAAATCTGAGATTCAGTAATTGTAATTTGTGATGAAGCACTAATTACAGTTTGAGAATCTAAATAAGTTTTTACCTTTGAATCTGAATATTGGTTGATTGAACTATAATTTGTTGTTGAAGCTACATCAACTTGTATTGAACTACTAAATACATTTTGTGAATTGATATACGCAAGTGTATCAGCATCTGTATAAGAAGTTACCCCTGAAAGTTGAGAACCATCTCCAACAAAAGAACCGCTAAATGAACCACTAAATATTGATGGAGAGGTAGAACCAATAGTTGTTCCATCTAATTGTGAGGAACCTGATATAGTTCCCGTTCCTTCTGCTATTTTAGCATATGTTATACTTCCTCCAAGAGAAGTAGATGTACCAGCAATTGTAATTGAATTATTTGAAATAGATGTACCATCAACTTGGCTTGAACCAGAAATTGCACCTTCATTATCTAATTTAGTTTTTACTCTTGCATCTGTATAATATAAGTTTGAACCTTCAGATACATCATCTGTATCAAATCCTGTCTTATCGGCATCATTAAGTACTACTTGTGAGGAGGCCGATATTACGTTATCTCCATTAATTTCTAAGAAAGTACTTGTTAGTTGTTCTGATGAAGATATTACGTTATCTCCATTAATTTCTAAGAAAGTACTTGTTAGTTGTTCTGATGAAGATATTAAACCACCACCATTTAATTCTGCAAATACTCCATAATTAGAAATCTGTGCGGATGATGAAACTAAATTACCACCATTTAATTCTGCAAATACTCCATAATTAGAAATCTGTGCGGATGATGAGAGTACATTATTTCCATTAACTTCTAAGAAAGTACTTGTTAGTTGTTCTGATGATGATATTATACCATCACCTTCTGCTAATAATATTTTTATTTCAGAATTTTTAACACCAGCAACCCATCTATTTTGTACACCATCCCAAAGTAGTGAACCGGTTTCTAAACCAGAAACAGTAACATCAGTTACATATAAACCACCATCAGTAGCACCACCACCATAATTTAAATCAATAATATTATCACCAACGATTACATTATTCGTTGAAGTAGTTGTAGTTGTACCATCTACTGTTAAGTTTCCTGTTATTGTTACATTATCGGTGAATGTTTTATTACCAGCAACTGTTTCATTTCCAGTAACATTTACATACCTATTATCAAGTGAACTTGTAACCTGGTCCGAACCAGAAACTACTGTAGCACCATCCATTACATTAGTAACAGCCGTATCAAAATTGAAAGTATCTGAAGCTATAACTTGAGTTGAGCCAGAAATTACACCTTTGTTATTTAATGCATCTTCTACATTTGCATCAAATTGTTGAATCGTATCAGCATTAACTTGGTCTGAAGCTGAAATGATACCCATTCCATTAATTTCTAAGAAAGTATTATAGTTAGAAATTTGTTCAGAAGATGAAACAATTCCACTACCTCCTAAAACTTGAGAAGAACCACTAATTACGCCAGTTGGAAGTAAATCTACTACTTGTGTAGAACCACTAACTACACCATCTGGTAAGAGTGTTATTACTTGTGCAGATGATGAAACTAATCCATTTGTAGATAATATATCCCCTCTAAAAGAACCAGTTATTGTACTTAAAGCAGAAGTTAATGTTGCATTATCTGCAAATGTTAATGAACCTGATACAATGGGATTGTGTATAATCATAGTTTTCTATCCTAACTTATTTTTTAATTCTTTTACTTCTTCTGAAAGTTCTTTAATCCCTTCTATAAGAAGTGATACCAATTTATCATATTTAACGGCTTTATACCCATTTTCTCGTGTATCAACCAATTCTGGTAAGATTTTTTCGATTTCTTGGGCTATAACTCCATAATCTTTACCTTTATAAATATGTTGTTTTTCTTCATTCCATGTGAATGAATATCCACCAATTGAATTAATTTTATCTAAAGAATTTTTTATTGGTTCTATATTATCTTTTAATCTTTCATCCGATGATGCAAATGCAACAACATCTTCACCTACGTTAAGAGTTTTAGCAATACCCACACCTCCATCGATAATCACAGCACCTGTGGTTTTTGAAGTTGATTGAGTTGTGTCATTAAAGTTTGTTGCACCACTCACATCAACAGCAGAACCAAGAGTAATTAAAGTTCCTGTATCAGTAATATTAGAATCTTCTAAGTGATGAGTACCTTCAGATTTTGGTATTCTGTTATTTGTTAGATATGTTGGTGAACCTTTACCTGAATACTCAGGTCCGAATAATACAACACCATGGTCGGTTGTTACACCGCCATCATCTGAATATTCGTAGAACCAATCGTTTGTTTGTCCATCAAATTCTAAAGATGCAGTAACCCCAGCGGAACCAGAATCATAAACTGCTAAACCAGCATATCTTTGAGTTGGAGTATCGTTATTTAAGATGATATAGTTATCACCAATAATTTTAGCAGTACCAGAAACAGAAGTAATATAAGCAAATGAACCTGTACCATTAACAACAATATCGTTGAATGTTTTTGTACCACTTATAGTTTGTGTAGATGTTAAATCAACGAATCCTAAATCTATAAGTTGGTTAGATGAAGATACAACATTATCACCGTTAATTTCTAAGAATGTATTGTAATCAGAAATTTGTTGTGATGAAGATACAACATTATCACCGTTAATTTCTAAGAATGTATTGTAATTAGAAATTTGAGTTGATGAAGAAACTATTCCACTACCAAGTAGTATTTGGTCAGAACCAGAAATAACTCCATCTGTATTCATTTTATCTTTTACATTTGAATCAAAGTTTGTAATAGAATCTGCATTTACTTGAGCAGATTGTGAAAATACATTATCACCGTTAATTTCTAAGAATGTATTGTAATTAGAAATTTGAGTTGATGAAGAAACTATCCCAACAGGAATGTTAATTAAATCATTATAATCAGTAGATAATCCAGCAAAAGATTCGGATACAGATGATGAAAATTCTGCAAAAGTTTCATTTGATGATGAAAGTATTCCACTTCCATCTAATATTTGAGATGAACCAGAAACAGTTCCATTTGGTAAAACTCCTACTACACCATCTGTAAAATGTAATGAACCAGTATCGATAGCAAGTACAACGTTACCTTGTGTACCATATACACCATCAATATCTGTACCGTCTCCTGTATGAAGAATACCTGTTGTAGTTGATGAGTATAACGAAGAATCGTTTACTGCAGTAATATCACCAGCACCTGCGGCAATAAGTGCATCAGATACTGCTTGATTTGTTGGAATTGAGTTAGGGTCATCACCAACCGATGCAGAAACGTTGAAGAATGCGGCAGTTCCAAGTGCTCTATATCCAAGAGTACCACCTGAACCACTAATTACAGCATTTACATCAGAAGCACCTAAAGAAGATAATCCTGTTAATGTTAAACCACTAAAAGTTGGTGAATCTGTTGTTTCTAATCCTAAATCGATATCACTACCAGCTGTACCGTTTGTTGTAAGTTTTACCGTACCTTGTGATGTTGATGAAATAGCAGATGAACTAACCAACGTATGTGTTCCATTTGCAATTGGTTCATATCTTGTATCTAAAGATTGGGTTACTTGTTCCGAACCACTAACTATATTACTTTCATTAAAACTAATTTTAGTGTAAGCAATACCAGCATTAGTGTTTACATCAGCATCAACTATTGAACCATTTACTATATTAGAAACACCAAGTGGGCCTACATTAATAACTCCACTAATACCAGCATATATTGAACCACTTACTTGGTCTGAACCAGATATAACAGAATCTCCATTTGTATTAAGATATCTATCATCAAGTGATGATGTTACTTGTGAAGAACCACTCAATACACCTTCTAAATTTAATTTAGTTTTTACTCGTGTATCTGTATAGTACTTGTTAGTACCTTCTGATAAATTAGTAGTTGTTGCTGTTCCTAAATAAGAACCACTATGAACATTATCTTGATTTAATTTATCTTTTACATTTGAATCAAAATTTGTAATTTCATCTGCATTTACTTGAACAGATTGTGAAAATATATTACTTCCATTTAAATTCAATTTAGTATAAGCAATTCCAGCATCTGATTTAACATCAGCATTTACAATTACTCCACTTGATATAGAAGCAACTCCTAAGTTATTAATGGAAATATCTCCACTAATATCTTCATATATTGAACCACTTACTTGTTCGGAACCAGATACTAAATTACTTCCATTTAAATTCAATTTAGTATAAACAATTCCAGCATCTGATTTAACATCAGCATTTACAATTACGTTTGAAGATATAGAAGCAACACCTAAATTGTTTACTGTTACATCTCCACTAATATCACCATATATTGAACCACTTACTTGGTCTGAACCACTAACTATATTACTTCCACCGAAATCAATGTTTCCATGTTGAATATCAGTTAATTCAGAACCATCTCCTTTAAACCCTACTGAAGATGATACTTTTGTATTAAATTCTATTAATTGGTCAGAATGATTCCAGGTCATAGATGCGTTTGCACCACTAATAAAAATACCACCACCATCTGCTTCAACCGAAGTAGTTGAACCACTCGCAAGAGCAAGTAAAATATCTTCTACAACAACTTCAGTTGTATTTAGTGATGTCTGTGTCCCTTGAACAGTCAAATCTCCTAAAACAATTAAATTTGGACCATTAACATCAATTGCAGTTTTTAAAGATGATGTATAAGCATGTATTTCATCTAACTGAGAATCTAATGAAGTTGAAAAATCTCCTTCTAAATAATCTAATCTTGAATCTAATGAAGTTGAAAAATCTCCTTCTAAATAATCTAATCTTGTTTCGTGGTCTGAACCTGTTGCTTCTAATAAATCTATTCTATCTTCGTGGTTTGAGCCAGTCCACTCTAAGTCATCTAACCTTTCATCAACTGAAGATGAAAACGTTGTTTCTAATTCATCTAATCTTGCTTCTTGATTTGAACCTGTCCACTCAGCATCATCTAAACGAGAATCTACTGAAGTACTAAATGGGCCTTCTAAATAATCTAAACGAGAATCTACTGAAGATGAGAATGTGGTTTCCAATTCATCCAATCTTCCTTCTTGATTTGAACCAGTCCACTCAGCATTATCTAATCTTTCATCAACTGAAGTACTAAATGGGCCTTCAAGTTCATCTAATCTGGTTTCGTGGTTTGAGCCTGTTAACTCTAATTCACCTATTCTGAAAGCTACTGATTGGGAAAACGGCCCTTCGATTTCATCCAATCTTCCTTCTTGATTTGAACCAGTCCACTCAGCATTATCTAATCTTTCATCAACTGAAGTACTAAATGGGCCTTCAAGTTCATCTAATCTTCCATCAACAGAAGTTGAGAATGGGCCTTCTAAATAATCTAATCTTGAATCTAATGAAGTTGAAAAATCTCCTTCTAAATAATCTAATCTTGTTTCGTGGTCTGAACCAGTCCACTCAGAATTATCTAATCTTAAATCTACCGAAGTTGAGAATGTTGTTTCTATGTAATCTAATCTCGTTTCGTGATTTGAACCTGTCCATTCTAATAAAACTACTCTATCTTCGTGGTCTGAACCAGTCCACTCAGCATTATCTAATCTTTCATCAACTGAAGAACTATAAGTGATAAAATCAGTTACTGAAGATGATAATATACCACTACCTGGTACTTCTATATTATCAATAGATGCAGATACTACCCATAATTCATTCCATTTTCTAATATCAGAACCCAAATCATATTGAGCGGATTCAGATGGAATTAACGAACCACTTAAAGATGCAAGTATTGTAATGTTATCATTTGCAATAGAATCTCCTAAAAATATATTACCACCAATTATGATATCACCACTAAGAGTAGTATTTCTTGCTGTTATATCTCCACTTAAATTAAGATTTGATGCGGTTACATCACCATCTACCCAAAAATCACCAGTATTTACTTTTCCATATGAACCAGAACTTAATCTAGCCAATGTAATATACTCGTTACTTCCTGTTCCAATTAATAAAGTTCCTTTTGTTGTATCAAAGAAAGGCTCAGAAATTTGTGGTGAAGAAAACGATGTTCCTCTTCTTAATTTTAGTATAGCTGCCATCTAAATTTATTTCCCATTTATTTTATATAAATATACCTTAAAAATGATTTTAGGATTTGATATAATATTACTTCACTTATATAAGTATTAAAAAGTTAAAAGTATAAAAAAAATCCCCCAACTTTCGAAGGGGGATTTTTAATTTATTACGTCAGTTCTTATTAGAATGAACCACCATCAATAGTATTTGTAGCAGAGAAGTTACCTGCTCCATCAGATACTAAGATATCACCATCTGTTGATGTTGTAACTGAAACTAATTGTTTAGATGCATTAGCAACTAAGAACGAATTAGCAGTTAAACCACTTAGAATTAAATCATTTGAAATTGTTACCGTTGTACCACTTTCAGTAATGATAGAATCCGTAATAACACCATCAGCTGAGAATTTAGTGATTGTTCCAGCAGTATCAGTACCATTTCCTAAGATTACTCTTGCTTCAGAATCTTTAGCTCCAGCTTTCCAATAGTCATTAGTACCATCCCAAATGATAGAACCACTTGTTGTGTTTCCACCTGTTGCATCAGTTACATAGATACCACCTGTTGTTTGTGAACCACCATAGTTTAAGTTAATAATGTTATCTTCAACGTTCATCGTAGAAACGTTAGTTTGAACAGTATCCCCACTTACAGTTAAGTTACCAGTAATTATAACATTACCAGTAAGAGTTGGGTTACTTACGATACCAATTGCAACTTGGTTATCAGTTACGGTTGTTTCAATTTCATTTGCAGTTCCAGCAAAAGTAAGAGCATCTACTCCAACTCTCACCACATCATTTCCAGTTGAACCACTAATTCCAAAATTTAATGAACCAGATGTTAATGTTGAACCACCAAAATCAATTTTGGTATGACTAATTGCGGCAGCTGCGTTTATATCAGCATTTACAATTACACCAGTTCCGATTGCTGCAGTTCCATTTGATGCGATTGTTACATCACCACTTACATCCGAAAATACTTGTTGAGATTCAGAAATCAATCCATCTCCATTTAATTCCGCAAATACTCCATAATTAGAGATTTGTGTAGATGAAGAAACTAATCCATCAATATCAAATAAGTTATCAATTTGGTCAGATGAAGAAACAATTCCTGTTCCGCCTAAGTGAGCGATAGTTTGAGCAGATGATGAAACTACTGAATCACCATTTACTTGTAAAAATCCTAAATTATCAATCTGTGCAGAGGATGAAACGATATTACTACCATCTGTACTAATTGTTATTGTTTGGTTTGAGCTTTGATTTAATGTGAAATCATTATCAGCAGATACAGATAACCCACCCCCTACTGCAAGTGTAATTGCAGAATCTTCAATACCTGCTAAGGCAGCTATCTGTTCAGAAGATGATACGATATTTGAACTATCGAAATCAATTTTTGTATGGTTTAAAACTACATCTAAGTTTCCATCTTGTCTCAAAATTTGGAGATTCTTATCAGTTGTGTTGTAAAATGGTAAACCATTTACACCAGCATCATAAGAACTTAAATCAGGTGATGAAGAACCTGTTAAGATTTTGTTAACTGAGGTTAGGTCAGAGTGATTACCAACGAAAACCAGTCCATCAGCTAAAGCAGATATACTTGAACCCGTTACTACCAGCAATTCACCTTTATTTGGAGTTACTCCAGATAAATCTTCTAACACACCTCTTTTGTGTTGAATTAATTGTGCCATTGTTTTGTTTTCCTTGTTGTTTTTAATTAAATTGTAACCTATGTTAATAACGGGTATCTACCCAACCATATAAACTATGTAGTTTATTATCTATAAATATTATTTATTTTTTTAAAGTGTACCACCATCTAAATTTACTTTTTGTACTCCTTGTGTAAAATGGTTAGAGCCAGTATCAAGACTTACACCACCCATAAGAGAAATACCATCACCTGCATCTACTTCTAAAGTAGCATTACCACTTGAAGCTCCTCCAATTAATCCATCTCCTGCGAATACTGCTGTAATATCACCACCGCCTCCACCTCCTCCACTTAGAGATGATAAATCAATTGAAGATGATACTCGAATTGAACCGTCTACAACCTCTCCAAATAAAGTAAGAGTTGATGTTCCACTATCAAAAGATGCAGAAACAAACGAACCACTATTAAATGAAAATGCAGAAAAAGATACACTATCTGTAAAAGTATCTATAAAATTTGCAGCTGTTACTGTTGCTTTGTACAAAGAACCACTATCAGATACATAAACTATCTGTCCATCTGAAAAATAATTAACCGAAGTTGAACTTAATTCAGATGATGTGTAAATTTTAAATGCACCCTTAATTCTATCAATATCAGCTAATACGATATCACTACTTTGAGCCGCTGATGATAATTGTAATTTTGAACTAAATGATGGCATTTTAATTATTCCTTTTTTTATATATTATAAATATTAACTCGGTAGCGAACCTGATGCTGGTATTAATCTTAAATCAATACTCGATGCAGCATTAGGACCAGTTCTACCTATTATAAAATGTTTATCATATCCATTAAATGAACCACTTGTATCTAATAAATGAATAGTTGAAGCTTCTGCTCCCCATCCACCACCATCAGCATTAATGGCCATTACATATCTTCCCACAGTACTATCTCCAAATCCATCTGTCATAGAAGTTGGTATTCCTGTCATATCTGAACCCGAAGGTATGATGATTATATATTGTTCTGAAACACCTCCTACCGTATAGGTACTTGAAGCTTCAATAATATCACTTAAATTAGAACCACTTAATGTACTTACTAAGGTTGCAGTACCACCACCTGCAAGTGTTAAAGTATTATCACCCAATGATGAACTAATCAATCTAAATGGTGATTCAGTATTTACAGTATATCCAGTTACTTCTGGTGGTGTTGAACCATCTACTGAACTTGCACCCATTAGTGCCAAGTAACTAGCACCTGATAGAGAACCTACACCATAATTTGAACGATATAAATATGTTTTACCATAATCAGCAGAAGTAGCAATTGTTATAGTTCTTCCACTATATGTAGTAGATTTATCATAGTTATCTGTTACTTTAATATTGTATGAATAAGTACCCACACTTAGGTTAGATGTAGCTTGTAATCCAATTGAACTTGAGTTAGCGTTTGTATATACTAATCTAAAACTACTTGCATCTGTACCAGTTAATGATGCTGAATAAGGAGTATCACTTTCTTGGTCTGTTACACTCATACTTACCATAGTAACACCACTCAATGCCAAATCAGTTTCAAAATTTGCTGTATGGTTTGTAAATGAAATTGTTGGTGCACCATTTGCAACTACATTAATTGTAATTGATTGGGTAGTTGTTGTACCAAATGAATTCGTAGCAGTTACATTAGCAGTAAATGATTGACCTGATGTATAAACTCCATCAACATTTGAAGATAATGAAATATATCCACTACTATTGATTGATATCATACCAGAATCATCACTCCAAGTTACTGATTGGTTTGATGTTAATCTTGCTTGAGTTCCACTATATCCATTTGAAGTTGTTCTAACTAAATCTCCACTTGTTGCAGATTCAACAATTCTAAATGTACCATTTGTTGAAATAGTTGGTGCAGTATCATCTGAAATTGGAATACTAATAATACCAGCAGTTGAATTTGTTGAATTATAGTTATCTCGTACAGTAACTCTATATTGATACGAATTAATTAAATCGGAATTTAAGTAAACACCTGTTTTTCTTGTTACATTACCACTCGAATCCATTTGGAATGGATTTTCATGAGGGTCTGATGCCTGTGAAGTTCCACCATAAGAACCACTTGTAACAGTTGAACCATCTAATAATAATTTATGTAAATCAAATGATACAAATGTTATAGCATCACCTTCACTATCTGTTGCAGATATTGAACCAGCAGATGCACCATTTGATGAATTTTCATTTAATCCACTAATTGTTTGATTACTAATCGATGGAACAATATTATCAGTTACGTTTATTGTAATTGGTAACGTTATTACTGCATTAGAATCTTGTGCCGGATAATGTTCATCTGATGCGGTTATACTAAATGTATATTGAGTTATATTTTCGTAATCTAATGAACCTGTATTTTGTCTAATATCAACATAAGTTGATGATTTTGTAATTGTAAAATGTTCTGATGGTAAAATAGATGATGATGTGATTGTAATTGAATCACTTTCATTATCTGTAAAATAAACTCTCTTTATAAGTGTATTATCCGAAGAGTTTTCGTTTACCGCTTGAGTTACTGAAGTAATTACATTTCCAGCAACAGAAGTTTCTCTAAACTTAGGTGCCTCATTTGGAGTTACGATTACATAAATATCCTTTTCTGTGGTAGCATTAAAAGTATCGGTTGCAGTTACTGTTACTTGATGTCCATATGTTGTACCACTTACTAAATCTGTATTAAATGAAGCAGATGTTGCTGTTGCATTTAGTGTCATTACACCATTTGAAGCAACTCTAACTAAATCATCTGTGTAGGCTGAAGCAGTTCCCCATGTTAACGATTGTCCTTCGGTATCAGTACCACTTAAAGTTAAAATTGTTGCACCACTTCCACTAAATTCTTGTATAGTTTTATTACCTGTTGAAATTGATGGAGCTGAGTTTGGGAAGAATACTGCGTTTAAGAAATCTTGTACACTTCCACTTGTTCCAAAGTTATTGTTATATACTCCACTTGGTAAATCAGTATTAGAAACTATCCTATCTCCATCAAAAGTTGATTCTGAAATAAATCCTAATGCGGTGATTTGTGCAGAACTACTAATTACATTCGTACCATCCAAAGTTCTTAATACTGAACCACTTATAACGCCAGTACCATCCAAAGTTCTTAATACTGAACCACTTACAACGCCAGTTCCTGCAAGTGTTCTAACTACTGAACCAGATACTACATCTGTTCCATCTAAAGTTCTTAATACAGAACCACTAACGATTCCACTACCGTCTGTAAT
>Ga0209555_10001769_pt1 | contig 16077 bp, 31 predicted proteins | sample SaaInl85LU_5_DNA_FD_184643 | JGI IMG/M metagenome (GOLD analysis project Ga0209555, IMG submission 184643) | Marine microbial communities from expanding oxygen minimum zones in the Saanich Inlet - ESP_85LU_5_DNA (SPAdes) (version 2) | ecosystem: Environmental > Aquatic > Marine > Intertidal... | reverse complement strand
TGCCTGGCGACAACGTACAGATGGAAGTGACCTTGATCCACCCGATTGCGATGGAAGAAGGTTTGCGCTTTGCTATCCGTGAAGGCGGTCGCACCGTGGGTGCTGGCGTCGTTGCTAAGATCGTAGAATAAGCTGCAAGTTTATGCATAAAGGGGCTCCTTGGGGCCCCTTTTTTGCCCCCTAATCTAAAAATTTATACTGATTAGGAGAGCGAAAGAAATTTATTTGTTGTCAGGCGTTATAGTGCTTGACAGTTCACCTGCTCGGCTCTAGAATTCGCGCTCCTTTTTTGGGGCTGTTGGTCTGACCCTGAGTGAATAAAGTATTAACGGAGTCTCGATTCCATGCAAAACCAACGCATTAGGATTCGCTTGAAAGCGTTTGATCACAAGTTGATCGATACCTCGACCCAAGAAATCGTCGAGACCGCGAAGCGTACTGGCGCCCAGATTCGCGGCCCAATACCTTTGCCCACGCGCAAAGAGAAGTTCACCATTTTGATTTCGCCGCACGTCAATAAAGATGCGCGTGATCAGTATGAGATTCGCACCCACAAACGTATGCTCGATATTGTTGAGCCGACTGAAAAAACAGTGGATGCATTGATGAAATTGAACCTGGCTGCCGGTGTAGAGGTTCAAATCAGCTTAGGCTGATCTGCTGGCAGTGCGCCGCTTAGGTGGCACAAGTAACACAAATATTGTCATTTACCGAAGTGTAATGCTCTGAAATGGGCGGCCGTAGCGGGTAATAGCCCCGTACACTTAAGAGGTTACGAAAATGAGTATAGGTATCGTCGGCCGCAAATGTGGCATGACCCGCGTCTTTACCGACGAGGGTGTATCTATCCCGGTGACTGTGGTTGAGGCTGAGCCCAACCGTATCACTCAGGTTAAATCTTCCGACAGTGACGGCTATTCAGCTATTCAAGTCACTACGGGTTCTCGCAAAGCTTCACGTGTTGCTAAAGCGCAGGCTGGCCATTACGCCAAAGCCGGCGTCGAGGCGGGCCGTGGTCTATGGGAATTCCGCACTGATGGCGTCGACGATGCTTTCGAAGTGGGTTCTGCGTTGACTGTTGAGCGCTTCGAGGCTGGTCAAAAAGTAGATGTTACTGGTACGTCTAAAGGTAAAGGTTTCCAAGGTGGCGTCAAGCGCTGGAACTTTGCCATGCAAGACGCTACTCACGGTAACTCGCTCTCTCACCGTGCTCCCGGTTCAATCGGTCAAAACCAAACGCCAGGCCGCGTCTTCAAAGGTAAGAAGATGGCAGGGCATATGGGTGCCGAGCAGGTGACCACGCAAAATCTTGAAATTGTCCGCGTAGATGCTGAACGCAACTTGCTGCTGATCAAGGGTGCCGTACCAGGTGCTCCAGGCGGTGATGTAGTTGTCAGCCCCGCAGTTAAAGCATAAGGGGAGCGTCCATGGAACTTAATATTGCTACAGGCAAAGGCGGCACCGTTCAGGTATCTGACGTCGCATTTGGTCGCGAATACAACCAAGATCTAGTTCACCAAATGGTAACTGCCTATCTGGCAGGTGCCCGCCAGGGGACTCGCGCGCAGAAAACTCGCAGCGATGTCTCTGGTGGTGGCAAGAAGCCCTTCCGCCAAAAAGGCACAGGTCGCGCGCGCGCAGGTACTATTCGCAGCCCAATTTGGCGTGGAGGCGGTACGACATTCGCTGCTCGTCCACAGGATCACAGCCAAAAGCTGAATAAAAAAATGTATCGCGCAGGCATGCAGTCAATCGTTTCTGAGCTGGCTCGACAAGAGCGTTTGATCGTGGTTGAAAGCTTTGATTTAGAAGCGCCTAAAACCCGTGCTCTGATTGCCAAACTCGCCGAGTTGGGTATGACTGAGGCGCTGATTGTTACCGAAGATGTGTCAGAGAACCTCTATTTGGCTTCTCGCAACCTCTACAAAGTAGATGTTCGCGATGCTGCAGCCGTAGATCCTGTCAGTCTTATCAATTTCGACAAAGTAGTGGTCACTGTGGCCGCCCTTAAAAAGCTTGAGGAGATTCTGGCATGAATCAGGAGAGAGTCTTCAAAGTGCTGCTAGCTCCGCACATTACCGAAAAAGCGGCAATGGCCTCGCAAGCTGGCAACCAGATCGTTTTTAAAGTTTCGACGGATGCAACCAAGCTGGAAATCAAAAAAGCTGTAGAGCAGCTCTTTAGTGTTCAGGTTGAAGATGTCCGCGTTGCCAACGTAAAAGGCAAGACGCGCCGCACTCGCACAGGTTTAGGCCGCCGCAGTGACTGGAGAAAAGCTTATGTACGCCTCGCAGACGGTCAAGAGATCGACTTCGCGGTCGCCGAGTAAGGGATAAGAACATGCCAGTAGTTAAGAGAAAACCAACCTCGCCCGGTCGCCGCTTTGTTGTCAGCGTCGTCAATCCGGACCTGCATAAGGGTGCTCCCTATGCACCACTGCTTGCGCCTAAAAAGCGCAATGGCGGCCGCAACAATGCCGGCCGAATTACCACGCGTCACGTGGGTGGTGGTCACAAGCAGCACTACCGTATTATCGACTTCAAGCGCAATAAAGATGGCATTCCAGCCAAGGTTGAGCGTCTTGAATACGATCCCAACCGCAGTGCCAACATTGCACTGGTCTGCTACGCGGACGGTGAGCGTCGCTATATCATCGCCGCCAAGGGTATGAAGGCTGGCGATCAGATTCAAAGCGGTAGCGGTGCGCCTATCAAGGTCGGCAATACTTTGCCGTTGCGCGCTATCCCAGTCGGTTCGGTGGTTCACTGTGTTGAGATGAAGCCTGGCAAGGGTGCCCAGCTTGCTCGCAGTGCAGCTGCGGCCGTACAGCTGGTTGCTCGCGAAGGTGCTTATGCCACTATTCGTTTGCGCAGCGGTGAGATGCGCAAGGTGCCAGTCGATTGTCGCGCCACTTTGGGTGAAGTTTCTAACAGTGAGCACAGTTTGCGCTCGCTGGGTAAGGCTGGCGCTAAGCGCTGGCGTGGTGTTCGTCCTACCGTTCGCGGTGTGGCGATGAACCCGGTCGATCACCCACACGGTGGTGGTGAGGGTCGCACTTCAGGTGGTCGTCACCCAGTGTCACCATGGGGTATGCCTACCAAGGGCTACAAAACGCGCAAAAATAAGCGCACTAATCAATATATCGTTCGTCGTCGCACTAAGTAAGCGACAGTTCAATAACGATTTACGAGGATAGCAACTGTGCCACGCTCTCTTAAAAAAGGACCCTTTGTTGACCTGCACTTGGTCAAGAAGGTTGAAGCCGCCGCTGCAGCCAATGACCGCCGGCCGATTAAGACCTGGTCGCGTCGCTCGATGATTCTTCCCGATATGGTCGGGTTGACGATCGCAGTACACAACGGCCGCCAGCATGTTCCAGTAGTGATCAACGAAGAAATGGTTGGTCATAAGCTGGGTGAATTTGCTCCGACGCGTACCTATAAAGGTCACATCGTCGACAAGAAAGCTAAGCGCTAAAGCGCGGCGCAGACTGAGAGAGGAAGCAACGGTGGAAGTAGCAGCAAAATTACGCGGTGCCCGTTTATCGGCGCAAAAAGCCCGTCTGGTCGCCGATATGGTTCGTGGCAAAGACGTTGAGCAAGCGCTCGATATTCTGCAGTTTAGCGGTAAAAAAGGCGCGGACATTATCAAAAAAGTCCTCGAGTCGGCTATTGCTAATGCAGAGCACAATGACGGTGCAGATGTCGATGAGTTGAAAGTGTCAACAATCTTCGTTGATGAAGGTTTGACTATGAAGCGGATCAAGCCGCGCGCCAAAGGCCGCGCTGATCGTATCTCTAAACGCACTTGTCACATTACTGTGAAAGTGGCTGAGAAGTAATCTAGGTTCGGGAGACCATCCATGGGTCAAAAAGTACATCCAACAGGCATACGTCTGGGTATTGTTACTAAGCACACCTCAACTTGGTATGCCGGTAACCGCGACTACGCTGATAAACTCAATCAGGATTTGTCGGTTAGAGCATTCATTCAGAAGAAGCTGGCCGCTGCCTCAGTAAGCCGTGTAGAAATCGAGCGGCCATCTGATAGTGCTCGCATCACCATCCACACCGCACGCCCTGGCATTGTCATCGGGAAAAAAGGTGAAGATGTTGAGGCGCTTCGCAATGAGATTTCCGCTCAGATGGGTTGCCCTGTGCACATTAACATTGAAGAGATCCGCAAGCCCGATCTCGATGCTACTTTGGTAGCGCAAAATGTTGCACAGCAGTTGGAGCGTCGAGTTATGTTCCGTCGCGCGATGAAGCGCACGGTACAAAACGCAATGCGCAACGGTGCATTGGGTATCAAAATACAAGTCAGTGGTCGTTTAGGCGGTGCTGAGATTGCACGAACTGAATGGTATCGCGAAGGTCGCGTGCCCCTGCATACACTGCGCGCCAACATTGATTACGCGCATGCAGAGGGTAACACCACTTACGGCATCATCGGCGTGAAAGTGTGGATCTTCAAAGGTGAAGTTCTCGGTGGCGAGGAGGCTTTGCAGCCCGCCAAAGGCAAGAAGTAAGCGATAAGGGTAAAGCGAGATGCTGCAACCGAAACGTACAAAATTCCGCAAAATGCACACAGGTCGCAATCGTGGCTTGGCGCATCGCGGTAGCAAGGTAAGCTTTGGCGAATTTGGCCTGAAAGCTTCTGGCCGTGGCCGTCTGACCGCTCGTCAAATTGAAGCGGCGCGTCGCGCGATGACCCGTCACATTAAACGTGGCGGTAAGATTTGGATTCGGGTTTTTCCTGACAAGCCAATCACCCAGAAGCCTCTCGAAGTTCGTATGGGTAAAGGTAAAGGTAATGTTGAGTACTGGGTGGCACAGATCCGCCCCGGTAAGGTGCTCTATGAAATGGAAGGTGTCTCTGAAGAGCTTGCGCGTGAAGCATTTGCGCTTGCTGCAGCTAAGCTGCCGATTGCGACCACCTTCGTAAAACGGACGGTGATGTAAGATGAAAGCAAGCGAATTACGTGATAAGTCGCGGGAAGAGTTGCAAGCCGCACTGAATGGTGAGCTTGAGAAGCAATTCAAGCAGCGCATGCAGTTGGCGACTGGCCAGTTGAACGAGACCCACACGGTGAAGCAGGTTCGTCGCAATATTGCGCGCATCAAAACCGTGCTCAACCAGAAGGCAGGTGAATAACCATGAGCGAAGCAGCAAAAGTAGCGCGTACACTCTCTGGCACTATTGTCAGCGATAAAATGGATAAGACAGTCACTGTACTGATTGAGCGTCGTGTCAAGCACCCGGTGTACGGTAAGTTCATGACTAAGTCGACCAAAATTAAAGCGCACGATGAGAATAACGATGCGCGCATGGGCGACGTAGTAACGATTTCTGAGTGTGCCCCAGTATCGCGCCATAAAGCCTGGCGTTTGGTCGATGTGGTCGAGCGCGCTGTAGCGGAATAATTTGCGTACGCGCAAAGCCGGAGAGAAGAAATGATTCAAACTGAAAGTTATTTGGATGTTGCCGACAACAGTGGTGCACGTCGTGTTATGTGTATCAAAGTTCTCGGTGGTTCACACCGCCGTTACGCCCGAGTTGGCGACGTGATCAAGGTCACAGTCAAAGAGGCTATTCCGCGCGGCAAGGTCAAAAAAGGCCAGGTTATGAACGCAGTTGTAGTGCGCACTCGCAAGGGTTTGCGTCGCCCCGACGGCAGCCTGATCAAATTTGACGACAATGCAGCTGTGCTGCTTAACACTAACTTGGCGCCGATTGGCACCCGTATTTTTGGCCCAGTAACTCGTGAACTGCGTACTGAGCGCTTCATGCGAATTATTTCGCTAGCGCCAGAAGTACTGTAAGCGGGAGGAACAGATTATGGCTATGAGTAAAATTAAGCGTGACGACGAAGTTATCGTTATCGCCGGTAAAGATAAGGGCAAGCGCGGCAAGGTTTTGAAAATCCTTGAGAATGACCGTTTGCTGGTCTCTGGTGTGCAGATCATTAAAAAGCATCAGAAGCCCAACCCTCAGCTCGGCGTAGCTGGCGGTATCGTTGAGAAAGAGTCATCTATCCACGTTTCCAACGTGGCGCTCTTCAACAGCGCGACCAACAAGGCGGACCGTGTCGGCTTCAAACAAGAAGGCGATAGTAAGGTTCGAGTATTTAAGTCCAGCGGCGAAGCCGTAGACGCCTAAGTAGCAGGGTATTGAGATGGCAAGGCTAAAAGAAGTTTACAAAAGCGAAATTGCTCCCAAGCTGAAGGAAGAGTTAGGTCTCTCCAATGTGATGGAAGTACCGCGAATTACTAAGATCACCTTAAATATGGGTGTGGGTGAAGCTGTTGGCGACAAAAAGGCTCTAGAAGCTGCAGTTGCTGATCTGACTTTGATCGCCGGCCAAAAGCCGATTATCAATAACGCTCGCAAATCAATTGCTGGTTTTAAGATTCGCCAGGGTTGGCCGATTGGTACTAAAGTGACGCTGCGTTCTGAGCGCATGTATGAGTTCCTCGAGCGCTTAGTCGGTATCGCCATACCGCGTATCCGCGATTTCCGTGGCATAAGCCCCAAGCAGTTTGACGGCCGTGGCAACTTTGCAATGGGTGTCAGCGAGCAGATCATCTTCCCTGAGATCGACTACGAGAAGATCGATAAGCTTCGCGGTATGGATATCACCATCACCACGACCGCTCGCACCGATGATGAAGGCCGTGCCCTGTTGCGTGCTTTCAACTTCCCACTCAAAGGTTGAGGTTAGGATAATGGCTAAAGTTTCTATGATTCAGCGCGAAAACAAGCGCGCCAAGACAGTTGCTAAGTTCGCCGCCAAACGCGCAGAGCTTAAAGCATTGATTCAAAATCCTGCCACTTCTGATGAAGAGCGCTGGGATGCACAGGTTAAGCTGCAGAAGTTGCCGCGCGATGCTAGCCCGGTCCGCCAACAGAATCGCTGCCGCATCACAGGTCGCCCACACGCGGTCTATCGTAAATTTGGTTTGTCCCGTATCAAGTTGCGTGAAGCAGCTATGCGTGGTGACGTGCCAGGCCTTGTTAAGTCAAGCTGGTAATAGGAGCATTTGATATGAGCATGCAAGATCCAATCGCCGATATGCTAACGCGCATCCGCAATGCACACCAGCGCAGTAAGGTCTCCGTGACCATGCCTGCCTCAAAGCTGAAAGCGGCTGTAGCTCGGGTACTTGAGTCAGAAGGTTACATCAACGGTTTTTCAGTCACTAGTGATGCAAAAGCTGAGTTGACCGTTGATCTGAAGTATTTTGAAGGCAAGCCAGTGATCTCCGAGATCACTCGTATAAGCAAGCCTAGCCTGCGTCAGTACGAAGGCCATGGCAGCTTGCCAACCGTTCGCGGTGGTCTGGGCGTGGCTATTGTCACCACCAGTCAAGGCGTTATGACTGATCGCGCAGCGCGCGCAGCCGGTATCGGCGGCGAAGTTCTCTGCACCGTATTCTAAGTAGGGATTAGACATGTCTAGAATTGCAAATAATCCAGTCGAGCTGCCCAGCGGTGTCGACGTGACTATCGCCTCTGGTGAGATCGCAGTTAAAGGGGCCAAAGGTTCCATGAAAATGCCTCTCAACAGTGCAGTCAACGTCTCAAAAGAGGGTAATGTGCTCTCTTTCGCAGCAGCGACTAGCGATAAGTTTTCCGGCGCAATGGCGGGTACTACGCGTTCGTTGGTCAACAATATGGTGATCGGCTGTTCAGTTGGCTTTGAGAAGAAGTTAGAACTAGTCGGTGTAGGTTATCGCGCGCAGGTGCAGGGCAGCAAAGTCAATTTGACTTTAGGTTTCTCTCACCCAATCGTATTTGACCTGCCTGAGGGTGTCACTGCAGAGTGCCCCACGCAGACAGAAATCGTGCTGAAAGGTGCGGACAAGCAAGTGCTTGGCCAAGCCGCTGCTGAAATCCGCGCTTTCCGTCCGCCAGAGCCTTACAAGGGTAAAGGTGTTCGTATCTCTGGTGAGTACGTACGACGTAAAGAAGCCAAGAAAAAGTAACAGGGTAAACTGATGAGCGACAATAAAAAGTTATCACGTCTGCGCCGCGCGCGCCGTGCCCGTGGCAAAATCGCTGAGCTTGGTGCGGTACGCCTCTGTATTACGCGCACTCCGCGTCATATGTATGCACAGATTATCGCTGCTAGTGGCGATCAAGTACTGGCTAGCGCCTCTACTCTTGAGTCTGGTCTGCGCGATGGTGCTACTGGCAACGTTACTGCAGCCCAAGCAGTGGGTAAGTTAGTTGCAGAGCGCGCTGTGGAAGCGGGCGTTAAAACCGTAGCATTCGATCGCAGCGGCTTTAAGTATCACGGTCGTGTCAAGGCGTTAGCTGATGCCGCGCGCGAAGCCGGTCTCGAATTTTAATAGGTAGATATTATGGCTTACAACGATCAAAAAGATTCCTCCGAAGGCTTCCAAGAGAAGCTGGTCCAGGTAAATCGCGTTGCTAAAACCGTTAAAGGCGGTCGTATCTTTGCCTTTACTGCACTGACAGTTGTCGGTGATGGCAATGGTAAAGTTGGCTTCGGCCGCGGTAAAGCTCGCGAAGTACCTCAGGCGATTCAAAAGGCCATGGAGTCTGCGCGTCGCAACATGATCTCAGTGGCACTGAACGGCAAGACAATTCAGTACCCGACTAAGGGTGTACATTCAGCTGCGAAGATCTACATGCAGCCTGCATCTGAAGGTACCGGTGTGATTGCTGGTGGTGCAATGCGTGCAGTTCTTGAGTTGGCGGGTGTTCAGGACGTACTGGCTAAGTGCTACGGTTCTACAAACCCTGTCAATGTGGTTCGCGCCACTTTTAAAGCGCTCGAGGCGATGCAATCGCCGGATGATGTCGCCGCCAAGCGTGGCAAGTCAGTTGAAGAGATCTTGAATTAATAGACGTTACGTCAGATTTGGATAGAGCATCATGGCTAAAGCAAAAGCAACAATTAAAGTGACGCAGACAAAAAGCGTACACGGTCGCCTGAAGAATCATCGCGCCTGTATCGCCGGCCTTGGTCTGCGCCGCATCGGCCACACCGTTGAAGTTGAGGATACCCCCTCAGTTCGCGGCATGGTAAACAAAGTTTTCTACATGGTTAAGGTCGAGGAGGCATAAGATGCGTCTAAATACTCTAAGCCCCGCTCCTGGCCGGGTTAAAGCAGCAAAGCGTGTAGGTCGTGGTATTGGTAGTGGCCTGGGTAAGACTGCTGGCCGCGGTCACAAAGGCCAGACTTCACGCTCAGGTGGTTCAATTCGCCCAGGTTTTGAAGGTGGCCAAATGCCCTTGCAAAAACGCCTGCCTAAATACGGCTTTACCTCACGTTTAGCTGCGGTGACCGCTGAGATTCGCCTAGGTGAGTTAAATATGGTTGAAGGCAGTGAAGTTTCTATTGCCTCACTGCGTGCTGCCGGTGTAATTAACAACAGTATCAAACGCGCTAAGGTGTTTGCTTCAGGTGAAGTAACCAAAGCAGTAACTTTAGTCGGTGTTGGTGCAACGGCTGGCGCTCGTGCTGCTATTGAAGCGGCCGGCGGCAAGGTTGAAGGTTAAGTCAAGCTAATGGCGACTCCTGCGGGCATGCCTAACGGCGGATCAAAAGGTTTGGGCGAGCTATGGGCTCGCCTTCGCTTTTTGTTCTTAGCGATTATTGTCTACCGTCTCGGTACGCACATCCCTGTCCCAGGTTTTGATCCTGAGCGCTTGGCGGATCTCTTCAATCAGAACCAAGGCACATTCCTGGGTATGTTTAACATGTTCTCCGGTGGTGCTTTGGAGCGCATGAGTATCCTGGCACTAGGTATCATGCCGTATATTTCTGCCTCTATTATTATGCAGTTACTTTCGGCTAGTGTTCCGGCGCTTGAACAATTAAAGAAAGAAGGCGACGCAGGTCGTCGGCAGATTAACCAGTACACCCGCTATGGCACAGTTGTTCTGGCTTTGGTTCAAGGCACAGCCATGGCTGTAGGTTTTGCCTCTCAGGGGCTAGCCTACGAAGTCAATACCATGTTTTATCTGGTTGCTATCGGTTCATTGGTGGCCGGTGCGATATTTATGATGTGGCTGGGTGAGCAGATTACCGAGCGCGGTATCGGCAACGGTATCTCGATGCTGATATTCGCGGGTATTGTCGCCGGTATTCCCAGCGCTATAGGGCAGGCCTTAGAGTCTGCACGCCAAGGTGATTTGAATCCACTGACTCTGGTGATTGTTTTAATCATAGCAATCGCGGTGGTCTACTTTGTTGTCACGATTGAACGCGGTCAGCGTCGACTGACAGTGAACTATGCGCAGCGTCAGGGTCGTCAAGCTTACAATGCACAGACCTCCCATCTACCTCTTAAGGTGAATATGGCCGGTGTTATCCCCGCTATTTTTGCCAGTAGTTTGCTGATGTTTCCCAGCTCTTTGAGCAGCTGGTTTGGTCAAGGTGCTAACGCTCCTGCTTGGCTGCAAGATGTCTCTTTGCTGATAGGCCCTGGTCAGCCGCTGTATATTTTGTTGTTCTCAGCATTAATTATATTTTTCTGCTTCTTCTACACGGCGTTGATGTACAACCCAAAAGAAGTGGCTGATAACCTGAAACGTGGCGGTGCCTTTTTGCCTGGTATCCGCCCTGGTGAGCACACTGCCAAGTACATTGATAGTGTTACCACCCGTTTGACATTGATAGGTAGTATTTATATCACCTTGATCTGTCTGTTACCGATGGTGCTAAACGTGCAGTTCAATGTCCCTTTCTACCTCGGTGGAACGTCTATGTTGATTGCAGTGGTGGTGACCATGGACTTTATGGCCCAGGTGCAGTCGCACTTGATGTCTCAGCAGTATGACTCGCTGATGAAAAAGGCCAACTTAAAAAATGTTGGCCGTAAATAGTAAGTTTGGCCCCTTAGAGAGAGGTTTGCGATGAAAGTACGTGCATCCGTTAAGAAGATGTGTCGGAACTGTAAGGTTATCCGTCGCAATGGTTCGGTTCGTGTCATTTGTAGTGTCGAGCCGCGTCATAAGCAACGCCAGGGATAATCTGGTTGATTTTTTGACCATCTGCCAGTATTCTACCGCGCCTTTTTGTAGTCTATGCTGCAAGCGCCTAAGAGCTGGGTTAATTAAGTAAGAGAGTGGAGTAACGCGAATGGCCCGTATTGCCGGTGTCAATATTCCCGATAACAAACACGCTGTCATCTCATTGACGTATGTGTTCGGTATCGGTCGACCGACTGCTAAGAAACTGTGTGCCGATTTGGGTATTGCAGAGACAACAAAGATTTCAGATCTCACCGAGTCTGAGCTGGACAATGTGCGTAATGCCGTTGGTGAGCTCTCGGTTGAGGGTGATTTGCGCCGTGAAGTGAGTATGAGCATTAAGCGTCTGATGGACCTCGGTTGTTTCCGTGGTATTCGTCACCGTCGCAACTTGCCGCTCCGCGGTCAGCGCACCAAGACTAACGCACGCACCCGTAAAGGGCCGCGTCGTCCCATTAAAAAGTAATCCGAGGAACGGTTTGCAATGGCTAAAGCAACTAGCAAAACCACCCGTAAAAAGGTCAAGAAAAGCGTTGTTGATGGCGTAGCGCATATTTACGCTTCATTTAACAACACCATCGTCACTATCACTGATCGTCAAGGTAACGCTTTGTCCTGGGCGACTGCTGGTGGTTCTGGTTTCCGTGGTTCTCGTAAGAGCACGCCCTTTGCAGCGCAGGTTGCAGCAGAGCGCGCTGGTGAAGCGGCAAAAGAGTACGGTCTCAAAAACCTCGATGTTCAAGTCAAAGGCCCGGGGCCTGGTCGTGAATCTGCTGTTCGTGCACTAAATAATGCCGGCTACAAGATCACCAACATCACTGATGTTACGCCGATCCCACACAACGGCTGTCGTCCGCCGAAAAAACGTCGCGTATAAGCGCCGCAAGAAGAGAGTTATAGCATGGCTAGATATCTAGGACCCACTTGTAAACTGTCACGCCGCGAAGGTACTGACCTGTTCTTGAAGAGTGGCGTTCGCCCTCTGGAGAGCAAGTGTCGCGCCGAGAGTGCGCCTGGTCAACACGGCCAGCGTCGCGGTCGTCTGTCTGACTACGGTGTACAGCTTCGTGAAAAACAAAAAGTTCGCCGTATCTACGGTGTGCTTGAGAAGCAGTTCCGCAACTACTACAAAGAAGCTGCACGCATAAAAGGCAATACAGGTGAAAACCTGCTTACCCTGCTTGAGCGTCGTTTAGACAACGTTGTCTATCGTATGGGTTTTGGTTCTACCCGTGCTGAATGTCGTCAACTTGTCGCGCACAATGCGATCATGGTCAATGGACAGAAAGTTAACATTCCCTCATACCGTGTAGCGGAAGGTGATGTGGTTTCTATCCGTGAACGCTCTAAAAAGCAACTGCGTGTTGCTACTGCTCTGCAGCTCGCTGCTCAGCGTGGTGATTCGGAGTGGGTTTCGGTTGACAGCAACAAGATGGAGGGTACTTTTGTACGCTTCCCTGACCGTTCTGATCTGCCGGCCGAGATCAACGAAAACCTGATCATTGAGCTTTACTCTAAGTAATTGCTGACAAAGCTTCACAGGGAAAAACTATGAATTCTGTCAATGAATTGTTAACGCCGAAGAATATCGACGTAGTGAGCTACGACGGTAACCATGCCAAAGTGGTTTTAGAGCCATTTGAGCGTGGTTTTGGCCACACTCTGGGCAACGCACTGCGTCGCATTTTGCTCTCTTCAATGTCTGGCGCTGCCGTGACTGAAGTTGAGATTGATGGCGTTGAGCACGAGTACAGCAGTATTGAGGGTGTTCAGGAAGATGTGATGAGCATACTCCTCAACCTCAAAGGTGTTGCCATGATAATGGAGGGTAGCGAAGATACTACGCTGTCCATCAATGTTAAGGGCCCCTGCACAGTTACTGCTGCTGATATTCAGGTAGATAACCACGTAGAGGTTGTTAACCCTGACCATGTTATTGCCACTCTGTCTGGCAAGGTTGAGTTTAATGCACGTTTGCGTGTTGAGTCAGGCCGCGGATATCAGCCGGCAGATTCTCGCGTCAGTGAAGAAGAGACTCGCTCTATCGGTCGCCTGCAGTTAGATGCTACCTTTAGCCCAGTCTATCGTGTTGCCTACAGCGTTGAGAGTGCTCGCGTAGAGAACCGCACCGATCTGGACAAACTGGTTCTAGAAATCGAAACCAACGGTACGATTGATCCCGAGGAAGCTATTCGTCGCTCTGCGACTATTCTTCAGCAGCAGTTAGCCGCCTTTGTTAACTTGCAGGGTGAGGCGGCAGCCGAGCCAGAAGCTAAAGAAGAGCAGATTGACCCGATCTTGTTGCGTCCCGTCGATGATTTAGAGCTGACAGTGCGCTCTGCGAACTGCCTCAAAGCAGAAAGCATTTACTATATCGGTGATCTGGTTCAGCGCACCGAAGTCGAGCTACTTAAAACCCCTAACTTGGGTAAAAAGTCGCTGACAGAAATCAAAGATGTGCTCGCTTCGCGCGGTCTGTCGCTGGGCTTGCGCCTAGAGAACTGGCCACCAGCAAGCCTAAAAACTGAACGTGAGTTGGCATAAGCTGCTCAATTAATCCTTGCTGAGAAAGCAACGAACGAAGGAAGATTATCATGCGTCATCGCTATAGTGGCCGCAAACTCAATCGCACGGGCTCTCACCGCCGCGCAATGTTCCGCAACATGACTAACTCTCTGCTTGAGCACGAGCTGGTAAAAACCACCCTGCCTAAAGCCAAAGAGTTGCGCGGATACGCTGAGCCCATCATTACATTAGGTAAAGAGGATTCAGTGGCTAACCGTCGTCTTGCTTTTAGCCGCCTGCGCAGCAAATCGGTTGTTGGTAAGCTTTTCAATGAGCTAGGCCCGCGTTACCAAGATCGTCCCGGTGGTTATTTGCGTATTCTCAAATGTGGCAATCGCGCCGGCGATAACGCCCCGATGGCTTACATTGAGTTAGTGGATCGCCCTCAAGTAGCTGCTGAAGACGAGTAATCTATAGTCGCTAGAAAAACCGGGCATGGCCCGGTTTTTTTTCGCTCACGAAAAGCTCAATTAATTGAGTTTATCAACTGAGCTGCGCTCGAGGGTCTCTAAATTAAGCAGAGTGAGCTGTTTTCCCCATGCACAACCGGTGTCCAAAGGGTGAAGTTTTGGCCCGCAATAACGGCCTTCTAGGGCAGCCCAGTGCCCAAAAACAATCGATTTCTCGGCCATCTTTCTACGCGGTGCGGTGTACCAGGGAATTGTTCCCGGTGGTGGTGTCGCGGGTGCTCCTTTGGCGGAAAGCTGCAGTGCGCCTTGCTTAGTGATGAATCGCATACGGGTTAAGTAGTTAGTAATAACTCGCAAACGCTTTACCCCGCGCAGTTTTTCACTCCAAATGACAGGGTAATTGCCATACATCGCGGCGAGATAGCTATCACATTGATTACTGCTTAGAGTGCTGGACACTTCAGAGGCTAGCCTCAATGTCTTGCTGCGCCCCCAAAATGGCGGTACACCGGCATGTACTAGGAGGTGTTCTCCAACTCGCATTGCCAAAGGCTGCTGGCGCAACCAGTCGGTAAGCTCCTGACAGTCAGCCGCTTTGAGGAGTTCGCTCAAGGTATCTTTTCTTGAGGTTTTCGCGTGTCCGCGCGCGATAGCAATTAAGTGGAGATCATGATTGCCGAGCACAGTGGCGAAACTGTCACCTAGACTGCGGCAAAAACGCAGTACCTGTAGTGACTGCTCACCGCGGTTAACGAGATCACCCACCGCCAACAATCGATCTGAATGGGCATTGAAATCGACTTTTTCCAGGAGTAACCGCAGCTCGTCATAGCAGCCTTGTATATCGCCAACGACGTAATCGACCATGCTTAGTTGACTTGATGAGGGGTGGCTAGAAGGAAAGGCTTTATCTCGGCGTCAAAACTCTCTCCATCGCTATCAACCAGTTGGTAGCTGCCCTGCATTGTGCCGATCGGCGTATCTATCACAGCACCGCTGGTGTAGGTGTAGCTTGCCCCTGGCGAAATATATGGTTGTTCTCCAACAACTCCGACACCAGAGACCTCGCGCTGGCGCTGATTGCTGTCAATGATTAGCCAGTGGCGACTTAACAGTTGTACGGTTGTGGCGCCACGGTTGGAGACCGTAATCCGGTAGGCAAAGGCGTAATTATCGCTCTCCGGCTCGGACTGGGCTTCTAAGTACTCTATCTCTACTGCGACATCGATGCGTGCATCGGTGTCTGATCTGTCTGTTTGTGTCATTCAGTGCTCGCTCGGCGTGGGTGGCTGTAGTTTTTGCCACTGGCTAATGGTATTTGCGATAGCGACAAACTCCCTGACACTCAGTTGCTCCGCGCGCCGGTTGAGATCGATAATGTCGCCAACTTGCTGCAAACATTCGTTGTAAGGGCGCAGTGCATTGCGCAACGTTTTGCGTCGCTGGCCGAAGGCGTGAGCAACGATCTTACCGAGTAGAAGATGATCGCTGGCTTGATGCGGCAACTCAGAGTGCGGCGTTAGTTTCACTACTGCAGATTGTACTTTGGGTGGTGGGCGAAAGGCGCCGGGTGGGACAGCAATGACCGGCATGACACGGCAGTGATACTGGATCATGACTGACAGACGGCCATAAGCCTTTGTTCCGGGCTGCGCACCGAGGCGATCGACCACTTCTTTTTGAAGCATGAAATGCATATCTGCGATCAATTCGCGATAACTGAGCAAATGAAAAAGTAGCGGGGTCGAGATGTTGTAGGGCAAATTGCCCACCAGCCGCAATTTGTGGCCCGGTTTGTAGAACTGTTGATAGTCGACTTTTAAGGCATCGCCACTGTAAATGTTTAGGCTTGGAAACTGTTGTGTTAAGTAGGCGACTAAATCTCTGTCTAGTTCAATGACTTGCATATTGGGGCAGGCGGGATAAAGGTATTGTGTTATGGCGGCCATACCGGGACCGATTTCAATAAGATTATCCTCAGCACTGGGATTAATTGTTTTAACAATACGCTCTATGATCGAACGATCGACAAGAAAGTTCTGCCCAAAGCGTTTGCGTGGTTGATGATCTGTCACGTTCTCTCCTGGCTACTGGCCA
>Ga0209555_10001766_pt1 | contig 16088 bp, 9 predicted proteins | sample SaaInl85LU_5_DNA_FD_184643 | JGI IMG/M metagenome (GOLD analysis project Ga0209555, IMG submission 184643) | Marine microbial communities from expanding oxygen minimum zones in the Saanich Inlet - ESP_85LU_5_DNA (SPAdes) (version 2) | ecosystem: Environmental > Aquatic > Marine > Intertidal zone... | reverse complement strand
CATAGTGGTCTGGCACACAATGAACTATAGTTTAAAAATGATATTATTTGTGCAGATAACATTTATGAACAGGATCTCACCTGAAGTGATCTGAGGTGTTCAATTGTTATCTGCACGAAAAGATGAGAATAGTCTCCCATAATTGTATTGATACATATATATTGACCTCCCCCGGGGAGAGGTCCTACGGGACCTCCCACATCCCCCCTTAAATAGTGAAAAAGGGTGATGTTATAATGGGGGTCAATACCGTCTGAAAAATATTTTTAAAAAAATGAGTGAGATTTGGAAATTATTGGTCTATTAAACTCAACATATTATAAAGTCTTAAGAACTCCTCCCATTCTTGTTTATTAATATTTTCGGGTTTATAAATCTTGAATGACACAGACGGTTCTAAATCTTTCATTCGAACCATTACTCGTGACTTGTATAATTCTGTAGATTCAGTTACTCCCGATAACATGAAAGTATCAGGTGACGGTTTAACACTGGAGTCAAAATTGAAATTATCGTCATGGGAATGAAATTTATCAGATAATTCTTTAGGAATAAGATTCTTACCTGGTTCCTCTTGGAACAAAGAAAAATAATATCCAATAGATTGTTTTGGATTTTCTGAGAGACTAAGAATCCATAGTAATCTTTCTATTGAATTTTGACAATCAGAAATATTTTTGTTTATTTCTTTTGACGGAGGTAACTGATCAATCAATCTTAAAGTCTGTTTGAATTTCTTTTTATCAAGAAATAAGTTGTCTTGTTCCCCTTTTTCAAATAATACAACATCTGACCAAGAAAGAGACCAATGTCTAATATTAGGGGTATTACCAATAGACTCCCTAATATCAATATCATCATGGAATCTTAAGTGTTCTTTTGATGCATGGTAAGTATAACCATCCAAGTATATCGACATATCCTTAAAAGACATCAATTCATCCAAGTCAGTGATGGATTGACCATTACGGATTAATCCTATACATTTAAAATAGAAGTCAGTCCTTGTTGATATTTCAACTCCGTCTCTCTCTCCTAAACTTACTTGTGGTCTTATTAAATAGGTTACTTCACCATCTTTAATCGGTAAGGTTATTTTGTAAACTTGAATCCCATCTTCTTTTATCTCTTTGAACTTCATGTTCTTCTGAGGATGATTTTCTACGTAGGTTTTTAAAGAATAAATAAACTTAGATTCAAGTTCACTTTCTTCTATCATACCAGTTTTAGTAAGTGAAGAAAGTCCTTGATTGACTTCTTCCCAATCCTTAGAAGATTTAACTATTTTACCAAAGAGATGTTCTGCATGTTCTCTACTCAGTTCATCTCTTATATATTGATTTGAATATGAAAGAATGCATTTGTAACATCCATCTTTCCCCTCATTTTTACATGAACAATCTCTGATTGATTCATAGGACTTGGATAATAGTTTTGTGAATTCTTCTGGGTTAAATAACTTCTGAAGGTAACCTGTTCCACCTGGTACTTTATCAAAAAGTACTAAGTATCTATCAAACCTTTGAGTTGACTTATTGTGTTCAGAATAGAATTCAAATCCAATATGAGATGGGTTTCCTTTATAGTATTTCTTCAAACCAAGTTGAAGACCTGATTTAAACATCAACTGGGTTGCTTCATTTTGAAACTCTTGAACAGGGAGTAAGATTTTTAAAGACTCTGTCTTGACCTTTCTATATAGATATACTTCTTTGAAGATCTCATTTGGTAGTCCTGTATAATTGGTCTCTTTATGTTTACAGTATCCATAATGAAATTTCTTTTTTTCAAAATTGATAACCTCTCGAGGTTTAGAAGTTGATTTACCACAGTAAATACATGTTACAAAACCGTGTCGAGGAACTTCTTCTTGTTGGTTAATTGTAATATGATTAGAGTCTAATACATTAGATCCTAAATTAATTTTAGTAATCTCTACATCTTTTACAAACTCAATTCCAAAAGGAATTTTTTTCATTCCCCAAGTACCCTCAATAGAGTTAGTGTCAAAGTTAAAATGAGTTGAAATATTGTAAAACTCATTCAATCGATCATCTTTTGAATCATTTAAGACAGATTCATTTCTCGTATTAACAGACTTAACGGATTTTAAAATTGCAAAGTCATGAACATTAGATTCAGAGAAAAAGGAATCGTGTTCACATTTTGGACAACCCTTAGATCGATCTCTTGTTTTGGACAATACATCTTCTTCAATAAAATCACAGTTAGAACAAAACCTCATTTTAGATAGTGTGGATCTCTCACCACTCCAGTCAAAAGTATTTAATCCCGAAATACTAAGTTTATTCCCTTGAGAGTAAAATGTATTATCTGGAGCAAATTCACTAAGAGCCGCAGTTGACGATCTTACAATTTCATATTCTTTTCTTATTGGTTCTCTCTCTCCTCCCTCAGGTTTAAATCCATACACTTGTGCTTTGAGAGTTACACCAGTTTCTGGGAACGCATAATTGGGAAGTATTCCCTCGTTTGTCAAATACTCAAGAGTAAGTTTATTCTCAATAGACTTTCTGAATGATCTTAATGATTTTTGTTCTGAAACAAGTTCAATTCTCTCCTGATCTTCCTTTCCAAGGTTATTCTCTTTGATATAATTATCAATGTCTTGTTCCTTGTTTCGGATGAAGTGTAGTTCTTGTTTTAATTCTTCAAAGACCCTGACCATTCGTTGTTGGAAACTACCTTGACGAACAGATGTTTTTATCTCTTCAAATATTATGTCTTCAACTCTTCCGTCATAAATTTGAATAAAACTATCAAATAAATCTTTTTGATAATCAAATACAAAATCTAACAGTTGATTTACAAAGAAATCAAGACTGGTCAACTTTGTTCCGTAAAGATTAATATTTTTAATAAACCCTGGTATATGGTGTTTTTCAGGGTCTTTTTTGGTCCAACTATCAATACAAAACGCAGTGAAATGTCTGTAGAGAATATCCTTTGCATTCAAGAAACACCCGGGTGTATTAACATCCCCATCCATCATCTCCATAGGGTCTTCGAAATAGTAAAGGTCATGTTCTTTCCCTTGACTAAAATTAGTAATAAGTGCCGATCCTGATGATCTTCCTGCTCGTCCAACTCTTTGCAGGAAGTTAGATGTTAAAGGAGGTATACTTGTATTGATTACACTATCTAACGATCCAACGTCTATACCCATCTCAAGGGTTGAAGTTGCTACAAGAGAGTTTAATGAATTAAACTTCGGTCTTTCTTTAAAATCAATTTCAATATTTTCACGAACCTTTCTTTCAAGAACACCGGTGTGTTCCGAAGAATATATTCTTGGAGAGTTTGACCTGTTATATACCAGGTTATAATAATTGAAGTTGGTTCTTTCAAACGATTTATATTTACCTGCACATCGATAGTTTAAACAGGATCCTCCTTCAAATGATCCATTATCATCTTGAATATGAAGAGTAGATGAACATTCAGAACATCCATAATTAATAATTGACGTTGAAACAAACAACTGTTTTGGATTGATTCCAAAGTTAGATCCGTCTTTAGATTGTTTGTTACTCAATAGATCTATTGAAACAAGATTTTCAAATAGAAATGTAAAAAATTCATTGAACATCTCTGAATTCTCGGGAACCTGTTGAAAGGACTTTCTAAGGTAAGTATGAAACCAGTTCGTTGTTCTTGCATGGGTAGTGTCAAGTACACCTCTTGTTTGAGGGATAGTACAAACTAATTTTGGGATTCTCGATTTTGGATGATACCTTCTATTTAAGAAGTGTCTACCGTCCTTCATCCAATTGAGATCTCTAAGTTTTAACTCGCTGGTTCTAAATTTTGTAAGGTATTCATGATCAACACCACCTCTGAGTCTTATTCTGTGAAGAATTCCAATAACAAACTTAACAAACTCCTCTTGATTGACTGTATCCATTAAGTTGGATTTCATCCAATCCGACATCTGATCATAAACAGATTGTATTAAATCTGAATTAAAACCTACTACCGAAGAACCAGTCTTTTCAAGTGTACGACCAATCATACCGTTGTAACCAAATTCTGAAACTACTTCCCAAGAAATTCGAGTATCGAACTCTTCTTCAAATCTTTTTGAAATTTGATTAGTGGTAATATTTCTGTAGTCCTCAATTTCTGCTTTACCCATGTAATCTGAAGGGAAAAACCTGTAGAAATACCCCTCTCTGTGATCATTCCCTGAAGGATCTGAATTTGACTTCCAATATTCAATAAACTTGTTTGTCAAATCATCTATTGATATAGGACCAGACTGTTGATTTATTACCTTTTGTAATGAGGTTCTAAACGTAAAACGATAATTTCTCGCCTCTATAAATCCTGATTGGTGTGCTGCGTCCTGAACACCATTCGTAAATGCAAGGACCTTTCTGTATTTCTCTTCTCTTTCGTCCAAATCCGAGGAAAGAATCTGACTGGTGGTGATTGAGTTTAAAGTTGATACACGAGTACCAATAATACTCATTGAGTTTTGTGTATTACACTCAGGACATACGTGTTGACCTTTTTTATCCTTAACTTTTCTATATGCGACTACATGAACTCTTTGGTCTGAGTCTTGGTCTCCGAATTTTAGGTCAGATTCATGAACGTAAGGAGTTATTGAAGTCTCAGGTTCGTATTCATCAATACAAAAGTGTTTGTCTTCATACGTATTGACAAAATAAATATTCTTGTGATTGGTGAAATAATGCTCATAGACCTCAAGAGGATCTACTTCAAATTGATTTCTATTATCATGTTTGATTGCTAACCATCCACTTGAACCACATTCTCTACAATAATAAGGAGGAAGTGCAGCGGGATCTTCCTTAGGAGATATTTTATCTCTCCAAGTAAATTCCGGTTTATCTGAAACCACTCTAACTAATCCACTTAGTTCTCGAATCCAAATCTGAATTTGAAGAAATAAAAATGGAAATCTCTCATTTGGATCAGATTTCGCTTCTGCGATTAGTGCAAGAATTGAAGTGATGATTTCTTCCTTAGGAGAGAATTGTCCCTCCTCATAATAATCAGGAAGTTGATTATAGGAAACATTTCTCTCTGTCAATCCTTCGATTAAAGTTTTTAATGAGACGATTGTATCAGAACAAACAGATGAAATATCCTTGACGATTTTTAGTTTTTTTAACTCTTGTGAGAGTTCAAATTTTGATGTCGATTCAGGAATCTGCCAAAGTCTCTTTTGACGAAGAATGTAATCTTTGTAATTCTCGTTAACTCCTAATCTACTTTGTTGTATTCCAACCAACCGGGGGATGTATCCGTCCAATTGATCTTCTTTGATGGTAAAGAATTCCTCTGGAGATAATCGGTGTTCTGTAATTACACTGTCAGGTTCAAAATCTTCTCCAAAGACATCAGAAGCAAACTCAGTAAGAAGTTTCACTGAATCTTCTCCTTTACCAATAGTTGCTGATGTTCCTACAGGACATAAATGACCTTTAGAGAGGTTTAGTTTGAGTTTAAGTCTACGAATTAGATTGGCAACATCCGTCCCTTGTGCTCCATCGTAGGTGTGTAACTCATCAAGTACTAAAAACTGAAGTAGTTCGGGATTTTCAAAGTTGTAACTCCACAGATTATGAAATTGATGTCTCATTAACCCATAATCTAACATTTTGAAGTTGGTAAGAAGGATATCAGGAGGATTAGAAACGATTTCTTCTCTATCTTCAATAATGTTAACTTCTCCCATTTTCTTTGGGAACTTTCCTTTGTTTTTTCCTTCTCCAATAAACAGTCCTGCCGTTACAGATCCATTCAATCTCGAGTCTTGAAATATGGTTTCTGCGAGACGTTTTGCTTGATCCGTTGCCAATGCATTCATTGGATAAAGGATTATAACCTTAATTCCTTGTTGATCTCTCTTCTGATAGCAATAATCCAATACAGGATAAAGGAATGACTCCGTCTTTCCAGACCCCGTACCTGTTGTTAAAAGAGTAGATTCTGGTTTATGTCGGTTGAGGGAAGAAAGTCTCTTAAAACTCTCAAATTGGTGTTTGTAGGGAGGGAAGTTAGGTTTGATATCTAATGGAATGTCTTCTACTTCATCATTGGTTTTAAATGGGAGTTTTAGAGATACATAAGGTCCTTTAAACATCCCATGTTGTTCATCTTCAATAAAACCATAAAAGGAATCTGAAGTCTCTTTTTCTTTGAAACTAAAGGTTGCCTTGAGGTACTCAAGGATGGATTGTTTTACTTCAAATGATTGTTGTAATGGTAACATTAGTTTTGATTAAATATTTTTTCAAAGTGTGCCCATGCAACTTTGTAGTCTTCAACTCTATCACACTTTTCAAACGGTGCGTAATAGGTTACTTTCTCTCCGTAATACAATTCACTCTTTTCAATGGTGTGTTCATAGACTTTCTCTTCTTTCATATCTTTAATAGTATCCCAAACAGGTCTATCAAGACCAACACCATTTAATCCCTTAGAACAGGTAAACACGATGTTTCCTCTCTGATCATACCATGTATCATCTTCGTTTTGTTGGAGAACTGGAAATTGAATTTGATATATCAAAATTAATTCTGCAAGTGTCAAGTTCAGAGACATAGCAGATATTACATCAATTTCAACTAAAGCAAAACGTCTTTCAAAATAATTCCTTAGTGGGGATTCCTCGGTCCACACAGTTAATTTATTTAAAGTATTTAAACGACAATCTTCTTTGGACCATATAAAACTTCCTGTCTCTTCTATCCAATTGGATTCCCAAAGATCTTTGTATTGATAATTGACACAGTTTAATTGAAGAACTCGTTGTTTGAGATATAAGTAAAATTTTGATTCAATACCAATAGGAAAATTATTTAATCTACCATCTGTTAAATTTGACGCACCTATGGTTTTTACATAAAAGTCCATGACAATTGAAGATGTTAACCCTGAAAACTCCAATAATTCATCTTCATCATTAAAACAAACACTAATTATTCCATTAACGTGAGAAGTCCCAGGTGGTAAAATAGCACCAGTTAAGGTACGTTCTCCTGCTTGACTTAACATTTTTCTAAAACCAACTTTGAAATTATTTACCCAATCTCCGTTTGGTAATGACTTTTTGAAATTATTAATAGACTGAGGGATATAGTTAGTTCTTGGTAAAAACGATTTAGATACATTTAAATCAATACTATCATAATGTCCTTTTTCAGAACAAATTTCTCTTGGGGTTTTATAGGACGGGTTTGATACAAAAATATGAGGACCACTATATATCATCTCTAATTTTTCATAATCAGGAAATATAGTTTTTCTTTCAATTATTCCTGCATTTATATCATTGGTCTCATGCCATCCTTCAGTAACTACTTTATTTTTATTAGAAAGTTTATGTATTGTTTGATTGATCTTTGATATAACATTGATTATTTCTTCAGAATGAATACTAACAAGTTTAGTTCCCATAAAATCATCTCCCCCAACAAAAGTAGATTCAAGTAGTTTTAATCTTTCGATGTCATATTTTACTATCCTTGATTTATGTGGAGTTATGTTCCATTTGAATGAATCAGTACTTTTGTCTTTAATCTTTATTCCTCCTGGAAAACCCTTTCCACTATGTGAAAAACATCCATCGATAGTTGAGGGATGAAATAGATTATTGATACTGCAAAAACTTACGTTTGATGATTTTCCCGAATATATATTTGAACTATATTTTTCTCTATGAGCAACCTCCTGAAATAGATTAAATGCATTTTGAAATTGAAAATGAAATTTTAATTTTTTATAAATACTTTCTCTTAATATGTTTCCTTTAGGATCATCATAAACACCCTCGGGATGAAGCAAACCAACAAAACCATTCCGAGAAACAGAATTTAAATTATTCTCTAAAATACATTTATACAAGTTGGTTTGTTGTCCCCTTAATAAAGGATAATTTTGAGATCCATTTAAAAATTCGGATGTAGAACTAATTTCAATCAACTCATTTAAATACAATTTTTTATGATATTCATTGGAGAGGAAATTTGATTGTAAAATTTTTACCTTTGGAGCAGAGGTTTTTCTGATTAGAACTTGAGGAAAAATTTCACTAATAATCCCCTTTTCCTCAAATAATAATTTTAACCATGGTGGATTTCCTACAATCACATCAAACCCACCTCTTTCAAGAAATACTTCTATAAATTCCAATTGAGAATGAAAGAACCTATTTTGAGTTGACAGATCTTTTACTAAGGATAGTCGTTCCTTTTTATCAAATAAATCAGACAGTTCTGTCTTTTGGATTATCTGAGATTGAGCAACTCCCAAAGTCGATTCTTCAAACCCAAATCCTAATTGATCTGAATTGTCTGAAGATAGATTTACATTAAGGATAGAAGAAATATCATTTAAATATTGTTGTCTCGTAGGAAGGAATTCTGCATTTCTCATGTCCCAAAACCAAAGACTACACCAATAATCCATGACCATTTTTAGTTTATAGTACGGTGCAGATTGACGATTACGTTGGTCGTTGAGTTGTTCCTTCTCATCATAGGATCTCAAGTTCAAAGTGACCTGTTCATCACTATTTACACCTTGCCAAACGTCTAATTTATTTTTGGTTTGAAGGTTTAGTTTCTTCTGAAATTCGAAGTATTCTAAAACCATAGAATCAACTGATTCACAAATCTTTTGTAATTGTTGTATTTCGGTTTCAGTGATGGGTTTACATACTTCTTTTTTCCAATCAGTTACTCTTTTAGATCGATCAGGATCCTCTTCTTTTAAAAGTTTAATTCCCGCACTTGGAACCATGTTTTTATCGGGAAGTAAAAAGTGGTAAATCTGATTTTTAGATCTATTTATTTTCCCATTTTCAAATGAAATCATTTGAGGTTCGCATTCCCACCATTTCTTTTTTAGTTCCTTCGTAGTAAAGGTCTTAAACCACGCACCGACTACCGCATTACCCACCGCCAGTCGATTTGCAAAGAATGGAGTTTCCATATCCTTATGAATCACGTTTAACCATAGAGATAACTTCCCTAACTCTATCGCAGTAGGATTTAGATCGACTCCATAGGTGTTGTTTGTTGCGATATATGCTTTAACCCTTTGAAGTTCTTCTCTATATTTCTCTGGTGAGATCTTCTTTTTAACCTCTCTTTGTCTATAGTTTAGATACGCTTCGGACAATTGATTGATGAGTTCATTGTGGAATGCTGCCGCACCCATAGCTGGTTCAAGGAGTTTAAGATCCAGCAACTCTAATGAGGACATTTCTCCCTGTTCAACCTTCTCTAAGATTGATTTCAGAGTGTATTTTACAGTACACTGAGTTAATACTTCAGGAGTGTAGTAAGACGCAGACTTTTGTCGATCTCTACCACTCAATCGATAAACGAATCGACCTTTTTGAATTACAACTTCATTTTCACTTTCATCTGTTAAAACTTCGTCTCTATGGAAGTCATCTCTTCTTGATCGAGGTACTAAGTAAGTTCCATCTTGGGGTTTATTTTTAGTATGGACCTCGATATAATCTTCTTCAGCATAGAAGCCTCTGAACGCAAGTAGACTTTCATATACACTTCCTAATTGATTGATACCAAGGTTTGCGTACGAAATTCTTCCTCTTGGTTTATTTCTTTTTTTCTTTGATAAAGAAAGTTGACAGATAACATCTTGCCAAACATAATTTCTAAACTTGACTTCTCCGAGATGATTCAATTTTTTGTTGTCAAATAAAGGAGAGTCGATATGACGTATTTTAAAACTCTTGTTTCTACCGTTTTCATCTTCTCTGTACCCTGAACTCATGAGTTCAAATAACTTAGAAAGAGATTCATGAAAGAAGTATCCGTTTCTACTGTGATCTGTGATCAATTGGGTTTGTTCTAAATCTCTCAACATCTCCAGGGAGTACCCTTTTTGATATACCTGATCAGAGATAGGAAGTATATCTAAATCAGGTCTTGATTCTGCATAGAAGACAAATAGGAGTCTATAAATGATATTAAGACCGTCATCTTTTACCTCTTGTTCAAAGGTGTCGTCGGATTCGTCAAACTCTTGAAGAAGTACTTCTTTTTGGTAATGAAGAGATTCGTTTGCCAATAACTCCACCGCATTAATGATACCTTCTTTTAGGTCTTTGGTTACCTCGTAAGCGCTCTTATGTGAATCTTCATCCAACTGGTCCATAAGTACCAACTCACTATCAGGAGATAACATCTCTTTTGAGAGTAATAGGTAGAAAAGTGAATAGTATCTTCTATCAACAGTTGATTCAAAGAATAATTCTTCAATATCAAAACTGAGATAAGACCCTCTGAACCATTTTTCAACCTCTATTAGATAGATCATATTTCCCCCAAGAACCATGATATAATGAGGTCTCTCACTTTGATCTAATAGGGAAAGTTCAGATATACACTTGTTGATGATTGCAGGTGAGATTTTTAGTTCTTTTGAAATTTCGAATACTCTTGACCATTGAGATCTATGATATCTTTGTTCTGATGTTGTATCTCCATCTTCATTGTATCGTTGTTCAAATAAACCGTCAGGTTCTTCTTCCCCCTCTCTTATAAGAGGTTGAATCTCCATAATCATCAAATGAGGTTTATCTCCTTTGTAAAGAATATGTCTAATAGGGATTACCTCCTTTTCTGATAAATGGAATGGTGACTCATAGTTATGTCTTTCACCTTCATATCCAAGAGAATTAAGAAGTTGGGTGTGAAACTGGTGAGTTTCAAAGATTTTATCTTTTGTTCTGAGTCTCCCTTCAATAATAGATTGTTTGTACTTGAAGTATTTGTCCTTTAATGGAGAGATTCTTTTCTGAAGACCTTTGTAATCGTCAGAGGAATACCCCGATTTATCATGAACCTTTTTAACAAAGTCTTCATCGAAGTAATTCGATGAAAAGAAATCTCCTATATTTTCGATGAACTTTATCATAGGTTATAAAATGCTGATATTACTTTGATGTATGCGTCCTGCTCCAAACCAAACAAATCTTGCACATATTGACTCGAGGAATCTGCAATGGTATTCACCTCATTTAACTCTTTTTCTTTACTCTTTATCGTAAAGTTGGTTTCGGATCTTTCTTGAAACTTTATTTCAATCTGACTCAGAGAACTCTCTTTCCACTTCTTTAATTTGGATTCAAACACATCTAATTTCTCCCACATTTTAGATTCCAACTCTTTTTGAAGTGGTTTCATGTGGTTTTCCTGTGAAAATGATACAACTTGACTTAAATCCCTTTCTATAATAGAATTGTCTGTCTCTGACACTGTTTTAGTATACAGGGTGTTACGTATGTCATATTGATTGAGAAAGTCCCTTAGAGACAAGGAGGTCAAGTCTCCTTTAGAACTTTTTCTAACTACAAAAAAGTCAGATATCAATGGTTGTCCTAAATTATTTGAAACCTGTCCGTGGAGAACATAATTGACTTCACCTTTTGGTATGTGATCCAACTTTACAGATCGTGCTTCGTTCTTGGGAACACTTGCTTCAAGTTTTGTGATATAGTATTTGATTAGAGGGTGATTTTCATATAAAATTTGAAACTCCGCCCAATCTCCCTTCTTTTTTCTCGCTTTCTCTATTGAGTCCTGAACCAGTTCTTTGTCGGTAGTTAACTTAAATAGTTCTCCAACTTTTGGTTTTGATTCAGGTGGAAGGTCATACAAAACCTCGTTTATCTCCTTGGTATTGATTATTTCTAAGTATGAATCTTCCTTGTTAAATTCATAATCATTCTTTGAGATGAGTCCTCTCGATTCTAATTGATGGAATAATTCATCATAGAAATTAGATTCTTTCTCATAAACACTTATGGGGTCAACAATCGGATTATCAACTATTATTGACTCAGTTGAGTCATCACCACCAAAAAGGTGTAAATAAAAATCATCCTTAGAAGTATCAAGGTAACTTTCGTCTTGATTTATCAGTGCTTCTTCAACTTTGTTTTCTTCTTGTTTAGAATCGTATAAATTCATGACTGATCCTGCATCACCAAGAGACTTGTGTACTTCTTCTTCCTTCTCTGTTAATCTGTTTATAATATGCAAGTCAGTCTTCAGTCCATCAATATTTGATGTTGACAGGAGGTAATAGATATATGGAGTGTTCTTTTGTCCATATCGATCGATACGTCCGTTACGTTGTTCTAATGTGATAATAGACCAGGGAATATCATAGTTGAACATTCTATTACAAAAGAAATGAAGGTTTACACCTTGTGACCCTGCGTCTGAACACAACAACATTCTTATTTTACTATCTTTTTTCCCAAAATCTTCAATGATCTGTTGTTGTTCAATATCACTTTGAGACCCACTAAAGGATACAATAGAATCTTCATTCAGATTAAAATCTTCCGTCAATCTCTTTTTTAGAAAATCAAGGGTAGCAATCCTTTCAGAAAACAACACATAACGATCATCTCCCTTTCTACCTGACCATTTAAGAACTTTAAGTTGATCTTTAAATCTGGTGTATTTTGAATCTGAATCATTCTGTAAAATCCTTTCTAATAGTGATTTGCATTCTTGTAAAATGGAGATATTCTCTTCCATGGAGTCACTAATAACCCCTAATGAATTCACTCTTTCAATCCTATTATTAATAGACGAGAGTGCTGCTGAAGGAGATGACATAAAGGATTTAAAAATCATGATAGAGAATAAGAAATCCCTTTTCTCCTTACCTTGTTTTAAACTATTAAGACCTTGAAGTTTTAAATTTTGTTGAAATTCAAGAAAAGAGATTTCCTCATCCGATAATCCTGTATCTACTCTTACAATTTCTCTTTCTTGAAAATTATCTCTAACCGAAGATTCCGTGATGTCATTTTTAAACCTTCTTACATAGTATGGTAAGATATCATCTTTGGTGTATTCTCCATTTTTTGGAATTGCAATTGGATCAATCATATTGATCAGGTTTGCGAAACTTTCCTTTTTACCGTTATGAGGTGTTGCTGATGTTAATATCAAAGATTCACACTTGGTAGATAGGTAGTTTGCTAAATCACCTCTTTGACTTGAAATATTAGATACCGTATGACATTCATCAATAACAATTATATCCCAATGTGACTTTTCAATATAATGTTTAAACTTAGCATTGTTCTTTAAAGTGTCAATAGAAATAATGGTCTTGTCGTAATAATCAAATGGGTTTTTATTCGCAGGTAATTCAGTTTTAATTTTTGATATCCCTTCACTATCTAATCTTACAAGTGGAATCGCAAATCGATTCCAAATTTCCTGTTGAAATTGACCAAGAATAGATTTCAGAGCAAGAACCATAATTCTCTTTCCTTTACCACGTTTAATCATTTCAGCAAGGAATATACCTACTTCAATTGTTTTTCCCAATCCTACAGCATCAGCAATTAATAATCTTGGACGTGGTAATTGAAGTGCTTTGAGTGTAGGTACTAATTGATATTCAGATTGATTGAATGCTCCTTTTGTTGCAATCGTAATTTTATCTGAGAAAACTGTTGAGTTACGAATCTGAGACTCAATGTAAAGTTTTGTTTCTCTGTAGTTGGGAGATGTGTCTCCAACGAACCTTGTATTTGTTGGATCGACAGGTTTAATATCAGTATCAATAGACGTATCAAAGGTAAATCTCTTTCCTTTTACTAAATCATTAATGCCTTCTACATCAAGTAAAAAAGATCCATCATGGTTAGTGAAGATATTTGTGATGAGAAAATCTTCTCCTCTGGTTGATATTCGTTGTCCTATGGTTAGGTTCATTGATCTTTGTCATTTATGAGTTCTGATGGTTTACATCCAAGGATTGAAGCAATTCGAAATAAGTTGGGAACCCCAACAGATTTTTTATTTTGACACCAGTTTGAAACCGAAACTTCACTTACTCCAAGTTGTTCTGATAACCATTTTTGAGTTTGTTGAGAATCATCTAAAACTTCTTTTATCCTATTGTACTTCATACAAGAACTTTTGAATCTCAAAGATAATAAATTAAACTAATAGTTTAATTTTATTTGCATAGATGTTCACTAATTTTGTTAATCATTTAGTTGCAGAATATTGGAGAGTGTTAAAAATATCGGAATTTTTTCTTGAGTTAGGAGATGTTTCCATTGGTGGTAATCTTCAAAATATTCCACATCGTATTTCTATTGAAATAAAATAGGATTTATTTTTAGAAATTCTGTGTTGTTAAATCTATCTCCTACTGCACTGGAAGTTAATAAAGGAGTAAAGTGGTTTAATACCAGTTTTATTGATGGTATAAAATTAGTTCGATATTATTAAAAAAAGGATTCTAATTTCCAGCAGCGATTCCAATTTGCATCAACCTATCTGCAACCTTATTCCAAATTGGAGTTGGTATTTTAGATTGAATACTTTTCATCTCTTCAGGTGAAGTTACAGAAAGCAACTCAGGATATTTTGGGAACCTATTTTTAATGAAAGTTCTATTATTAATTATAATGTTTTTATTTCTATCTGATAATTCACCCAGTATATTATATATTTTATTATTATTTTCATTAGTATTTATTCTATTAGTATTTTTTTTATTAGGTATTAATATATCCACCTTATTGTGAGTTATCGGTTTTCCGATATGTTGGTTTCCTGACATATCAGTTTTTGGTAGGTCGGAGAAAGGATCTTCAATCACTCTATATTTCCAGGAATGAAACTTACCTCCTGCACCTTTTACTTTTGACCCTTCAATGAATCCTTTCTCTTTTAATCCCTTCCAGGATTTATTAAATCTTGATTTAGATAATTTTTTTAGTTTAAATTCTTTTTCAATATTAGTTTTATACAGTGACCAAGTGTCGGGAAGACTCAAAAGGTAAATCAATAAAAAAGACTCTTCTATGGTAAGGTCTTTTGAATGAATAATTGAGTTATCAACGATACTATAATTAGTGTTTTTTTTCTTGCGAATAAATGTAGTTGTATTGTTCATTTTTATCTTTTTATAAAACATACACAAAAAAAAATTGTGTTTCAAGTGATTTTGTCTTCCAGTGCAATACTTATTATTAAATACACAAATTTGAAAAAACCTTTAAATAAAAAACTTGTAGTCCGCATCACTGAAAATCAGTACCACAGACTACAACAAAATATACTTGAGGACAAGGTTTCAATGTCGCAGGTCATCCGAGAGGCGTTACAAAATAAATTGAATAAAATAGAAATTGATGATACGAGGAAAAGGAAATTTAGGTTTTAGTTACTGGTCTAACCATCGACCAAACAACTTTGAAATCACTCCGTGGGAGAGACAACAGTTGAGGGAGTACTTTTTACAGGATCTGGGAATGATACCTGAACAAGAGTTAGATTATCAGTCAAAAGAACTCAAATTAATGATCGATTTTGGTCGTAGGATGAATTATTTTTTGTCGGAATAATTACTTACACCTATTTCAATCAAAAGTTAATTAAACCCTCTTTAAATTGGTTTAAATCGAGGTTGACTATATATTTCCATTTGTAGGGTTCTATACCCTGTAACGAATGAGACCTCTATTTTTTAAAACTCTGTGAATTGACCTGAAATTATTGAGTGCATAAACTTTTGCAGCGTACTCGAGTGGGTTGTTCCCGTAACCGACTTTTTTATCGTACGCGTGATAAGTTTTCATTGTTTGTCTGGTCGAAAGAAAAATGGCGTGATGAATTTCTTCAACAAGAGTAAGGATCCAAGAGTGTACATTATCCAAATTGTGATGGTAAAGTGTAACAGTATGTGTTTCCTGTAAGTAGGATCCACTAAACTCATCATTAGGTTCATAGTCAAAGTCAATTGTCAGATTATGAACAGTAACTCCCAAATCTTCTTGTATGTAATTGATAACACACTCACAAACTTGATATTTATTGGTGCAGATTTCATCAATAGAGAAAATGTATTGAGGTATCAGAAGTTTTATAGTAACCATAATTAATGAAGCACCTGTTATAATCATATACCCAATTACCAATAATTTCCAAATCTCACTCATTTTTTTAAAAATATTTTTCAGACGGTATTGACCCCCATTATAACATCACCCTTTTTCACTATTTAAGGGGGGA
>Ga0209555_10001763_pt1 | contig 16106 bp, 15 predicted proteins | sample SaaInl85LU_5_DNA_FD_184643 | JGI IMG/M metagenome (GOLD analysis project Ga0209555, IMG submission 184643) | Marine microbial communities from expanding oxygen minimum zones in the Saanich Inlet - ESP_85LU_5_DNA (SPAdes) (version 2) | ecosystem: Environmental > Aquatic > Marine > Intertidal... | reverse complement strand
GTCTTAATCCATACCCCTTGCATGCGCTATACTTGCGCGCTTGTGTATAGCTATTGCCACAGTGGTGTGTATATCTGAATGGAACTGATTCGAGGGCTTCATAATCTGCGCGATAAGCATCGCGGCTGCGTTGCCACAATCGGTAATTTCGATGGTGTGCATCGTGGGCATCAGCAGGTGCTCAACTCTGTGCGTCGCAAGGCCGACGAGTTGGGTCTGCCGAGCATGGCGATCATCTTTGAGCCACAACCAAACGAGTTCTTTAACCCAGACAAAGCGCCGCCGCGTTTGACCCGTTTCGGTGAGAAGGTGCGTTTGCTGCAGGCGGAAGGTGTCGACAGGATTCTATGCTTGAGCTTTAACGAACGGTTGCGTTCGTTGTCGGCCGATCAGTTTATCGAAGAGCTGCTGCTCAAGGGTATCGCAGTAAAGCACTTTGTGGTGGGTGATGACTTCCGTTTTGGTTGTGATCGCCGTGGCGATTACGCCCTGCTGAAAGAGGCGGGCGAGCGTCACGGGTTTACTGTTGCAGACACTGAAACACTCAAGATCGATGGTGATCGCGTCAGCAGCACACGTATCCGTGAAGTGTTGTTGAACAATGACCTGCAACTAGCTGCACGGCTACTGGGTCGTCGTTACCGCGTAACAGGCCGCGTGCAGCATGGGCAGAAGTTGGGTCGTGAACTCGGCGCGCCGACTGCCAACGTGCGCATGCATAAGCATATTTGCCCTATGCGTGGTGTCTATGCTGTGCGCTGTAGCATTCGTAATGAACGTCACTTGGGCGTGTGTAATGTGGGTATGCGACCCACCGTGAACGGCCTGCGCCCGGCGCTGGAAGTTCACCTGTTAGATTTTGATGGCGACCTGTATGGGGAGCTGCTGAGCGTTGAGTTTCTGCATCCGCTCAGATCAGAGCGCAAATTCGAGTCTCTCGATGCGCTACAGACACAAATTCAGCTGGATATAGCCGCAGCGCGTGAGTGGTTCGCGTCTGCAAACCTTTAACTTGGGATCAAACAATGACCGATTACAAACCGACTCTTAACCTTCCGGATACAGCGTTTCCGATGCGCGGCAACCTGCCGCAGCGCGAGCCGCAGCGCCTGGCGCAGTGGTACGAAATGGATCTGTACTCGCGAATTCGTGAAGTCAGTGCCGGACGTCCCAAGTTTATTCTGCACGATGGCCCTCCATACGCCAACGGCAGCATCCATATCGGCCACGCGGTCAACAAGGTGATTAAGGATATGATCATCAAGTCGAAGACACTGTCGGGCTTCGATGCGCCGTATACGCCCGGCTGGGATTGCCACGGTCTGCCGATTGAGCACAAAGTGGAGACGATGATCGGAAAAGCGGGTGAGAAAGTGCCTTACCGCGAGTTTCGCCAGAAAGCGCGCGAGTACGCGACTGAGCAAATCGCCGGCCAAAAAGAAGATTTCAAACGCCTGGGTGTGCTTGGCGATTGGGATAACCCCTACCTGACGATGAACTTCAAAACCGAAGCGGACACCGTGCGCGCGCTGGGTAAGATCATCGAGAACGGTCACCTCGTTAAAGGTTACAAGCCGGTCTACTGGAGCGTCGTTGGTAAGTCAGCGCTGGCCGAGACTGAGGTTGAGTATCAGGATAAGACCTCTACCGCGATCGATGTGCGCTTCACTTTTGTCGATCAGGTGAAAGTTAACGGTCTATTTGGTACCGATAAGCCGGACGTATCGCTAGTGATCTGGACAACCACGCCATGGACCATTCCTGCCAACCAGGCGGTATCCCTGAATGCTGAGTTGGATTATTCATTGGTTGAAGTGCACCTCGAAGACTGTGTGGATTACCAGGTTCTGGCCACCGCGATGGTCGAGGATATCATGCAGCGTTGGGGTGTCGATAAATACGAAGTGCTCGGCACGGTGAATGGCAAAGCGCTTGAGCTGCTGCAGCTGAAACACCCTGTATATGATCGTGAAGTGCCTGTGATCTTGGGTGATCACGTTACAACGGATGCCGGCACGGGTGCCGTTCACACTGCACCAGACCATGGTATGGAAGACTTTGTTGTGGGTCAGGCGTATGGCCTGAGTACAATGAACCTCGTACAAGCCGACGGTGTTTACACCGATGCGGCGGGTGAGTTCGCGGGCGTTCACGTCTACAAAGCAGACGGCCCGGTGTGCGAAGCGCTTGAGCGTGAAGGCAAACTGGTGCACCTGAAGCGTTTCCAGCACTCCTACCCACACTGCTGGCGCACCAAGACGCCACTGATCTACCGTGCGACACCGCAGTGGTTCATCTCGATGGAGAAAAAGAACCTCAAAGCGGACGCGATGGATGCGATCAAAGGCGTGCAGTGGTTCCCAGACTGGGGTCAGAACCGCATTGAGTCGATGGTTGAAGGTAGCCCTGACTGGTGTGTATCACGTCAGCGTACCTGGGGTTCACCGATTACCCTGTTCACGCATAAGCAGACCGGTGAGATTCACCCCCGTTCGGTTGAGCTGATCGAAGAGATCGCCAAGCACATTGAGCAAGGCGGTATCGACGCTTGGTTCGAGCTGGATGCTGAAGCGCTGCTGGGTGATGAGGCGAAAGATTACGATAAAGTCACTGACACCATGGACGTTTGGTTCGATTCGGGCGTGACGCACCACTCAGTGCTGCGTCAGGTTGATAGCCTGCACTTCCCTGCGGATATGTACCTCGAAGGCTCAGACCAGCACCGTGGTTGGTTCCAGTCGTCGCTTAAAACTTCGATTGCGATCAATGGTGTGGCGCCCTATAAGCAGGTATTGACACACGGTTTCACCGTCGACGAGAAGGGCTACAAGATGTCCAAGTCGCTCGGTAACGTTGTTGCGCCTCAGTCTGTCAACGACAAGCTCGGTGCTGATATTCTGCGTCTTTGGGTAGCATCAACTGACTACTCGGGCGATATGGCTGTGTCAGACCAGATTCTGCAACGTACCGCTGATAGCTACCGTCGTATCCGTAACACCGCGCGCTTCTTGCTGTCCAACCTCAACGGCTTTGATCCGAAAGATGCGGTTCCGGCCTCTGAGATGATGGCGCTAGACCGCTGGGCAGTCGATGCCGCATTGCGTCTGCAGACGCGTGTTGAAGATGCCTACAACTCTTACCGTTTCCTTGAGGTTTACCAGGCGGTGCACCATTTCTGCGTCGCAGAATTGGGTGGTTTCTACCTCGATATCATCAAGGATCGCCAGTACACCACTCAGGCGAACAGCCTGGCACGTCGCAGCTGTCAGACGGCGTTGTACCATATCGCTGAGGCGCTGGTACGTTGGATTGCGCCAATCACTAGCTTCACTGCCGATGAGATCAACGAAGTACTGCCCGGCGAGCGTGCGGACTCCGTCATGTTGCTGACTTGGTACGAAGGCCTGTTTGCACTGGCGGATGACGATGCCTTTGGTCGCGACTACTGGGCGCGCGTCATGAGGGTTAAAGAGGCGGTCAACAAGTGTCTGGAAGCTGCGCGAAATGAGAAGCTGGTCAAGGCCTCTTTGGGTGCTGAAGCAACCTTGTACGTTGATGATGCGCTGAGAGCAGATCTGGAGCGTTTGGGTGATGAGCTGCGTTTCGTACTGATCACGTCAACGGCAACGCTGAAGCCGCTATCTGAGGCAGGGAATGCTCGTGAGACACTGGTTGAAGGTCTAAAAGTTGCTGTCAAAGCCTCTGAACATGCTAAGTGCGCACGCTGCTGGCACCACCGTGAAGATGTGGGCCAGCATACTGAACACGAAGAGCTCTGTGGCCGTTGTATCGAGAACGTAGAGGGTGCGGGTGAGCAGCGAAGCTTCGCCTAAACCCGTATCGATCGCCGCGAGTGCGCTGAGCTGGTTATGGCTCAGCGTGCTGGTGATTGTTCTGGATCTGGGAACTAAGTTCTGGGCCAGCAGCGTTTTGTTTTATAACGACCCAGTTCAGGTACTTCCAGTTTTTGACCTGCGCTTGCTGCACAATACGGGGGCTGCGTTCAGCTTCCTCGCAGCTGCCGGTGGCTGGCAGCGCTGGCTGTTTGCCGCGATCGCGCTGGTTGTTAGTTATTTTATATTGCGCTGGCTGCGTGAGACGCCCAAGTCCGTCGCGTCGCTTGCACTGGCCTATACCCTGATACTCGGCGGTGCTCTGGGCAACCTGTTCGATCGTATCGTGCACGGGTATGTGGTCGACTTTATCTCCGTGCACTACGCCGGCTGGTACTTCCCCGCATTTAATATCGCCGACATCGCCATCACCTGCGGTGCCGCGCTACTGATTATCGATATGCTGTTCTTCGCCAAAGCGCGCGAAGCCGCTGTTTAATAGGATCTCCGATGTCTGAGTTCACAATCGGCCCAGGCCGCAAAGTCACCATGCACTTCGCTATCAAACTTGAAGATGGGCAGATTATTGATTCCAACTTCGATAAGAACCCAGTCGAGTTTGAGGTGGGCGACGGGAATATTCCTGAGGGCTTTGAGTCGGCGCTTACCGGTTTGAAAGTGGGTGAGCATGTTGAGCTTACAATCGCCCCAGAGCGCGGTTTTGGACAGCACAATCCAAGCAATATTCAGCGCATGAAACGCTCGGATTTCAAAGATATGGATCTTGAGCCCGGGTTAGTGGTTTCGTTCCAAGAGCCGGGTGGTGAGATTCCTGGTGTTGTTGTTGAGTTTGATGATAAGCATGTGAGTGTCGACTTTAATCATCCACTGGCAGGTAAAACCCTCACGTTTGAAGTAAAAGTCCTAAACGTCATTTAATCGCGCTTATCGTTTAATCGGGAGCATATTTCACTGCTCCCGCCCTTCATCTTCGCGTCCCTCTGCTATATTTCAATAAGACAGATCTACTCCAAGCACCTAGGGACGAAAAATGATATCTCAAAAGGGATTCAGCCTCATCGAATTGATGATCGTGGTCGCCGTTATCGGAATACTCGCGGCTGTGGCTTATCCGGCTTATCAGGATTATGTTATGAAGTCTCGACGAGGGGAGGCAATGAATGCTCTCGCTGAAATACGGATAGCGCAAGAGAAGTGGCGCGCAAATAATAGCTCGTTCGTAACTGACACTGCCGACATTACGAGCTCTTTGTTGCTAAATGGAACATCGGAGAATGGGAACTACACGCTCACGCTGGCGGCAGCAATATCCCCCCAAGTAGGTTTTCTTGCCGTTGCTACACCGGTTGTCGGTGGGCCTCAGGCTGCGGATAGCTGTGGAGCATTTGCCGTTGATCGCAACGGGCCATATACGCCGGGCTATGCTTCTCTGGACTGCTGGGAGCGGTAAAGGTGAAATCTAAACTTCCCTGGTCCTTTGCTCAATGTGGAGTTACTTTTCTAGAGCTCTTAGTGGTTGTAGCTATTATCGGGATTCTCGCGGCTATGGCTGTCCCTTATTACGGAGACTATATCGATAGACAGCGATGGCAGGGAGCTACGGAAGCGATATTGGGAAAAGCGCAGCAAGCAAAACGAGCTGCAATATCGAATAACTCCACGGTCTACTTAATTACACAGGGACTCGGATCTACCAATTGGTGCATGACGATTTCGCAAGCTTCAACAGCCAGCGGGAGTTGTGCTGGAGGGTGGATAGCAGATACAACAAACGCGTCAATGATTCTCTCCAACGATGATTATCCTACAGTATCTCTCAATAGTAACTTAACAGGTACTTCTCAGTATGTCGGCTTTTCGATGCCGGGTTTGGGTGTGGTTAACGCCCAAACCTTTACGCTTTCCACCTCTGCTGATCGAACAACGATCTCAGTCCAAGCCCCTTTTTCGATTAGTCTAGATTGTGCTGTGTCAGGCACCTATCCGAGGTGCTGATATGAACAATCAAAAAGGCTACACCTTAGTTGAGTTAATGATCGGTCTATTAATAGGCTTGATTGTCCTGTCAGCGGTTATCTACAGTTTTTTGACTACGCTTCGCTCCAGTCGGGATGTGATTAACTCCTCGGTGCTGAATAACGAGGTCATGGCTGTGCTGGATCTAATGAGTGGTGAGTTTCGGCGAATCGGTTATAACGCAGATTCGTCGACCTCTCCGGCAGGCGGATACTACAAAATTACCTCCGGTGGAATTGAGTCAGCCTCAGGAAATTGCATCGTCTATGTATATGACCGTAACTCGGCCGGTTTGAGTACTGCGTCTCACTCGCATAGTGGTTTTCGACTAGACGGCGGCAGAATTAAGTATGCCGATGGGTTGAGTAGTACTTCCTGTGATTCGTCACCAGGTTGGGGTAGCTCGGTAATCGATAGTCGAATCACGGTAAGCTCCCTCACTATTACTGCTGTTTCGGAGGCTCTACCCAGCACAGACAGTATGATCACCCTAGAAGTCGGCGTTTCGGCTAATGTAGCGCAGGATCCGGACTGGAGGCTGGAGAATGTGACCAAGCTGGTGAAACTGAGGAATCATTATGAATAGCTTTGCTACTCCTAGAAAGAGGCAGAGGGGCGTAGTGGTTCTGGCAACTGCAGTGATCCTTATGTTGGCAGTCTTTGGCATATCTTATTTCATGTCCGAAACCGTTATTAAGGACAAACAGCTCGTTTCGAACGCTATTCGCGCCAATGAAGCGTTTCAAAACGCTCACAACGGATTGGATTACACCGTTGCCTACATCGAAGATCAGACTTTGGACGTTGTGTTCGAGAATAGCTCAGATGCAGATTTGATCTTGAATGAAGATCCGGATGGAGTAGATGTACTTCCGTTCGCCAATGTTGAAGTGACGATATCGAACAAAACTGATTATTTCGAGATTATTAGTGTTGGCTACTCGGCCGATCTACAGGTTCAACGAACAATTCGGACTTGGATTTCAGCTGTGCCTGCTGATCCAGAGCCACCTAATGTTCCGGTTGTTGCTAAGGGCAGTGCTTATCTTTCAGGTGATCTTGATGTTTACAATAATGAGGAACCTCTGACGATTTGGACTGGAGAAACACTCGATTCGAGCGGTAACGCGCAGACATTTATCAGTATTGACGGTAAAGAGAATCAGTTGAGCAGTTCAAAAACAACACGCGGTCCTGATATTGTAGACAGTGATAAAAACCTTGCTGATGCGACCGAGGATGAGCTACTCCAATCGTTCTTCAACAGAGCCAACATGGAAGCCTTCGAGGCTGAATCAGATGTTGTATTGAAAGATGGTGAGGATTGGAGCGATCTATCCTCGGATGATGAGACCTATTTGTCGACTGTGGAAGACGATTTTACGAAACGCGTATATCTTGAACCTCCTACGACATCCGATGATGCACTAGGTTGTGATCAAAATGGCTTATCATGGTACCAACTAGACCTAACAGACATAGATACCAGCCCTAAATCACCGGCTCGAGTGGTCGTGAACGGGCATGTTCGTATTCTAGGTGGAGGCAATGCGAGCACATTTTACGGCGTCGTAATAGCCAAGAAAATAAGCATCCAAAGTGGGTTTAACTGGGAAGGCGGCGTTGTCGCGACAGACTGTATAGACACAGGTAATGGTGGAGTTCGCTTCGAACTTAATAAAACTGTTATGGAAAAAACTCCGCTTGAACCTAAGCAAGTTTATGTTCGTGGGTCTTGGAGGGATTGGTGATGATTGCTGGCCACAAACCTGAGGGTGGTTTCACCATCATTGAGGCGCTCATCGCCTTTTTGTTGCTTACTATTGGCTTACTTGGAGCATCACTTTTCCATTCCACACTGTTGAGTGAAAATAGCGATACTAAAGCCCGACTGGAAGCAACTCAGATTGCTGAAGTACAGGTTGAAAAAGCCCGAGCTGCAGTAGCCGATCTCATAACTTCTGCAAATTTATTAACCGCAGTATCAGGTGCCATTGATTCATCGGTTCCCACCACGCTGAACACATACACGATAGGTGTGTCTTTGGCTAATGCTTCTCTGGATGATCTAGTTGTCTTGGAGTTGACGGTCGATTGGGATGGTAACTCCGGCGAACCACTGAGTTTTTCCAGTTACATTTCCTGGTCAAAAGAAGATTTTGAGAATGAATCTGGTGTTGATTTGGGCAGCGCTACCTCTGGATATGAGGGCAACATACCTATTCCTACAGGAACTCTAACGGCGATTCCGCGTGTTGAGCTAAAAACGACCGTTAATGGTGCTGATGGCATAGACATCGAGGGTACAGATAAAATTCGAGATGTCGGCAACGACCTGGTTGTTTATCGTGACGGAGAGGACGCTAAAGTTGCGATAAAACTCGACAGCAACACTTACGTCCAGTTAGCAACTCTTTCGGAGGACACCAACGAGATTTTATCCATTACCGGCCGTATTTATGGTTATCCGTTCGAGGCTAGCAAATTTGTATCTGATCAGTTTGGAACCGTCTACGGCGTTGAGAAAGACGTTTCGTGTTCCGCTGGTTGGATTGAAATTAACGACTACTGTTTCGAGGATAGAATAATCGATCTGAGAGCGACTGCGGGAGCTAATTGTGTGATTACTGATTGGCGAAACGATTCAACGAATCCAGCCACCGGTGGACTGTGGGGGGATTATCTCTGCGTTGCGGGGACAGGTTGGAACGGCGGTCTAAAACCATTTTTTAGAGAGTTTGATCAAGGGACAGCTAAAAATTTGGAAATTGGTACATCAAGCGGTGGGAAAGCTCTAGTCTGCGGCCCTTCAATCAGAAACTATCGGTACTATATTGTTGAGGTTACTGAGGACAATTTCGAAAGCCTGAGCACGGATGGATCAGTAAACCCGACCACTGCGATCTCTGATGCAGCGGCATCCATTGCTGGCCAAGCTGGTTTGGTGCGCTTCACGGACGATGCGAATGATATCGAGACCTGGCCTGAGCGAGTGCTTTGGACTGATTATTTCTGGCATAACCCCGATTATGTCGTCAGTCCGGCGTCAGTGTCGGCAGACTTGGAACTCGCGACGATTGGATCAAGCATAGCGAAAGATGGGTATAAGTCTCCCGGAGTGGTATCTGGTTCCGAATATTCGATCCAATATCCCGGGGATGTGGCTAGACAGAACTTCGTTATTGCTGATTTTGGTACCAATAAGGACTGCACGGATGTCCTTGAGGGTTTTGTTTCAAAAATCGAGGCAAGCGGAAATTCCAATAATTTTGATGATTACGGCAGTGATTGGACCGATCACTTTGAGTTAGCGGCTGGAACGGAGGGTGCGCCTCTGTTCCTAGACCACACATATTACTATGCGCGCGGAATGCCGGGCTTCGAAGGAGTAAAGTCGAGCGTGGAGTACGGCTATGTTCCATCCGGTGCCTCACCGACGTATGTAGTTAGCGACTACAACGATTACAGTGGAATTTACAAAGATGGCGGGTCTATTATTTTGGGTTATGCGCTAAAGACTTCAGAGATTAGCGGAGAAATTTATATCCCAGACAGTGCATCTTACGATATTGAGGACTTCATCTTGGTCGGCGACCCTAACCCGCTCAATTCTCTGGTTTGTGAGAAGAGTCTATCGGCAACGAGTGGTGCACCTCCTGGTTATCTGAAGTACGAATACACTTGTGGTATTCCCACTAATTGGAAGGGGAATATATTTGTTTATCCAGATCTCAATACTGTAGGAACTCGACCTGCTCTTGGAGTCGAGGCTGACGTCATTGCCTGCAGTACTGCAAACGATCGCGTGGGTGTTACTGCAACAGTCCCAAATTATCCTACCTTTGCCGTAGATTCTGAAGATTTTGATTCAGAGGACGCTTGGTCGAAAAGCAAAATTCAGTTGGCTTTTTCGAACTTTTACTCCGCCGCAACAGGCCTTAACTTGTCAGGAGTTCAAGAGGCTAGCGAGATCGATTTTCGCCCACTTTTTATCCACAACTATGAATCTGCTGTAAGTACATCGCAACGGAGAGTGAACTTTGCTTTCAAAGAGGGAGCGGGTAGTTGTCCGTCGTATTAACCGTAGGCTTACCAACTAAGTGATAGTCCCCTTCGACGTGTGAGTGTCGCCAACCCTCAAGGATGAGGATAGAACAATGGAAAGGATTCTAATTTCGATACCCAGCAGGGGTTTCACACTCATAGAGCTGATGATCGTAGTCGCGATCATCAGCATCCTTTCATCGGTCGCAGTCCCGCATTACCGAAACTACGTCACCAAAGCCAAACTAACCGAAGCTTTCTACTCGATAACGCCAGTCAAATACGGCTTGGTAGAGTACGTTTCAGTTAACGGCACTACATCCGGACTCGCAGGCAAAAGCTGGAGCGCGGTGCTCAAAGAGATCGGCGTAACTACAAACTTCTTTGGCGATAACTCCCGATATGTGAAGAACATCTGGTGGAATAACACTAAATCCGAGATACGCGTCTCTTTCACAGATAACCTTCCCGAAGCGAACGGGAGGTATCTGGTCATGCGCGCGGATATGAGCGGAGGTGCTTTTCGTTGGAGTTGCCTCTCATCGTCTACTTACTCTTTGGCTCTGCCACGCGAGTATCTGCCGTCGAGCTGTCTCTAAGTATCTAGCCCATCCAAATTATCTTGCCGGGTCGCGGGCTGGCGAGTGCTGACGTATAATCTGCGATCTTAAATACTGGTTCTAGGATTGGACGACTCCCTATGTCGCAGAAGCTTGTTGTTGCTCTGGCTCAAATCAACTTTCTTGTCGGTGATATCCCCGGTAACACGCAGCGCGTAATTGACTGCGCGAATGCGGTTGCGGCTGAGGGTGGTTGTGATCTGGTGCTCTTCTCTGAGTTGGCGCTGACCGGTTATCCGCCGGAAGATTTGTTGCTGCGCCCAAGCCTGAAACGCCGTATTGATGAGGCACTGGCGCGGATTCGGGCTGAGGCGCGCGGCGTTGCTGTTGTTGTCGGTTATCCGAAGGAGCAGGGCGGTAAGCTGCGTAATATGGCCGGTGTAATTACTGACGGCCAACTGGTGTACGAGTACGCCAAGCAGTGTCTGCCTAACTATCAGGTGTTCGATGAGAAGCGCTACTTCGAGCCCTCGTATGAGACGGGGATTTTCGAACTAAACGGTCAGAAGATCGGTCTCGCTATCTGTGAAGATGTTTGGCATCCGGAACCGATCGTGGCGATGAAAGAGGCGGGTGCCCGTGCCATCCTCTCTCTGAATGCCTCGCCGTTTCACAAAGGCAAAACCAAAGAGCGTACTCAATTAATGGCTGAGCACGCCCGCTTGGCTGAGCTGCCGCTGGTCTATGTGAATCAGGTCGGTGCACAGGATGAGCTAGTCTTTGACGGTGGCTCGCAGGTGTTAGATGCCGGGGGTGAACTCGCTTTTATCGGCGCGCACTATGAAGAGGCGACCTACAAGATTGAGTTAGATCTTGAGACGGGTGCGGTCAATCCCCTGCAGCCATCGATTCCAGAGCCATCTTACGAGGCGAGTATCTATCAAGCGCTGGTTGTTGGTGTGCGGGACTACATCAACAAGAACGGTTTTAAAGGTGTGGTGTTTGGCCTGTCGGGCGGTATCGATTCGGCACTAACTGCAGCCGTTGCGGTTGATGCGCTGGGCCCGGACCGCGTTGAGTGTGTGATGATGCCGTTCACTTACACTTCGTCCATGAGTATCGAAGATGCTGCGCTCGAAGCTGAGGCTCTGGGTATCAAACACTCAGTGATTTCTATCGAGCCTATGTATGAGAGCTTTATGCAGCAGTTAGCAAGTGAGTTTGAGGGCTTGCCGCTGGATGCGACTGAAGAGAACCTCCAAGCGCGCTGCCGTGGTGTGCTGCTGATGGCTATCTCGAATAAGAAGGGCTATCTGGTACTAACTACCAGCAACAAGTCTGAGACGGCAGTCGGTTACTCGACACTATACGGTGATATGGCCGGTGGCTTCTGTGTGCTCAAGGATATTCCGAAGACACTGGTTTACCGCCTGTCTCGCTATCGCAATACGATCAGCCCGGTTATTCCCGAGCGGGTTATTGAGCGTCCACCTTCAGCGGAACTGCGCCCGGATCAGACCGATCAGGATAGCTTGCCCGATTACGATGAACTGGATGCCATTCTCGAGCTCTATATCGAGAAGGATCTGAGTGCTAGAGCGATTATCGATAAGGGGTACTCGGAAGAGACAGTGCTGCGTGTGGTTCGCTTAGTGGATATCAACGAATATAAACGTCGTCAGGCGCCCATCGGTACGCGTATTACCCAGCGTGGTTTCGGGCGTGACCGTCGTTATCCTATCACCTCGGGCTGGAAAGCTGGCGTTTAAGCCTGCTCGTTCGCCTTCCCAAACGGCCATTTTGCTGTCTGTTGCAGGTAACCTGAGTATTCGGGTTCCTGCACCAACTGCTTCTCCTCTTCGCCCGCCTGGCGCGTCAGCGCCCACACACCGGCTATCAAACAGACAAGTGTAAAGAGACTGGGTAGCGCCATCGCAAACCCCAGCATGCCTAGCATTACCGCCGAAAACAGCGGATGGCGGCAGTAGTGGTAAGGTCCAGAATCGAGCAGTTTGAAATGCTTGGTATCTAACCCCGATTGCCACTGGCTCGCCATATAGGCGTGGGTGTAGCTTATAAAGAAGAAGCTCACCAACATGGTAATTACACCTATCGCACGCACGAGCTCCTCAGCTGGGAAGCTAAAGCGCATAATCATACTGTCCAAAGCTGGATAGAAGAGGCGGAAAATAACGAGCAAGAGTATGGCGAGCCGGAAAGCGTTAAACACCCAGCGTACGGCCCAGGTACGCGAGCCAGTCTTGCCGTAGTAGATGCGCGTGCGACCGTCGCGGTGTTTCAGGCCAAGGGTTGTGGCGGTGTAGTGCAGACCAATTATTGTGAAGTAAGCGGCAATGAAGATGTCGACCAGTAACGTAGTCATACCTGGCCTCCGTTTTTTGTTGTTGCCTAAGAGTAGGTGATTCTGGAGAGTTTGGCTAGCCGGTCTGACCAAATAGAATAAGATAGAAAAAGGGTCGAACAAACAAAAACAGAGCCGCTGGGCTCTGTTTTTGAGAAGTCGCGACCTGCGGCTTTGTCGCAGATCCCTCGTACAGAAGTAAGTGGTCGCGAACCTGCGCTTTGCGCAGATCGCTCGTACGGGGGTTACTTGTCGTCGGAGGAGAATACGCCGAAGGTGATGCGATCAAAGAAGCCGCGCTCCTCCTCTTGGGGAATTGCTTCTAGTGTTTCACCCTCTGCTGGCGCGACTGGCTCTGGAAATTCTGTAGGTGCGAGTGGGCGCGCAACGGGTTCATCTGAACCTTCGCCGATCAGGCCGAAAGTCGCGGTGTATACCAGATCGTTACGGCTCTCTTGAAAGGTGCGCACTTCGTATTTGGGGTAGTTGAGTTCCAGCACGGAACGCGCATCTGCAGCCAGATCATCCAAGCCCAGTTCGGTGTAGGCCTCGGCCATAATCGCCAGTGCATCGGCAACAGCAGGGGTCTCCTGCATGTTCTCGACCACATAGCGGCCGCGGTTAGCCGCAGCCAGCCATGCCTGACGCTTCATGTAATAGGTTGCTACATGAATCTCGTAGGTTGCTAGGCGGTTCTTTAGGTACTGCATACGCTTCTGCGCATCCAGAGCATATTCAGAATCGGGGTAACGGTTTAACAGAGTTGTAAACGCGTCAAATGAGTCGCGAGCCATACCTGGGTCGCGCTGGGCAACATCGATCGGTAGGAAGCGAGCGAAGAAGGAGCGCTCAGCTTCGAACGCTGCGAGGCCCTTCATGTAGTAGGCGTAGTCGATGTTCTCGTGATTGGGGTGTAGCCGAATAAAGCGATCTGCGGCGGCGGCAGCCGAGGTCTGCTTGTTGTTTTTGAAGTAGGCGTGGATCAGCTCAAGTTGTGCCTGTTCAGAGTAACGCCCAAATGGGTAGCGCGCTTCAAGCTTCTGTAGTTTTTCGATTGCGAGCAACCAGTTTCCCGCATCAATCGCGCTAATAGACTCCTCGTAAAGCTGATCTTCAGGAATATCGGGTTCGACGCGCTCGCCACTGAATATGCTACAGCCGGTTAACAGGCTGACGATCACAAAGGTGGAGAGCAGTTTGGTTAAACGCATGTTCTGTTCCTAGTTCGTCCGGTCCGCTCGGCGGAGCGGGGTGGATTCGGATATACTGTCCATTGATGGCTATTTAAACATAGACTTAGACCCGCTGGAATCCGGAAACCGACCGGATCTCCTGCTTTTAACCGCTATTTTTTGCGTTCCTCGCTCAGATTAAGGCCGAAGATGTCAGAACAGATCCAACTTGAAGCTACCGTACCCGATTCCATGTTTGGAATGCGTCTCGATCAAGCGGTTGCGCAGCTCTTTCCCGACTACTCGCGCTCGCGCATTCAGGGGTGGATTAAAGAGGGTGAACTAACCGTCGACGGTAAGGTGATTCGCCCGCGCGATAAGCTCAACGGCGGTGAGCAGATTATTGTTGCTGCTACCATTGCTGTGATCGAAGAGCACAAGGCCGAACAGATTCCACTCGATATTGTGTTTGAAGATGAGCATATCTTGGTGCTGAATAAACCCTCGGGCTTGGTTGTGCACCCGGCAGCCGGTCATGCTGATGGCACGCTGCTTAATGCGCTGCTGCATCATGCACCTGAAGTTGCGCAGGTGCCGCGCGCCGGTATTGTTCATCGCCTGGACCGCGAAACCACGGGTTTGATGGTGGTCGCCAAGACGATACAGGCGCAGACTGACTTGGTTGAGCAGTTACAAGACCGCTCGATGGGGCGTGAGTATGAAGCGGTGGTTCAGGGCGTGATGATTGGTGGCGGTAAGGTTGATGCACCGATGGGGCGTCACTCGAAGAACCGCCAAAAGATGGCGGTGGTTGGCATCGGTAAAGAGGCGGTGACGCACTACCGTGTACTGCGCAAGTTCCGCTCACACACCCATATTCGTTTAAAGCTAGAGACGGGTCGCACGCACCAGATTCGCGTGCACATGTCGCATATCAACTACCCTCTGGTTGGCGATCCAATGTATGGCGGTCGTTTCCGGTTGCCAAAGAATACCAGTGAGAAGATGCAGCAGGTGCTGAAGAACTTCCGCCGGCAGGCGCTGCACGCTAAGAAGCTTGAACTCTGGCACCCCGCAACGGGCGAGCACTGCAGCTGGGAGATTGATCTGCCAGAGGATATGCAGCAGCTTCTTGCCGTGCTTACCAGAGATGCTGACAGGTACGACTACGAACTATGAGGCTGATTCGCGCTAACTGGGATGCACCGGCGCAGGTTCATGCGCTGACCACGACTCGGCTAGGTGGGCAGTCGGTGGCACCCTATAACGGTTTGAATCTGGGGGATCATGTGGATGATCTACCAGAGGCTGTCAGCGCGAATCGGCAACTATTGATGCAGGCGACTGGGCTAGAGCGCTCGCCACAGTGGCTACAGCAGGTACACGGCACCGATGTTGTAGAAGCCAAAGATGATGCGCAGGTTCGAACGGCAGATTCCTGTTTCACCGCCCGACCCGGTCAGGGGTGCATCGTGATGACGGCAGACTGTCTTCCCGTTTTGTTTACCAATGCCCAGGGTACTCAAGTAGCTGCTGCCCACGCCGGCTGGCGCGGTTTGGCGGCGGGCGTTCTGGAGAATACACTCAAAACCTTTAATCCTAACGATGAAATTTTAGCCTGGTTAGGTCCAGCTATCGGTCCGCTGGCCTTTGAGGTAGGTGGCGAAGTGAAGCAGGTCTTTGTTGAAGAGCACGCTGAAGCTCAAAGCGCTTTTCGGGCTAGCCCTACACATCCGCAAGACCGTTTTTTAGCTGACATCTATCATCTCGCTCGCATTCGCCTCGCCGCTGCTGGAGGGGCTCGTGTGAGCGGAGGTGATTACTGCACTTTCAGCGATGCTGAAAACTTCTTCTCCTACCGCCGTGACGTAGTAACTGGTCGCATGGCGAGCTTGATCTGGATCGAGGATTAAGCCCATTTAAGTGCTTTTTAGCTCGCGACTGCCTCGGTTAAGCGGGCTTCAAAGATCTTAATGATTGCGCGTTTATCGACGTCGTCGCGCTGCTCATGGTCCAGGAAACTCTTGGCATAGCTCAGGTAAACCTCCTCCTCCACGAAGAGTTTGAAGATATGTGGATCTATGTGTCCTTCGGCTGC
>Ga0209555_10001760_pt1 | contig 16115 bp, 15 predicted proteins | sample SaaInl85LU_5_DNA_FD_184643 | JGI IMG/M metagenome (GOLD analysis project Ga0209555, IMG submission 184643) | Marine microbial communities from expanding oxygen minimum zones in the Saanich Inlet - ESP_85LU_5_DNA (SPAdes) (version 2) | ecosystem: Environmental > Aquatic > Marine > Intertidal... | reverse complement strand
ATCCTACCGAGCGCACCAATTACCATCTGCAATCTGCCCCACCTGCACGATATCACTACGATGCTGGAACTGCTGCGCCGCATGGGTATCGAGCTGACCATCGGTGACAAGCTCAGTGTTGAGCTCGATCCAACCACCATCACAGAGTATGTGGCACCCTATGAGCTGGTGAAGACCATGCGTGCCTCTATTCTTGTGCTGGGTCCTCTGTTGGCACGTCACGGTCGTGCTCAGGTTTCACTGCCGGGTGGCTGTGCCATCGGCTCTCGTCCGGTTGATCTGCATATTCGTGGTTTAGAAGCCATGGGAGCAAAGATTACAGTAGAGAATGGCTACATCGACGCCCGCGTTGATGGACGCCTCAAAGGTGGTCGCGTATTTTTCGACACGGTTACTGTCACAGGCACTGAAAATATTTTGATGGCTGCAGCACTGGCTGAGGGTGAGACCATCATTGAAAACGCCGCGCGCGAGCCTGAGGTAGTTGATCTGGCTGAGTGCTTGATTGCGATGGGTGCCAAGATTGAGGGCGCTGGCTCCGACACGATTCGGGTACAGGGTGTTGAGAAACTTAATGGTTGTACTTTCTCCGTGATGCCTGATCGTATTGAAACGGGCACCTATCTGATTGCCGGTGCGATTACTTCTGGCCGAGTGCGCACGCGCAATACTCGCGCCGATGTTCTCGACGCCGTATTGCAGAAGCTGGAAGAGGCCGGGGCAAAGATCACTACCGGTGATGATTGGATCGAGCTTGATATGGAGGGGCGCAAGCCAAAAGCGGTCAACATTACGACAGCGCCCTATCCGGCATTCCCAACTGATATGCAGGCCCAGTTTGCAGCGCTGAACTCGGTTGCTGAGGGGGTAGGACGCATCAAAGAGACGATCTTTGAGAACCGCTTCATGCATATGCAGGAGATGATTCGTCTCGGCGCCAAGGTCGCGATTGAAGGTAACACAGCGATTATTGAGGGTGTTGATAACCTCAAAGGTGCTCGAGTGATGGCTACAGACCTTCGTGCATCAGCGAGTTTGGTGTTGGCGGCTCTGGTTGCTGAGGGTGAGACGCCGATCGATCGTATCTACCACATCGACCGTGGTTACGAGTGTATCGAAGAGAAAATGCAGTTGATTGGCGCCCAGATTCGCCGTGTACCCGCCTAACTAGGATATCCCAGCTTTATGAAGGAACAGTTGACCATCGCCCTGTCTAAGGGGCGTATTCTGAAAGAGACGCTACCTCTATTTGCTGCGGCGGGTATCCATCCTGCTGAGGATATCTTCAGCAGTCGTAAACTGATCTTTGACACCAACCATGACAACATTAAGCTGGTCGTAATTCGTGCAACTGACGTACCAACCTACGTTGAATATGGCGGTGCAGATATGGGTGTTGCCGGCAAAGATGTGCTAATGGAACACGGCGGTGCAGGACTTTACGAACCACTCGATCTTGAGATCTCCAAGTGTCAGTTGCGCGTAGCCGGTATGAAGGATGCGCAGCAGGTTGAAGGACGAATGCGTGTAGCGACCAAGTTCGTCAATGTGACCAAAGAGTACTTCGCTCGCCAGGGTCGTCAGGTCGACATCATCAAGCTTTACGGTGCTATGGAATTGGCACCGATTATGGGGCTAGCTGATCGTATCGTCGATATCGTCGATACCGGTAACACCTTGCGCGCGAATGGTCTTGAGGCGATGGATCATATCGCGGATATCAGTTCGCGATTGGTTGTGGGTCAGCCTTCAATGAAGATGAAGTACGCCCAGATACAACCGATCCTCGATCAGCTGGCTGATGCGGTTGTCGCTAAACGTCAGTAGAGCGCCAAAAACAATTTTTTAAAAATTTAAGAGATACAGACAGTGGGTGAGTCGTTGAACATTCGTCGCCTCAAAGCGGGACAAGCCGATTTTGACCAGCAGCTTAAAGTGATGTTGGCCTGGGAGTCGGTTTCAGACACGGCGGTTAATGAGCGGGTCGATCAGATCCTGAGACAGGTGCGTGAGCAGGGTGATGCGGCTGTGGTTGAACTGACCAACCGCTTCGATGCAACCAGTGCATCAACCTTAGCGGATCTGGAGCTGTCTCAGGCTCGACTGCACCAGGCGCTCGAGGCGATTACGCCCGAGCAGCGCTCGGCTTTGGAAACGGCGGCACAACGTGTGCGCGACTATCATGAGAAACAGTTAGCAACTTCATGGCATTATGAAGAGGCTGATGGCACCTTGCTGGGCCAGCAGGTCACACCGATGGATCGTGTTGGTATCTATGTGCCGGGTGGCAAAGCAGCCTACCCCTCATCAGTTCTGATGAATGCGATGCCTGCGAAAGTAGCCGGCGTCGAAGAGATCATCATGGTAGTGCCAACACCTCAGGGTGTTATCAATGAGATGGTGCTCGCCGCTGCCGCAATTGCGGGAGTCACACGGGTATTCACCATTGGGGGAGCGCAAGCGGTTGCCGCGCTAGCCTACGGTACGGAGACAGTTCCTGCAGTCGATAAAATTGTGGGACCGGGTAACATCTATGTTGCAACCGCTAAGCGCGCTGTCTTTGGTCTGGTCGGCATCGATATGATCGCCGGTCCATCCGAGATTCTGGTTATCTGTGACGGCGAGACCGATCCTGATTGGGTCGCGATGGATCTCTTTTCTCAAGCCGAGCACGATGAAGATGCACAGCCTATTCTGATTGCGACCAGTGGCGATTACATCGACCGGGTTGAAGGGAGTATTGCCAAGCTTCTGCCGATGATGGAGCGCCGTGATATCATCGCAGCTTCGATGATGAACAGGGCCCTGTTGATAGAGGTAGCTGACTTGGATGAGGCAGCTCAGATATCAAATCGCATAGCGCCCGAACACTTGGAACTCTCAGTGGCTGATCCTAAAGCGATGCTACCCCAGATCCGTCATGCGGGTGCAATCTTTATGGGGCGTTACACAGCCGAAGCTCTGGGCGACTACTGTGCCGGACCAAACCATGTGTTGCCCACGTCGGGTACGGCGCGCTTCTCATCGCCACTGGGTGTCTATGATTTCCAGAAGCGCTCGTCGCTGATCATGTTCTCAGCAGAAGGCGCATCGGAGATAGGTAAGGTAGCCTCCGTGCTAGCTCGAGGTGAGGGTTTAACCGCTCACGCCCGCTCTGCTGAATACCGAATTCTCAATAAAGATTAACAGGCCTGGTGAGAGTGCCCGGTGGCTATCGGCTGCGCGGGCGCTCGCTGGTCAGTATCTCGAGTCTCAACGTCTCACCATCGCGATACACAGTGAAGTAAGTGATCTCACCCGGGGTCACTTTAGCGATATAGTTCATAGCCTCTAGGCCATTGCCTTTTACCGGACGATCATTGATCTCCAGGATAACGTCGCCCGGTCTTAGACCCGCCCGCTGCGCCGGACTGTCGCGGAATATCCCGCTAATCATTAGCCCTGGCTGCGTCTCGGGTAGACCAACATCTCTTGCTTCTGTTGCCGCCAGTCCGTGTGCCTCAACACCTACCCAACCGCGTACGACTCGGCCGTTACGGATCAGTTCGTTCATCACCTGTACAACCTGATCAGAGGGGATCGCGAAACCTATCCCTTGAGAGCCGCCCGTCTTGGAAAAGATCGCGGTATTTATGCCCACCAGATCTCCACGCGCTGTAATCAGTGCGCCCCCTGAGTTACCCGGGTTAATGGCGGCATCGGTCTGAATGAAATCCTCATAGGTATTGAGGCCCAGTTGGTTACGATCCAAGCCGGAGATAATGCCTTGAGTCACAGTTTGGCCGACACCAAAAGGGTTACCGATCGCCAATACTACATCGCCAACCTTTAGCGTAGTGCTGCTCACTAGCTTTAAGCTGGGTAGGTCGTTGAGATCGACTTTTAACAGCGCCAAGTCACTCTCTGGGTCGGTGCCTACAATTTGGGCGACCCGTTCGCGGCCGTCTCGCAGCGATACGATCACCTTGTCTGCCGCCGATACCACGTGATTGTTAGTCACAATATAGCCGTCGGCTGTCAGGATAACCCCTGAGCCTAGATTCAATAGAACAGGCGAGCTATTTGCCTCGCTGTTTGTATCTGAAGCTTTAGATTGGGTGAACAGGCTGACCACTGATGGTGCGGCTTGCGCTACAGCGGCGGCAAAACTGGGGATGGCGTTGGCCGCAATACGCTCGTCAGTTACATCAACGACTTCGAGACGACTGGCAGGCTCGCTCAAAAGGGTTGGAAACTGCTGCAAAATCAGAACAGCAGCCAGAATACCGGCTAAGCTCGGCCATATAAGTTGGGTGGGACGTAGACTCATTACCTAATTATCCTCTGCTGCATAGGCTGATTATATGAAGGACCGGCGGTAGAATGCGAGGAGAGTTGAGAATTTTTCTGGAGCTATAACGATGGGCGTACCGCTGCAACACCTTGTAACCTACACCGATACCGCGTTGGCGGTGGATAAGTTTCGTGACTACTGCCCAAATGGTTTGCAGGTGGAGGGGCGTGCAGAGGTCAAAAAAATTGTTGCGGGTGTTACGGCTTGCCAGGCGCTGATCGACGCTGCAGTCGAAGCCCAGGCTGATCTGGTTTTAGTTCACCACGGTTACTTCTGGAAAGGTGAAGCCCAACAACTAACCGGCATCAAAGGCAATCGCATTCGTACGCTGATGCAGAACGGCCTTAGTCTGTTGGCCTACCATCTACCTCTGGATGCTCACCCACAGTGGGGCAACAATGTGCAGTTAGCGCGCGTGCTTGGGATCGAAGTTGAAGAGGGGCTTGATAAGGGTAACCCCCTCAGTGTCGGCAATATTGGCACCTTAGATCGGCCCACTGAAGCTGAGCTGTTTGCGCAGCAAGTTGGGCGCAAACTTGGGCGCGAACCTCAGTTTATCTCGGGTGGAGATCGATCGGTGCAGCGTGTAGCCTGGTGTACGGGATCGGCTGAACGCATGATTGAACAGGCAGATCAGCTAGGTGCGGATATGTTCATTAGTGGCGAAATTTCAGAACCTGTGGTGCACTATGCTCGCGAGGCTGGAATTCACTACCTAGGTGCGGGACACCATGCAACGGAGCGGTACGGCGTGCAGGCGCTGGGCGAGCACCTAGCGTCGTACTTTGGGCTGGAGTACCAGTTTATCGATATCGATAACCCAGTCTGATTTATTGCATGAGAGGCATCAGGCTGGACGCTTCTCATCCTCGTCGGCAAATTTTGGACGGTCTGCAGGTTGCTCTTCACCGTCACTCTTCAGACCAAAGCGGTCCGACAGCGTACCTGGTTCGTCTGCTTCACGTTTAGGTGCATAATCGAGCGGCATGCTGTAGCTGCTCTCCGCTTCAGCAACTGCTCTTGTTGAGAGCGCCTCTGGAGCATCAGACTGGCTCTGTTGCTCGATTCCCGCCTGGCGTTGTAGGCTCTCAACCAACTTTTCATCACGGCAAAGAGAAGAGGCGCTAGACGCTAAGTGTTGGTGAACCTTCCGGTACTGGTTAGTTAGATCGTTAACAAGATCTGCCGTCACACTGAAGTGCTCGTTAACTTCATCGCGATACTTGGCCAGCTCCAGTTGAGTGCGATCCAGCTCTTCGGCGAGACGCACTTCACGCGAGCCATTGCTACCGTTGCGACCAAATAGAAACCCCAGCAACGCGCCAACGATGAGCGCAGCAATTGCGATAACCCAAACAGTATTCTGATCCACAGTAACTCCAACAATCGATCTAGCCCTATGTATTCTTTATAGGATAAAACAAAGACTGACTCTTTCACATGCTAGAATCGTCTAATTCTCAAGTTAATCCCATAGATATCAGGAAGATCCATCTCTTGCGCTACGTCTCTCTCATTCTGTCTCTTTGCTGTGCCTCTGCAGTGGCGCAAGAGTCGTTGCGCTTAGTCTCGCTTGCGCCGGATATCACTCGCAATCTCATCGCTATCGGTGCAGAGTCACAGATCGTTGGAATTATTGAACATAAACAGCTTCAGCTTGAGCTGCCGCATGCTCAGGTGGTTGGTGATTACCAGTTGTTGAATATCGAAGCGATTGTAGCTCTGCGACCCGATCATGTCCTAGTCTGGCAGGGCGGCAACCCTGAAGCCCAGTTGCAACGTTTGGAATCTCTGGGACTTGATGTAGTGCGGATAAAAAGTGCGCGTTTGGCCGATCTGCCGAATCAGTGGCAACTGTTTGGCGAACTGTTAAATCGCGAAGATCAGGCCAATAGGTTGATAAAGCAATTTAACGGGGCACTCGATGCCCATCGGGTTGTGGCTGAACGACCTGTTCGAACCTTCTATCAGCTCTGGCATCAGCCGCTGATGAGTATTAACAATTCGGGTTATCAGGCAGAGATCCTGCAACTATGTGGCGCCAAGAATGTGCTAGCTGAGGCTTATGAAGCCTTTCCGCAGGTTGGCATTGAAGCGGTGTTGGCGGCAGATGTAGAGCTAATCTTGGCCAGTAATGAGTTGCCGCAAGATTGGCGCGATAAATGGAGTGTTTGGCCGCAGATACCGGCAGTTAAGCGAGATCAACTCTACACTGTAGAGGCAGATTACCTTCATCAACTGACCCTCGACACGCTGAAGGGTGTCTCTCAGGTGTGTAGCGCAGTAGAGCGGGCACGATAGTCAGAGCTAAGCCCGCTCAAAACCTTGCCGGACGTAGTGCTCGACCAACTGCTAGTGCCGGCGTTTCTGAACACATCTATAGCCGTATAGCTTACTGAGGCTGCAAATCTGAGGAGAGTGGAGGGTGTCTACTTGAACGGGTTGCTACACAACCTGGGCGAGATTTTAGTCGCCTACACCCTACCTGAGCGCAACAAGCAGCTCCGGGAACTCTGGCAAAAGAGTCAGGCCAGTTGGTTCGAAGCCCAGCTTTAGCTCTTGGGTGCTGAGTTTTCTGACATTGGCCAGGAGTTTGCTGAGAGTTGGGGTTTCCCGGGTCCCCTAGTACAGTCGATGTATCCATACACGGCTGCCCACTGACTTGGTAGAGTCTACAGAGGCGAAGGGCTTAATTCTCAGTGGATTGAGTGTGAACGGCCGCTCGCTGAGGCTGTCTGGTCCTCCCTGTCTATGCTCTATTTGGTCAGACCCTTAAAGAACGACTTGGTACCATCCCAGGCGTCCTTACCAATCTCGACCGCTTTTCCTGCACCTACTGAGGTTGTGCAGGCAGCGCGTTGGCCGGCACATTTAGATTTGCAGCCCGCACGAGCCGCTTTGTCGTTCGGGTAGAGGTTGTCGCAGTTAAGGTTGCACACCTCTTGCTGACGGTCACAGCCGATCGTTTGATCGACCACTTGAGACTCTTTGTAAACCTCTTTGCCTGTCTCCAACGCAGACTCTGCCCCCGCTTTTGTGGAGCAGAGCGCCCGCTCGGCGACACAACGAGATATACAGCCGGTGCGCGCGGCATCATCACCGACGTGGCTGACCTTGCACTTGGTTTCGCACCAGGTTTGTTCAGTACCGCAGTCCGCCCAAGCTGCAGTACTAGCAGCAAGTGTCAGAAGCAGTAAAAGCTGTTTAATCATCACTCGATTCCTTTTGCAAGCGCTTACGGGGCTTCCAGCATACCTCCTCATCGCCATCACGACGAGAAAGGACCCGTGCTATTACAAAGAGTAGGTCAGAAAGGCGATTAAGATAGGCGATCGCTTGAGGATGTACATAACTATGCAGCGCCAATCCGACAAGCCGGCGCTCGGCACGGCGGCATATACTGCGTGCCAGATGCGTACGAGCTGCCTCCACCGTACCTCCGGGAAGAATAAACTCCTTAAGCGGCGGAAGAGCAGCGTTATAGCCATCGAGAATCTGCTCAAGCTGATCAATCATCTCCTGCTCGACTGCTTGGTAGTTGGTATCGGCGATAGCCACCTCACCACCCAGGTCAAACAGATCATTCTGAATCTGGCGCAGAATCGGCGCGAGGTTATCACTCGGACCAAGGGATGACTCAACCACACCAATGAGGCAGTTCAGTTCATCGATGTCCCCCAGCGCCTCGACGCGTGGATGAGTTTTGTGTACCTCTTCACCGGTGGCCAGACGCGTAGTGCCTGCGTCACCGGTGCGGGTGTAGATTTTGTCTAGACGGTCGGTCATTTGAATACGTATTTAAGTCCAATCCAAAAATTTCGCTCAGGAGCTGGCGTAAAGGCCGGGCAGTCTTCTGTGCCCCAACTCCCTGCTTGACATTGGCCATGTCCAGTTGGTGTTGTTTCTGCACCTGTGTTGCCCAATGTACCATACTCGCTGAATTTCCGATCAAAGAGATTATTTATACGGGCGGATAAGTTCCATCCGTCGACCTGATAGTTCGCTCCGAGATTAGCCACAGTATAGCTGCTAAGTTTCGAGAATGAGTTGTCGTAGTCGGAGTCGAGCACTTGGTCTGAGACGTGCAGTAGGTCTGCCACGAAAATTAAGCCGTTAGATGCTTGCCAGCGTGCAAACGTTCGTATTTTGTGCTTGGGCACCATTGGTATGTATTTACCCTTGTGATCACCTGCAGTGATCTTGCCATCTGTGAAGTCAAAATCTATGCCCAGTTGAAGGCTATCGCTTAACTTCTCGCTGATAGATACGTTGAGCCCTCGTCTGGTTGTGCTTTCTAAATTGACGTTGGATCCGCTACCGTTTGCTGCGACGGAGCTGTAAGAAATTTCGTTTTCCAAGTCTAGTTGGTAAAGTTGCGCAAAAATGGAGGCTGAACTAGTGGAATACTCCAAGCCGGTTTCTAGAGAAACACCGGTTTGGTTCTTCAATCCTCGAGGCTGGTAACTACCCGCGTTGGCATATTCATCATTGGTATGCTCTTCCAAATTTGCGAAGCGATAGTTTTGATCGGCCCGAGCGAATAGTCTTAGCTGGTTATTTGGGCGGTACGTAAAGCCGACCGAACCGACGGTAATGTCATCATTTAGTTGCAAATCTGTTTCGCCGAAACCGTTAATAGCATGTGCAATGTCATTTTTAACCGATGCGTAGCGGAGGCCTGCACTGATATCAGCTCTGTACGTGACTGGGTAGATGACCTGGCCGTACACTGATCGTACGTCCTGCTCGGCCTCTTGGTCTACGACTGCGTAGATACCGTAGTCTGTGTGATCTGCGTCCATGCCAAATGTCAGTTTGGATATGCCTAAATCAGTTGGTATCGCGCCTTGAAGCCTCGGACTGATGCTAAGGGTTTCACGTTGTTGGCGATCGGTAGAGGTTCTAGTTCCGTAGCGACTACTCAGCCTAAAATTAACATCATCACGACGATGCGCTCCATCAGTTTGCAGGCTCCAATACTCCGCGAGTTTCTGGGTGTAATTGAACGAGGTGGTTTTTGTTCGAGTCGCTGTAAAATCATCTGTGTAGACGGAGTTGCTCTGCTTGCGATCTGCGGCTAACTCATCGATAAATAGAGCGCCCGGGTTCTCTCCGAATTCGTCGAAACGTTGATGAGTTAGTGTTAAGCCATGGGACTCTGATTTATATGCTGATGAGAAAGCGAGGCTGCGAGAGTCCGAGGAGTTATTATCGCGGTAGCCATCGGTTTTGCTGTCTTTACCTGTGATAGTCAAAGACAGGTGATCAGACACTGATTTAGTTACCAGTAAACTTTTTACTTGTCGTTCGAAGGAGCCTGCCTCAACCTTTATCTCCGCTACATCACTCGGGTCTGCAAGTTTAGTTATGATGTTTATCACGCCGCCGACTGCTTGATTTCCGAACAGAACACCGGAACTTCCGTAAACGACCTCAATGCGTTCGATGCGATCCGTTGGGATATCGTTAAAGGAGATGGTGGCGCCATCGGTTGCGGAGTTGAGCCGTCGTCCATCTACCATTATTAGAACATTGGAAACCGCGGTTGTGCTGAAACCGCGCATGTCGATAGTGGCCCGAGTACTATCCCCATACAGATCGAAAACATGAATGCCATGCTGACCGCGCAGCAGGTCAGCAACAGATTGTGCTCCACTCTCTTTGATCTCTTGCTCGGATATGACGCGGATACTGGATGCTGTGTTTACGCTGGTTTCTGGTCCGCGTGTAGCCGTTACATAGATGGGCATCGGATCCGAAGTCTCGGCCATGGCGATAGATGTCGCGACGGAAGTGAATACTCCCGTCCAAAGAAGATTTTTCATAGGTCTCTCCTGCGCCCGCCGCGCAGTGTTTGGATTGAGTCACAAGCAGGCCGGTCTCCGGGCTTGGGCTTTGCGGCTGAACGCCTTCCCGGCTTGCGCCAGTGGCATGTGTACAGTCAACACCCTTACCGTTGCGGGGGCAGCGTCGGATTTGTTTGAGATATTTCAAACGCACCGAACTTCCCGATTATCCCGTCAGCGTCGCTGGCAGGCACCTGTTCGATTTAAGCCGCGCAGTCTAAGAGAGGGCGAATGGATTGGCAAACGAATACCCTTCAGGCAAAGCTGAGCTGGATTCAGCTGGTTGGCAAAAGTGTCGCTTCGAGTGCTCGTATCTCCTCAAGAAGTACACGATTTTCGCTCAGATCGAGTTGCGCTGTATCGGCGAGACTCAGAATCGCGCCAGTAATCCATCCTATCTCTGATCGGCGAAGGTTAATTCGGTCTTGCAGCATCGACGAGCGATTGGCCGCAGTATTTTGACAAACCTCTGTTGCAACACCGAGCAGCGGCCGATCAAACAGTGGTTTGTTGAGGTAGTCGGATAACTCTTCAATTTCAGCTGCAACCCGAGACATGCGTTTTACTACATTTGAATCAATCAGCAGTTCGCCGTTAGTTAACTGGTATAGAGCGGTGAGTGGATTGATACAGGCATTAACTGCAACTTTTTGCCATAGGGTTGTTTCGATATCGTCGGAGCGTGAGTGGCGCGGCAGGTTCAGAAGCGGGCATTCGGCCGCAGTTGCTAGTGGGCTAATTGGGCCGAGCTCAGTTCTACCATCACCTGCGAGAGTTAGGTGGAAGGGTGTGGCGCTATTCGCACCGCTGGTTGTGGAGGCGGCCCACACCCTGTGTGCGGTAGCGCTGTCTGCCAGTTGCTGCTGAACGCCATAGCCGTTGCAGAGCAGCACAAGATTGGCGCTATCGACGAGACGATCACATACGGCCTCATACGCTCCTATCAGCGAGTAGGACTTAGTGCACAGCAGCAGATTGTTGATCTCGAGTGTTGAGTCGTCGAGTGAGGTTGCTGGGAAAGGAACAAACTCCTCTCCAAGATGACTGAGGTAGCGGATACCCGAGCCCGCCGCGACAAAGTCTTGCAGTTTCTGCTCGTCACGAAGAATCAGCGTCACAGATTCTCCTGCGAGCTTGAGCTTGCGCGCCCAGCGCATTCCAATCGCGCCTACACCGAGAATATGCCACACACTAGTCAATCTCATGCCAGAAAGGGGTATCATATACGCCTTTGACAGTTCACAGAACAGGAGAGGCAGATGCCATCGTTCGATATTGTATCGGAAGTCGATACCCACGAATTGACCAACGCCGTTGACCAGGCTAACCGCGAGATCCAGACCCGTTTTGATTTTAAAGGCGTCGACGCAAGCTTCGAGCGTGATGGTGATGCTGTTAATCTCGCTGCGCCAGAGACTTTCCAGCTACAGCAGATGGTGGATATTCTTCGAGCTAAGCTCGTAAACCGTAAAATTGACCCCAAGGCGATTGACGTCCAGTCAGCTGAGAAGCTGGGGATGCAAGCACGCCAGAAGGTTATCTTACGCCAGGGACTTGATCAGGCGTTGTGCAAAAAGATCAATAAACTGATCAAGGATTCAAAGATCAAGGTTCAGACCCAGGTACAGGGCGAGAAGGTGCGTGTGACAGGTAAGAAGCGTGATGACCTGCAACAGGTGATGGCTCTCCTGCGTGAGTCTGACGTAGAAGTTCCGCTACAGTACAACAACTTCCGCGATTAAAATTCCGCTTCAATCGCCAAAAACGAGTGAGGCGCCTGAAGGCGCCTCTTTTTTTCCATCTGTTGGGAATTAATTCTCGTTAGCCTCGTTGTGCGCCTGGGTCCGCTCCTGCGCTGCTTCGAGCTTATCGCGCAGCAACCAGAGCATGACCAGCGATGGGATAACCATCAGGGTGGTGATGATAAAGAACATCGTCCAGTTACCACCCAAACCATCAACCATCGTGCCACTGAAGCTCGCCAGCGTCGTGCGGCCAAGGTTACCTAAGGATGCCAAAAGCGCGTACTGTGTCGCACTGAATGCGCGCCCGGTCAGCGCAGTTAGGAAGGCAACAAAGGCTACAGTTGAGAAGGCGGTGGTGAAGTTATCAACGATAATAGTCGCTGCGAACAACCATTCAAGAGGTCCGAGTTCCGCGATAAGCGCGAACATCAGGTTTGAGCCTGCCATCGCAATACCGCCGACCATCAAGCCACGCAGCACACCGAAGCGCACGTTGATGGCACTACCGATAAGGGTAAAGACTACGGTTGCGATCCAGCCCAGCATCTTCGTGTATTCACCAATCTGCTCGTTGGTAAAGCCTACCTCCTTGTAGAACACCACTGACATACGACCAAGAAACGCCTCGCCAATCTTAAACATGAAGATGAAGGCGAGCAGGGTGATTGCGATACCGACCCCGTTGCGACGGATAAAGTCGGCAAAGGGCTCAATCACAGTGACTGCGATCCATGAGGCAAAACGGCCGAGCCCATAGCGTTTCTGATAGGCGTCTTCCATCGAGTGCTGCAGATTCGAACGTCGGTCTTCGGGCTCCTTGACGAGCAAGGTGAACACCATGAGTAGCGCCATAATAACGGCCATAACGCCGTAGACACCTGCCCAGCCCAGTGAGTCTGCATTGACGAATGCTAGGTAACCAGGAAGTGAGTAACCGGTCCACCAGCCCACAACGGCCATTGCCGAGGCCGGTGGCATCTTGTCATGTTCGCTTGGTTTGAACTGGTCAATACGGAAAGCGTCGACTGCAATATCCTGGGTTGCCGATGCGATCGCGATCAGCAGAGCAATCAACGACACGTAAACCATACCAGGCACTTTACCTGAGTCTGTTGTCGGTTCTCCCATGGCTGCATAGGCGCCACCCGGGTCGGCCTGAGTTATCGCAAGGATCATCAGCAGCATCAGACCCTGACAGAGGAAGATCCATGAACGTCGCTGTCCCAATCCACCCAGTACAGGTAGGCGTACGCGGTCGACTAGCGGGGCCCAGAGAAAGTTAAATGCGTAAACGGCAAAGATCGAGCCGAAGAATCCGATCGCAGAGCGTGATAGCCCCTCGTCTTTCAGCCAGCCGCTCATGTTTGAACCGATCAGTACCCAGGGGAAGCCGCTACTACAACCCATCAAAAATACCCAGAGCAGGCGGCGATCTTTATAGGTCCGCAGAGTTTCGGCGAATGAGCTCTTCATAAGTTTGGGAGTCCATGTTGTTATAGTTTGATCGGGTTAGACTTTAGCATCTGGATCGGTAGGGCGGAAGCATAAAAAAACCGACCTCACGGGTCGGTTTTTTCAAGTATATTAGGTGCTTAGATGCGTAGCCCACCGTCGACTTCAAAGCAGCGACCAGAGGCATAGTCATTCTCAAGAATGAACGCAGCGGTTGCAGCAATCTCGTCCGGGCGACCAAGACGCTTCGCTGGAATACCAGCCGCAATCTTGTCACGTGCTTCCTGTTTCATGCTCATGACCATCTCGGTACCGATGTAGCCTGGTGCAATCGAGGCTGCACGGATACCGTAGCGTGCCAGCTCTTTCGCCCAAGTGACTGCCATCGCTTCAACAGCTGCTTTGGTGGCAGTGTAGTTTGTCTGGCCCATGTTACCGTGACGCGAGATAGAGGAGATGTTGATGATACAACCCTCCTGCTTGTGCTTGATCATATGCACAGCAGCCTCACGGCCGCAGAGGAAGGTACCGGTCAGGTTCACATCCATTACCAGGTTCCACTGATCCATGGTCATTTTAGAGACGATTTCGCCCTCTTTAACTTTTATGAAGAGGCCGTCGCGCGTGATGCCGGCGTTGTTAATCAAGCCATTGATGCCGCCTAAGTCATTAGGGATCGCGGCAAAGACAGCTTCGACCTCAGCTTCTTGCGCGACGTTACAGACATAGGTTTTGCCGTCGCTTCCGGCCTCGCGTACCTGCTCGAGTGTGGTGTCCAGATCCTCTTGGTTGAGGTCGATAAGCGCGAGCTTCGCCCCTTTAGCTGCGAGTGTCAGAGCCATTGAACGGCCTAGGCCGCGCCCTGCGCCAGTGATGGCGATCACTTTGTTATTCAGATCCATTACATACTACCTTTTGCTGTTGTTTGGACTCTCTTGTAGTTATGAGTAGGCATTGTTTGCTGCATAGCAGCTATTGCACTGCAACAACGCTAAGCCTCTATGAACTAAAAATCTATCCCTTCGTTAGTACTTGTAGTTATAAAATGTCTCGCATAATGAAAGCTGTGAGTCAGCTCCATGCTAAGTTACTGTTTTTGAATTTATATTTCTGGGAGGAATAAGAATAAACAAGACTCCTAGACCTTAGGCTAAGAAGAGTGCACAAAATTGCAAAAACTTTTGCAATGCAGCAAATAAGGCTGTGCAAATGCGAAATATTCTAAGTGTAATCGCTCCACTAGCTCTTTATGTTGAAGATCATAAGGTTTGAGTTCTGATCCGCCGCAGTGGTACCGTTAATACTCAATTCGGAGTTCGCTATGCCACTGTTTATCCTTTTTGTTGTTATCCCTGTTATCGAAATCCTACTGCTGATTAAAGTAGGTCAAGCTATTGGCGGTTGGTACACGGTAGGCCTTGTGCTGTTATCGGCGTTTATCGGTGTGAATATGCTGCGCTATCAAGGGCTAGCGACACTGACACGCGCACGATCAAAGCTTGACCAGGGGGAGATGCCCATCGGTGAGATGGGCGACGGTATCCTGATCGCAGTCGGCGGTGCTTTGCTGATTACACCCGGGTTCTTCACTGACTTTTTGGGTTTCTGCTGTCTAATTCCTCTGACGCGCCACCTGTTCATTAAACGCCTTGGCAAGACTTTCATGAGTTGGATGCAGCGCGGTGGCAAAGCGCACTTTCACTACTCGCACTTCGAGCAGAGTAACGGTCGTCCTCAGCAGCAGAACAACGGCCCAGAGGATGTGATTGACGGTGAGTTCGTTGATCTCGATGAGCAAGGTCGCCCAAAAAATGATAACGGTCGACTACCACCGCGCTAAGACTCAGCCATTTACGCCGCCTCAGCGCTAGGTTTTAACTGGCGCTTCTCACCGATTTTGGTCGAGAAGTAAAAAATTTTCTTTTTTACTGTTGAAAAGCGTTTTGCCTCACCCCATTAAGCTTTCACACAAAGAAATTGAGGGTTAGAGCCAAGCTCTGATCGTCATATAACAAACCACCATCACTATGGATCCTAGATTCAGGAGAATAACCAGATGAAAATTCGTCCACTTCAAGACCGTGTTGTTATTCGTCGCAGCGAAGAGGAAGCAAAGACTGCAGGCGGTATCGTGCTCCCAGGCTCAGCAGCCGAGAAGCCAAACCGCGGTGAAGTCGTCGCTGTAGGCCCAGGCCGCGTTGCTAACAACGGTGAGCTGATTGCGTGCGCAGTTAAAGTCGGTGATGAAGTTCTCTTCGGTCAGTACGCTGGTACTAACACCATCAAAGTTGATGGTGAAGAGCTGCTGATCATGCAGGAGAGCGAAATCTACGGTGTGCTCGAAGCGTAATCACTGGACTTCGCACTTACGAATTTTTAATTATTGAGAAAACAGGATTAATCACAATGTCAGCTAAAGATGTACTTTTCGGTATCGACGCTCGCGCAAAAATGCTGGTCGGCGTCAATGTTCTAGCAGATGCAGTTAAAACGACTCTGGGCCCGAAAGGCCGTAACGTTGTTCTGGACAAGTCTTTTGGTGCGCCAACCGTAACGAAGGACGGTGTGTCAGTTGCAAAAGAGATCGAGCTTAAAGACAAGTTCGAGAACATGGGCGCCCAGATGGTTAAAGAGGTTGCCTCTAAAGCCAACGATGTAGCAGGTGACGGTACTACGACTGCAACTGTTCTGGCTCAGGCTATCGTCAATGAAGGCCTGAAGTCTGTAGCTGCAGGTATG
>Ga0209555_10001754_pt1 | contig 16160 bp, 15 predicted proteins | sample SaaInl85LU_5_DNA_FD_184643 | JGI IMG/M metagenome (GOLD analysis project Ga0209555, IMG submission 184643) | Marine microbial communities from expanding oxygen minimum zones in the Saanich Inlet - ESP_85LU_5_DNA (SPAdes) (version 2) | ecosystem: Environmental > Aquatic > Marine > Intertidal... | reverse complement strand
CTTTGTTAACGGACAAGTAGTTTATGTAGATGGAGGAATTTTAGCTACTATTGGAAAACCCTCTAACGAAGAGTAACATGAAAAAAATACTACTTTTCCTATTTGGAATATTTGCGATTACTTCTTGTGTTAAAAACCAAGAAGTAATAAAAAAAGTTACCATTACAAACACTTTAGATATGGATAGAGATTTCGAAACTGTTCAAGTTGACATTTCTTCTTTACCAACAGCAACGGTTTCTAATTTAGTTGTAACAGATGACAAAAACACAAAGCTTACTTCTCAAATTGTAGATAATGATTTAGATGGCTCCTATGATGTTTTATTGTTTCAACCTACTATTAAAGGCAACGAATCAAAGTCTTATAATATTGTATTTTCGAAGTCCAAGAAAAATACGGATACTACTTTTTGCTATTCTCGCTTTGTTCCAGAAAGAACTGACGATTATACCTGGGAAAACAATAAGGTAGCTTTTAGAACTTTTGGCCCTGTTGCTCAAAAGATGGTAGAGGAGAAAATTAAAGGAGGAACATTATCTAGTGGAATTGATGCTTGGCTTAAAAGAGTTGACTACCCAATCATTAATCTATGGTACAAAAGAAATGATAAAAAAAAGGGAGCGTATCATACAGATCATGGAGAAGGTGTTGATAATTTTCATGTGGGAATTAGTAGAGGTGTAGGAGGAACTGCTGTTAAGGTAGATACTGCTTACTACTTTTCTAAAAACTTTATTGCTTACAAAACAATAACTACTGGACCAATTAGAACTAGTTTTGAGTTGGAATATGCAACTTGGGACGCGAATGGAAAACAGATAAACGAGACTAAAAGAATTTCTTTGGATTATGGTCAAAACTTATCTCGCTTTGAGATTGATGTAAAAGGTACAGAAAACATCTCCTCCGGTTTGACATTACATAATAAAAAAGGGACTACAAACCAAAGGGATAGTAGTTTCTGGATTAGCCATTGGGAAAAACTACAAGACTCTTATATTGGTTCTGGAGTAGTTACCTTAGCATCTCATTTTAAAGGTTCAGAAACATACACGACCTCTAGAAAAGATGAAAGCAACCATTTTTTACATATGAACGTAATTGATGAAAAAGTGGTTTTTTATAGTGGTTTCGGTTGGGTGAAAAGCAAACAATTTACAAATAAAGAGGAATGGGAAAATTATTTAACTGATTTTTCAAAAAAAATTAACACTCCTCTAGAAGTTTACATCAATTCGCTATAAATGAATATAAAAAATTTTATATCAGAGCATTTTATTTTACAGTCTGATGTTGCACAAACATTATACCATAACTATGCAAAAGATTTACCTATAATAGACTATCACAACCATTTATCTCCAGAACTTATTGCCGAAGATAAACCTATAAAGAATATTGCTTCTGCCTGGTTAGACGGAGATCATTACAAATGGAGAGCAATGAGAGCAGACGGTATTGATGAAGAATTTATTACAGGTAATGCATCAGCAAAAGATAAATTTTTAAAATGGGCTGCAACTGTTCCAAAAACATTGAGAAATCCTCTTTTTCATTGGACTCATTTAGAATTAAAAAGATATTTTAATGTAGATGAAATTTTACATGCTGATAATGCTGAAAAAGTTTATGAAAAGGCTAATAAGATTTTAGAAAATAAGACTCCTGCACAACTCTTAAAAGACATGAAGGTTGAAGTGGTGTGCACCACAGATGATCCTGTAGATAATTTAAGCTTTCATCAACAAATAGCAACTAAAAATTTTTACACGAAAGTATTTCCAACATTTAGACCAGATGCATTGTTGCAGTTATTAAATGGAACTTCTAAAGATTATCTAAAGAAATTAGAAAATTGTGTAGGTTTTCCAATCAAAAAGTATGATGATTTACTAAAGGCTCTTGATGCTCGAATTGATTTTTTTCACAAAAATGGTTGTAGATTATCTGATTATGGGATTAGTGGCACATTTACTTATGAAGAACAAACACAGAATGAACTTGTACAAATATTTGAAAAGTTTTTAAATGGAAATACTATTTCTAGTATTGAAATAGAAAAGTACAAATCTGGATTAGCCTTGTATTTGGGAAAAAAGTACCATGAAAAAAAATGGACACAACAATACCATTTGGGTGTAATCAGAAACAACAATAGCAGACTAAACGAAATAGTAGGATCAGATGCTGGGTGTGATTCTATTGGAGATTATGTAATGGCAGAGGGTTTATCTAAGTTTTTTAACGCACTAAACAGTTCAAATCAACTAGCAAAAACCATTACTTACAATTTAAATCCATCGCAAAATGAAACTTTTGCAACAATGATGGGTAATTTTCAAAATTCAGATTATCCAGGAAAAATGCAATGGGGCTCAGGATGGTGGTTTTTAGATCAAAAAGATGGTATGGAAAAACAATTGAATTGTTTATCTAACATGGGATTATTAAGTCGTTTTGTTGGAATGCTTACAGATAGTAGAAGTTTTTTGTCTTTTCCAAGACATGAATATTTTAGAAGAATTCTATGCAATCTCATTGGCGAGGATGTAAAACAAGGATTGATACCAAATGACATCGAGTTTTTAGGTAAAATGGTTCAAGATATTTGTTATTATAATGCGAAAAACTATTTTAATTTTGAATAGAAATTCACTCTTAATTTATAAACCTACCAAAACTAATATTACTTTTTGTTTTATTAATTTAGTCACCTAAAAAAATAAGACTTTTTTTAAATAAAGAAATACACATATTTAATAATGAAGAAACTTTTTTTAATACTATTCGTTGTCAGTTTCTTACACTCCTGTAAAAAAAATAGTGATGTAAAAACAATGTATCTAGCGCATACGCTTCCTCAAACACACCCTGTACACAAAGGAATCGTTGAATTTAAAAAAGCGCTAGAAGAAAAATCTTTTGGAAAAATTAAAATTAAAATTTTTCCTGATGCCCAACTAGGCTCAGAACGAGAAGTTCTAGAGCTATTACAAATAGGCAGTGTTGCTGTAACTAAAGTAAGTGCTGCTACATTATCTAATTTTGTGCCTGAGTATAAAATACTAGGTGTTCCGTATTTATTCAGAGATAAGGAACATATGTTTTCTGTTTTAGAAGGAGATGTAGGGAAATCAATTTTAGAAAAAGGAGAAAAGTTCTGGTTACGTGGCTTGTGTTATTATGATGCTGGGAGTAGAAGCTTTTATACCTCAAAAAAAGCCATAAGAACTCCTGAAGATCTAAAAGGATTAAAAATTAGAGTAATGAATAACCAAATGGCAATAAATATGGTAAATGCTCTAGGCGGTTCTGCTACTCCAATGGCGTATGGCGAGTTGTATACTGCTATTCAACAGGGTGTTGTGGATGGTGCAGAAAACAATCCGCCCTCTTTTGTTTCTTCTAATCATTATGAGATTAGTAAATATTATACATTAGACCAACATTCTTCTGTTCCAGATGTTTTATTGATTAGTACAAAATTCTGGGAAAAACTTAATCTAGAAGAAAAAATTTGGGTACAAGATGCTGCTAACGAATCTGCACAAAAACAAAAGAAATTTTGGAGCGATTCTGTAGAGGAATCCATGCGGGTAGCGAAAGAATATGGCGTAGAAGTTATCCTTCCAGAAAAATCATTATTTCAGGGTAAAGCAAAATCGGTTTTAGAAGATTTTAAAGCAAAAAACCCAAAGATGGTTCCAATTATCAACCAAATTAAAAATAAATAACTGTGAGTAACACTGATAAAATAGTTGATAAAATAAACAAGGTATTAGAGTATACCTTAGTATTTATTTTTGCAATTTTAGTACTAGACGTTTTGGGTCAAGTATTTTCTAGATACATTTTAAATACTTCCTTTGCTTTTACAGAAGAATTGGCCCGTTTTTGTTTAATCTGGCTATCTATTTTAGGTGCAGCCTATTTGAATGCAAAAAGAGAGCATTTATCTATGGATTTCCTATACCAAAAATTCTCTAAAAAAAACCAAAAGAAAGCACTAGTTGCTATTGAGTTATTAATCATTCTTTTTGCGGTTGTTGTCATGATTATTGGCGGATTTAATTTGGTATATACAACGCTTCATTTAGGACAACTGTCTGGAACGTTACGTATTCCATTAGGCTACGTTTATGGCATTTTACCTTTTAGTGGTTTATTAATTATCTTTTTTAGTATATACCACATTTCAAAAATTAACGCTAACAAAATCACTGAATAATTATGAGTATAGAAGTTATAAGTATCATCGTACTATTTGCAAGTTTCTTTACTCTACTATTAATAAAAGTTCCTGTTGCATATAGTATTGGTATTTCTACCACATTGAGTTTATTATTGAACATCGATAAGTTACCCGGTTTAACAACCATTGCACAACGTATGACTACTGGTATTGATAGTTTTGCATTACTTGCCATTCCATTTTTTGTGTTGGCAGGAGAAATCATGAAACGTGGTGGTATAGCAAATCGTTTGATAAATTTTGCTAAATCTATAGTAGTAAGTTTACCAGGCGGATTGGCTTATGTGAATGTATTGGCCTCTATGCTTTTTGGCGCAATTTCTGGCTCTGCAATTGCTGCAACTTCTGCTATTGGAAGTATTATGACAGACAGAATGGAAGATGAAGGGTATCCGAGAGAATTTAGTGCCTCTGTAAACATCACCTCTGCAACAACAGGTTTATTGATACCGCCAAGTAATATTTTAATTGTTTTTGCTTTAGCTAGTGGTGGTACTGCCTCTGTTGCAGCATTATTCTTAGCGGGTTATTTGCCGGGAATCTTATTAGGCTTAACTATTATTGGTTATATTATTTTTGTAGCTATAAAAAGAGGTTTTTTAAAAGGAGAAAGAGCTCCATTAAGTTTGGTCTTTAAATATTTTAGAAAATCGTTCTTTAGTTTGTTAATGCTGGTTATTGTAGTTGGCGGAATTGTTGCCGGAGTATTTACTGCAACTGAAGCTTCTGCTATTGCAGTTTTATATGCTGCGGTATTAGCGCTAATTTATGGTGATATTTCTACTAAAGATTTTCCTGATATTTTACTAACGAGTGCAAAAACTACGGCTGTAGTTATGTTTTTAATTTGTACATCTATGGCAATGTCTTGGTTATTTTCTTTTGAAGGTATTCCAGAATTGATCAGTAACTTTTTATTAGAGCAATTTAGCAACAAAATCGTAATCTTTTTGGTAATCAATATTGTGCTATTAATTGTTGGTACATTTATGGATATGACTCCTGCAGTTTTGATATTTACACCAATCTTTTTACCTGTGGTTACTGAATTAGGTATGCACCCTGTTCATTTTGGAATTGTATTGGTTCTGAATTTATGTATCGGTTTATGTACACCTCCTGTAGGAACTATTCTTTTTGTAGGTAGTGGTGTAGCCAAAGTACCTGTTTCTAAAATTGTAAAACCACTGTTACCTTTCTTAGCAATTATGGTGTTTGTATTACTTTTAGTAGTTTATATACCTGAAATCTCCATGTATTTACCAACAATGTTTGGTCTATAAACTTTAATTAATTTATCATAAAAAAAACCATTAAGCTATTCCTATACTTGATGGTTTTTTTTGTGGTTTACAAAAAGACCTTTAAACTATTATCAAACTTCCTTAAAGAATACAAATATCACTCTGTTTTATTTGCTTTATAACCTTTATTGAAGGTTTTCATTACTATTTGATTTAGAAAACAGAAGCTTTGTTGTTAAATAGTTATATTCTAAGAAATACAATAATTAGATCTTTTTATTAAGCGGGTGCTTTATGCTAAAAATTCAATAACATTTTCATAAAAGTCTTTCGGATTTTCTGCATGTAACCAATGCCCAGCATTAGTAATAGTAACAATCTTGGTATTAGAAAAATGCGCTTCAATAATACCTATTTCATTTTCAATAATGTAATCTGATTTACTTCCTCTTAAAAAAAGTGTAGGTTTATCAAAAAAAGCACCTGCTTGAAGTGCTTTTCCAACTTCTGAGTTATTATCCGTTAAACTTTTTAAGTTAAAGCGATATGCCAATTGTCCTTTTTCTTTCCAGTACAAATTTTTTAATAAGAATTGGCGTATTCCTGCTGTTGGAATTAATTCAGCAAGTTTTTTATCAACTAAAGACCTTGTATTTTGTTTGGTAAAATCAACTGAATTTAATGCTGCTAAAATTGCATTATGATGGGGTGGATAGGCCTTAGGAGAAATATCTACTACAATCAATTTTGCCAACAGTTCATTATGATTTATCGCAAATTCCATTACCGTTTTGCCTCCCATAGAATGTCCTAACAAACACACATTTTTTAGGTGATAATAACGAATATAATTCAACAAATCTTCAGCTAACAGTTCATAATTAAATGCATCAGTATGAAAACTTCTACCATGATTTCTTTGATCTATCAGATGAACTTCAAAATTTTCTGCAAACTTATTACCTAGTGTTTTCCAATTATCACTCATTCCAAAATAACCATGTAATACTAAAAGTGGTTGACCCTCCCCTTTTATTGTAGAATGTAATATTGGCTCCATATATGTCTAGATTATTGGTTGTTTAGACAACTATTATTTTTTGAAATGCTTTATGTTTTTCTGTTAAAAAAAAATTGAACTTTTATTTTAATCTATGTAAGTACATATTAATTACATTCTCTAATCCTAAATATAGACTTTCGGCAATTAGGGCATGTCCAATAGATACTTCTGCCAAATTGGGAATACTCTGTTTAAAAAAAGCTATATTTTCTAAACTTAAATCGTGACCTGCATTGATACCCAAACCGATTTTATTAGCCAAAATAGCAGCTTCAGTATAGGGTTTTACAGCTTCCTTATTTCCTTTTTCAAACTCAGAAGCAAAATGTTCTGTATATAATTCTATTCTATCTGTACCTATTTTGGCAGCAGCTTCAATAAGCTTCAAATCAGTATCTATAAAAATAGATGTTCTAATATTATTATGTTGAAATTCTTGAATCACCTCTTGTAAAAAAGAATAATTCGCTATGGTGTCCCAACCTGCGTTGGAGGTTATCGCATCAACGCCATCTGGTACTAAAGTAACTTGCGTAGGTTTTACTTCTAAAACCAAATCCATAAAACTTTTAATTGGATTCCCTTCAATATTATATTCAGTCCTAACAACATCTTTTAAATCTCTTGCATCTTGGTATTTAATGTGCCTTTCATCGGGTCTTGGATGAATCGTTATACCTTCTCCTCTAAAATCTTGGATATCTGATGCAACTTGTAATAAATTTGGCACATTGCCACCCCTTGAGTTACGCAAAGTTGCTATTTTATTAATATTTACGCTTAATTTTGTCATGATGTCAAATTAGTTTGCAAAGATAAACCATTAAATGATTTTATCCTATCTTCGTACTATAATGAACTTAACAGAACACATTAGTAATCAATTGCAATCGCTACAATTAAAAGATCGCATAGAGGATGTAAAACATAATTTTCAACAAAGTCCTGTAACTCATTTACCCGTTGTAGAAAACAAAATTTTACTGGGCTGTTTTTCTGAAGAAGATATTCAAGTTCTTGATTTAGCTTCAGAAGAAATTCGTAATCAAATTCACTTATTACATTCTTTCTTTGCAGATGAAAAAGCAACAGTTTTAGAATTACTGAAAATTTTTGCTGATAATGATGCCAATATAATTCCTGTTTTAAACCAAGAACAACATTATATAGGTTATTATGATTTAGGGGATGTTTTAGATATTTTTTCTTCCACTCCTTTTATGATTGAACAGAGCGAAACCTTAATTATAGAAAAAAAAGAAAGTGATTATTCTATGACAGAAGCCAACCAAATTGTTGAAGCTAATGGAGGAAAAGTTTTAGGAAGTTATGTCTCAAATAAGTCTCAAGAAATTGTGCAAATAACATTAAAGCTTACAACGAAAAACATTAATGAAATCATGCACACTTTTAGAAGGTATGGTTATAAAATAATATCGATGCATGAAAATGACATCTATTTAGAGGATTTAAAAAATAGATCAGAATACCTACAGAAATATTTAGAAATGTAATTTTTTCAGTATGAAAAAAGTCGCTATTTACGCACAATCTTACGCAATTTCTTCAGAGCAAGAAATAAAAACACTAATCGCTGTTTTACAAAAAAACAAGATAGATTTTTTTATTGAAAAACAGTTTTGTGAGCTTTTACAAAAAGAGAAAGTATTTGCTAATGGTTTTAATACATACTCTGATTTTAATGATTTAGACAATTCTTTTGATTTAATGATTACTATTGGAGGAGATGGAACATTTTTACGTGCAGTAACATTTGTTAGAAACTTAAACATTCCTATTCTAGGTATTAATACTGGCAGATTGGGTTTCTTAGCTATTATTCCTAAAGACAAAATAGCAACATGTTTTGACCAAATCTTAAAAGGAGAATACACCTTACAAGAACGCAGTTTATTATCTGTAAAAACAAAACCTGAACTTAAAGAGTTTAAACAATTAAATTTTGCATTAAACGAAGTAACAATTGCTAAGAAAAATAGTACCTCAATGATTGGCGTTACGACTCATTTAAACAATGAATTTTTAACAAACTTTTGGGCAGATGGTTTAATTTTCTCTACCCCAACAGGTTCAACTGGATACTCTTTAAGTTGCAGTGGACCCGTAATTTTACCCAATTCCAAGTCTTTAGTAATTACTCCTATTGCTCCTCATAATCTAAATGCAAGACCTATGTGTATCCCTGACGATACTCATATGAAAGTACAAGTAGAAACTAGAGAAGATCGTTTTTTAATTTCCTTAGATTCAAGACAAACTTCTGTACCGAAAAACACTACCTTAATAATTACAAAAGCAGATTTTACAATTAAAAGTGTTTTACCTAAAAATCAGACTTATTTACAAACTTTACGTAGTAAATTACTTTGGGGAGAGGATATTAGAAACTCCACAAATCTTTAGAAAAACATACAATATTTAAAAGATAGCTAAGTTATCCTAAAAAGACAAAACATTAACTTTACAAAGAAAATGGAATTCCATATATTTGCTCGCTATTTTTTTAGATGAAAAATCACGTACTACTTTTTATTTTATTGTTTGTTAGCACATTAAACAATAGTCAAGTACATGAAATTGGTGTTTCTTTAGAAGGTACTAATTTCATAGGAGATATTGGCAGAACAACTTACATTCACCCCAATAAACTAGGTGGTGGGTTGTTTTACAAATACAATTACAATCCTAGAATAGCTATAAGAGGTACATTAAGCCATCTACCAATACGGGGTAATGATGCAGATTCTAGTAATGAATTTAGATTAAATAGAAATGAAAGCTTTACGAATACAATTAAGGAAGCTGCTGCAGGAATAGAATTTAACTATTTCAACTATAATAGTTTAGTTGATTCTAAAAAATGGACTCCTTATTTGTTGTTAGAATTAGCTGCCTATACTTACAAGGTAAATAATACGAGTAATAGATCTTTAGCTATACCCTTTGGATTTGGTTATAAATCGAGATTATTTAAAAAAATAGCCTTTTCCTTAGAAACAAAATTTAGGTATTCCCTAAAAGACAACTTAGAAAATAACACAAATGGCGTTGTCTTTAATAGTGGAAATGACTGGTATGTTGTTACAGGTTTTTCTTTAATTTACACCTTTGGAAGACCTCCATGTTATCAAAATGGATATTAAATTGTATGGATAAAAAACAACACATCGATTTACAAAGAGTACCAAAACATGTAGCCATTATTATGGATGGTAATGGCCGTTGGGCAAAAGGCAAAGGAATGGCTAGAATCTTTGGTCACAGAAATGCCTTAACTGCTGTAAGAGAATCTATACAAGCAGCTTGTAAAATTGAAGTCCAAGCCATTACACTTTACGCTTTTTCTACAGAAAATTGGAATAGACCCCAACAAGAAATTAATGCTTTAATGAACCTTCTAATAAGTTCACTTAGAAAAGAACTTCCTGAATTTCAAAAAAACGGTGTAAAAGTTAATGCTATTGGGAATACAACTAAACTACCAGAGAAAGCGCAAAAAACTTTACAAAGCGTTATCGCAGATACAAAAAACAACAAACAAATCGTATTAACACTTGCATTAAGCTATGGTGCAAGAGAAGAAATTATTGATGCTATAAAAAACATATCAAAAAAAGTTGTTAATAAAAGCATTTCAGAAAAAGAAATAGATGAAAATATTATAAAAAACCATTTATATACATTTAATTTGCCAGATGTCGATCTAATGATAAGGACTAGTGGCGAAAGACGCATAAGTAATTTTTTACTATGGCAAATGGCATATGCCGAACTATATTTTACAGATATTCTTTGGCCTGATTTTAGAGAAGAGCATTTTTACGATGCTATAATTGATTACCAGAATAGAGAACGAAGATTTGGAAAAACAAGCGAACAGATTGCAAAATAATTTCTTTAGAAAATTATTTTTTATAACAGTAATGTTAACAGCACTATTTTTTAATTTAAGTGCCTCAGCTCAATCTGGAGATGTTAGCTACGAAAAAGGTAAAGAATATACTCTAGGAGGTATCTCCGTAACTGGATTAAAAAAATTTAGCGAAGAAACTGTTCGTGTTTTTACAGGATTACAAGTTGGGCAAAAAATAAAGCTTCCTGGAGACAAACTAACCAGTTCGATAAAAAAATTATATGAAAGCAAACAATTCAGTAATGTAGATGTTTACCTATCAAAAATTGATGGAGAAAGTATTTATTTAGAATTTAACGTTCAAGAGCTTCCTAAATTAAATACCGTAAAAATTACAGGGATTAAAAAATCTAAAGAAAAAGAAATTTTAAAAGAAACTGAGTTAAATACAGGAACAATGGTTACCGACAATTTAGTGGTAACTACTAAAAACTACATCACAAAAAAATATACTGATAAAGGCTATTTAAAAACAAAAGTAAACATTGCTACAAGAAAAGACACCATAGACAATAGTATCGTAGATATGTCTATTTATGTTGACAAAGGAAAGAGAATAAAAATAAACGCTATTAACTTTACAGGAAACAAAGCCTTATCAAATAAAAGGCTGCGTGGTGCAATGAAAAACACCAAAGAAAAAAGGTTGGGTAGATTCTGGAAAAAATCAAAATATATAGAAGAAGAGTATCAAGAAGATTTGGAGAAAATACTTGATAAATATAGTAGATTAGGTTACAGAGATGCACGTATTTTAGCAGAGGGCATTTCATGGAATAAAGACAACACAATAAATTTAGATATAGAAGTAGAAGAAGGTAGTCAATACCGTTTTTCTGAAATCCTCTTTGTAGGTAACAAAGAATTTTCTGACGAACAATTACAAAGTATTTTAAAAATACAGCGTGGAGATGTTTACAATGGAGCAGTTTTAGAAGAGAGAGTAAAAGGAGATAACTCTCCGAATTCTGTAGCTATTTCATCAACATATCAAGATGCAGGATTTTTATTCTCAAACGTAAATGCTGTAGAAACAAGGGTTGAAAATGATTCTATTACTGTTGAAATTAGAATTAGAGAAGATGAAAAGGCTCGTATTAAACAGGTAACTGTTTCTGGAAACGACAAAACGAATGATCATGTGATTTTTAGAGAATTACGAGTAAAACCAGGAGATTTATTTAGTAGAAGTGCAATTATACGTTCTATCAGAGAAATTGGTCAATTAGGCTTCTTCGAACAAGACGTAAGCCCAGATGTAAATCCTGATTTTGTCAATAAAACTGTAGACATAAACTTTAATGTTGCAGAACGTGGAAGTAGCCAAATTGAACTCCAAGGTGGTTATGGAGGAGGCTCTTTTATTGGAACTTTAGGGTTGTCTTTTAATAACTTTTCGATAAGAAATATCTTAAATAAAAAAGCATATCAGCCTCTTCCAATGGGAGATGGCCAAGCACTATCATTGAGGTTACAATCGAGTAGAACATTCAACACCTATAGTTTTTCTTTTTCAGAACCTTGGTTGGGGGGTAAAAAACCCAAATCACTTTCATTATCTGTTTACTCATCAAGTCAATTTCAAATTAGCGACTTTAGAACATTTGAAGTAGATAAAGATAGAGAATTGGGAATTATTGGTGCCTCTTTAGGTTTGGGACAACGATTAACATGGCCAGATGATTATTTTCAATTATCTCAATCCATTTCTTACCAAAACTTTAGTTTGAATAATTACCAATTTAATGTTGGTGGAAATTTTCTAGACAATGCTAATTTGAATAACTTATCCTATAATGCAACACTTAGTAGAAGCTCAGCAGGACCCTCTTTAATTTTTCCAACCTATGGGTCAGAATTCTCTTTTGGTATCAAAGCAACTTTTCCATATTCTTTGGTAAACAGCAAAGACTATAGTGAACCTGAAGGAGATTTAACAGCTTCTGAAAGACAGGATTTTTTAGCAGAACGTTTTAAATGGTTAGAGTATTACAAGTTTAATTTTAAAGGAAAATGGTATACCTCTTTTACAGATAAATTAGTATTAATGTCTAATGCCGAATTTGGTTTCCTTGGCTTCTACAATGATGTAATTGGATATACTCCTTTTGAACGTTATTATGTGGGTGGAGATGGACAAGCCGTTTTTCAATTAGATGGGAGAGAAATTGTAGGATTAAGAGGCTATGACAATTTAAGATTATCATCTCAAACAGGTGGTACAATTTATAATAAGTTTCAGCTTGAATTAAGATTTTCCATCTCTGACGCACCAACCGCTTCAATTTATGCATTAGGATTTTTAGAGGCAGGTAATTCTTATGACAATTTTAATACTTTTAATCCGTTTCAAGTAAAGCGTTCTGCTGGTGTTGGTGCTAGAATTTTTATGCCAGCCTTTGGGCTTTTAGGTATAGATCTAGGTCATGGTTTTGATGCTTTACCTGGTGAAACAGAAAAGTCAGGGTGGCAGACTCATTTCGTAATCGGAAGACAATTCTAAAAAAAAATATACATTTGTTTGTGCTGATTTTTTTAGTATGATTTTTTCTTAACACAAATTATAAATGAAAAAAATATTTTTACTTATTGTTCTTTTAGTTTTTACAACTACAACTAAAGCCCAAAGAAAGCAAATGGTTGGCTATATAGACATGGAATATATTCTAGAGAATATTCCTGAATATTTAGAAGCCCAAAATGTTCTCGATTCAAAAGTTGCTCGATGGAGAAAAAAATTAGACGAACAAACAAGGTATATTGAAGTTTTAAAAACAGATTTAGCAAACGAAAAAGCAATTCTAACCAAAGATTTAATTGAAGAAAAAGAAGAAGAAATTACAATTAAACAAATAGAATTAAGAAGGTTAGAATCGTTGTACTTTGGCTCAAATGGTAATTTATTCCAAGTAAGAAAGCAATTGGTTAAACCAATTCAAGATCAAGTTTATAATGCGATTCAAAGTATTGCTAAACGAAAAAAATTTGATTTTATTTTTGATAAAACAAGTGATTTAGTAATGCTGTATTCCAATAAAAAATACGATATTAGCGACGTTGTTTTAGGAACTATAAACAAAAATCGTTTAAAAGAACAGAAACAAAAATTAAAAGAAGCCAAAAGTAATCCGAATAGAGAATTATCTGAGGCAGAAAAAGAAAAAAAGACAAAACTAGAAAGTGCACAAGCTAAAAAGATAACAGCACAAGAAGCTAAGAAAAAAGCTCTAGCAAAACGAAAACAGCAATTGCTACAACAAAGGGCTGAAAGGAAAAAGCTTTTAGAAGAAAAAAAGGCAGCTTTACAAAAGAAAAAAGAAGACGCTAAAAGAAAAAGAGAAGAAGCATATTAAAACGTTGAGAATAACTATTAAATTAAAAACAAGAATGAAAAATTTTAAAAAATTACTATTAATTGCCGTATTTACTGTTGGTTTGACTGGTGTTGCAAATGCACAAAAAGTAGGGCATATAGATTTTGAAAAATTAATTTCTGAGATGCCAGAAACCAAAACATTGTCTGCAGATGCTGAAAAATTAGGTAAAACTTACCAAGCAGAAATTGAAGAAATGGGGAAAAAACTAGAAGCTAAAATGAAGAAATATCAAGCTGAAGGTGCAACTCAAACTAAAGAAACAAATGAAAAAAGAGCTGTTGAAATTCAGCAAGATAGAGCCAGATACGAACAGGCAAGACAAGCTGCAATGCAAGAAATGCAAAAACAACAAGCTGAGGGATTAAATCCAATTATAGAAAAGGCTCAAAAGGCAATAGAAACAGTTGCTACTGAAAAAGGTATAGAGTATGTTCTTGATGCCTCAGTAGGAAAAGGTCTTTTAGTAAAAAAAGGAACTGATTTATTTACAGCGGTTAAGACTAAATTAGGGTTTTAACTCATTTCAATTATAATAAATAAAAAACCAACTTTATACGAGTTGGTTTTTTTATTTTTACAGTATATGCAAACAAATTCTTTTCCTATTGGTATTTTTGACTCAGGAGTTGGAGGAACTTCTATATGGAGAGAAATTATCAACTTGCTTCCTCTTGAAAATACCATATATTTATCTGACTCTTTAAATGCTCCTTACGGAGAGAAAAGCAAACAAGAAATCATAGACTTATCTGTAAAAAATACAGAATTGCTATTACAAAAAGGGTGTAAACTAATAGTTGTAGCTTGTAATACTGCAACAACTAACGCAATTAAAGTGCTTCGTAATAGGTATAAAATCCCTTTTATAGGAATTGAACCTGCAATTAAACCTGCAGCTTTCCATACAAAGAGAAACACAATTGGAATTTTAGCAACAAAAGGCACTCTAAATAGTGAACTCTTTGAAAAAACTTCAGGAACAATTAATGAAAAAATTATTCGTAAAGAAATTGTTGGAAAAGGTTTAGTAGAATTGATTGAAACGGGGAAACTTCATTCTAATGAAATGACTAATTTGTTAACATCCTATATATTACCTCTAAAAGATAACATCGATTGTTTGGTTCTAGGATGTACACATTACCCCTATTTAATTCCTCAAATACAAGAGATTGTTGGAGAAAACGTTAAGATAATTGATTCTGGTGAAGCTGTTGCTAGACAAACCAGAACTGTTTTAGAAAAATTTAAGTTACTAAATAATAATAGTAACGAACCTTTTCATCAATTTTTCATCAATAAAAATAAGACTATTTTAAAACAAATATTACCTCCAAATATTACTGTAACAGTTACAGAACAAAACTTTTAAAAACTTCCAAACGGTGAAGCAATATTAGGACAACCTGCTGCTCTAGGCTCTACTGTCCATAAATTGAAGCCTATTGTTATTTGATGGAAACCAGAGTTTGTTAATACTATATCATTCAATTGCTGTGTATAGGTATAAGAAAACATCATTTTATTGAAATTAATCCCAATAATAGGAGTAAACAATCGTAAATCTTCAATAGTGTTTTCATCAAAACTTTGTCTGTAAGATACTGCTGCCCAAAGTTGTTTGTTACCAAATGTTCTATATGCTTTCAAATTTAGATCTGCGATGCGTTCTCCAGTGGCTTGTCTTAATTGAAATAGAACAGAAGGTTCTAACTGAATAAATTTTTCTTCTCCAAAATAGTAGCCAAAAGAAAAAATAAAATTTCTTAACCCTGTTGCTTTGTTGATGTTTTGGTTATTCGCTTGTGTTAAAAACAAATTTTTTACTGAAAAATAGGAAGAAAACCCACCATAATGGTAAGCTACTCCAAAATCTGCATTTAAAAAATTTGTAGCAATAATATTTCCACCAATAATATCTCCTCTATTTCTAAAAGATGTTCTATCAGATTGATTTTGAATAAGAGAAAACGATAATCCAAAGGAAAGCTGATTAAAAAAACGATCAACTGTTATCGGCAAATGATAAGCATAGGTTCCTTGAAATCCTTTTTGAGACTGAAAACCATTTCTATCATTAAATGCTATAAATCCATATGCAGCTCCTCTTGGATATTCATAATTGAATCGAGAATGAAAGCTTATTGTTTGTAAAGCAGGTGCATTATCAATACCTACCCATTGCTGTCTTGTTGTGAAACGAAGTTTAGAAGAGTTTCCGATTCCTGCTGCTGTAGGGTGTAGTAGATAAACATTATCAGATAAATAATCTGAATAAATTGGTAAT
>Ga0209555_10001752_pt1 | contig 16175 bp, 10 predicted proteins | sample SaaInl85LU_5_DNA_FD_184643 | JGI IMG/M metagenome (GOLD analysis project Ga0209555, IMG submission 184643) | Marine microbial communities from expanding oxygen minimum zones in the Saanich Inlet - ESP_85LU_5_DNA (SPAdes) (version 2) | ecosystem: Environmental > Aquatic > Marine > Intertidal... | reverse complement strand
ATGATTTTTAAATTGTTTTTTGTATCTGTAATAATCTCATCATTAAAATCATGAGTTAGCGTTTGTGTTTTTGGATCGTACTCCATTAATATCCATTGACCATTAACAGTTGCTCTGTAATTTTTGATTCCAGAAATTTGATCTGAAATCTTAATTTTTAGATAGCGGTATTTACTTATCCAACTACCATTTTTAAAATTTATTGTTTTAATTTCTGGATTTTCATCATCAATTCCTAGTGTATAACTTCCTAAGTATTTAGTACGAGCAGTCAATGTATTTCCTCGTTTTTCAGTAGGAGTGTAGTAGAGTTTATTAGCGTAACGGGACACACTGCCAATGAATAATTTATCCTTATCACTGCTCTTGTATTGACTAATATCAAAATTTATATTTATTGATTTCTGTAAAGGAAAAATGGGTTTATGTAGCTTTAAGGTATCGTTAGTAACCTCAAAATTAATGGCTACATCTTCGTAAAAAGAATCTTTAAAAATTTGAACACTGATATTGTCTTTTTCTAGAATCGTTTCTTCGTTAGCAATGATGTGCCGAAGATTTAGAGCATCTGGCTCGACTTCAGGGAGTTCTTTTTTGAAACCTTGAATAGGGATGCTCAAATCGGATTTGTTGCCTTTGAAATCATTAATGGATATCTTATATATAGAATTCGTATCGTCTTCTATGGATACCATTCCTTTAGCGGCGTGACTTTTAAGTAGTTTTAATGGGTTGTTGCGTTCAATAAATAATTTTTGTATTCGTTTTTTGGTTTCAAATAAGTAGGCGTAATCAATATAACGGTTTATATGTTTAGTTTCATCAAATGAAAAACGTTTAAAATCAACTTCTAAACTTTTACCGCCATTAAAGAAGGTTGTTATAAAACTAACACCATTTTTATTTGATGCAAAATCCTGTCTGTCTGTACTGATAATTCCAAACCCAATAGTACCAAAAGCTATAATTTTCTCGGATTTGTATTGACCGTTTGGCAATTTTATTATCCTAATTTTCACTCTTGAAGTTTCACCATTGATATGACTTCCTTCAGATAAAGGATATCCATATAGTTCATGCACTACTGGTTTTGTGGTGTCTTTGATATCAAAACCAAACAGCATAGGATTTATCGGTCGTTCTTGCTTATCTCTAATTTCAAAATGAAGGTGTGGCCCGCCAGAGCCTCCAGTATTTCCTGTATAGGCAATAACTTCTTTAGATGAAATTTTAAGGTCTTCAGCTTTTGGAAAAAGTTCCAATTCAAAAGTTTCTTTTTTGTATTGTTGTTTTTTGACGTAGGCTTCAATTTTAGGAGCAAATTTTTGAAGGTGTGCATACACTGTTGTGTAGCCATTGGGGTGTGTGATATATAAGGCTTTTCCATAGCCATAACGTGAAATTTTAATCCGACTTACATAGCCTTCTGCAGAGGCATAGGTTTTAAATCCCTCTTTTCCTTGTGTTTTAATATCCAATCCAGAATGAAAATGATTGGAGCGTAGCTCAGCAAAAGTCCCAGATAAAACCAACGTAATGTCAAGAGGGCTTGAAAAATAATTTTGCGGATAAGGCGATTGAGCATTACAAAATGTAATAACCGATAAGAATAAAAATAAAAACGCCTTCATAAAATAGGATAGAATGCTAAATTATACAATTGACAGTAAATAGAAAAATAAAAAATTAAGTCAAAACAATTGTGTTATTAAATATGGAATGTTAAATTTGTGAAATAAGTATTGAAACTGTAAATGAGTAAAATCGAGTTAATTGTCAATTCTTTGGAGCAAAAAGTGCAGCGTATTTTGCATGAACTAACTGACTTAAAAAAAGACAATACGTTTTTAAAAGAGGAATTGCTCAAAGCAAATGCTTTAAATTCTAAACATTTGATATCGCTTCAAAAACAAGAAGATGATTTTAAGACACTCAAATTTGCAAATTCAATCCTTGGCAGTGACGAAAGTAAAAGAGAAACAAAGCTTAAAATTAATACTTTAATCAAAGAAATTGATGAGTGTATTTCTAAGCTATCAGATTAAAGTTTACAGTCCATGAGTGAACGTTTAAAAATAAAATTATCCATAGCCAATAGAGTATATCCATTGACTATCACTCCCGACCAGGAAGAAGGACTTCGATTAGCCGCTCAAAAAATTGATGCAACAATCAAACAATTTGAAAAAAGTTACTCTGTTCAAGATAAGCAAGATGTATTGGCCATGTGTGCTCTTCAATTTGCTACTCAAAACGAACAAAAAACTATAGATAAAATGAGTTTAAATGAAGATTTAGAATCCCGTCTGATTGCTGTAGACGAATTATTAGATTCCCATTTGAACAATAACGTTCTTTAAATAACATTAGGTTACTGCCTATATTGATCATTTTTTTGATAAACTCAACGGAAATTCTTTAAAAAGGAGTGCGTTTAAGTTGTAAAAGCATGCTGTCTAGTCACAGATCCTTGATCAGCTTTTCAACTCTAAATCTTGTATTTATGGAGTTTATACAAAAACCAGATTGATGTAGGCTTTTTTTTTAAATTAAATTATAAACTATGGAATCCAACATAATACTCATTGCTTTAGGAGCCGCTGTCATAGGACTTATCCTAGGATTGGGAATCTCTAAAGCTCGTGAAAAAAGCAATGCCTCTCAAATTACCAAAAACGCCAAAAGAGAAGCAAACTCTATAATTTCAAAAGCAAAACTAGAAGCCGATTCAATAAAAAAAGATAAAATGTTTCAAGCGAAAGAACGATTTTTAGAATTAAAATCGGAGCATGAACAAGTTATCCTTTCCAGAGAAAAGAAAATGAGTGAAGCTGAAAAACGTACTCGTGACAAAGAATCACAAATATCTTCTGAGCTTTCTAAAAATAAAAAACTCTCAACAGAAATCGAATCCAAAATCAAGGATTACGATCATCGTCTTGCAATTCTAAACAAACGTAAAGAAGAGCTCGATAAAGCACATAAAAGTCAGATCCTTCAATTAGAAGTGATTTCTGGTTTATCAGCCGAAGATGCAAAACATCAACTGGTAGAGTCTTTGAAATCTGAAGCTAAAAATGATGCCATGGTCTTTATTCAAGATACCATGGAAGAAGCGAAGCTTACAGCAGAGCAAGATGCTAAGAAAATCATTATTAACACCATTCAACGTATTGGAACTGAAGAAGCAGTTGACAACTGTGTTTCTGTATTTAATATCGAATCAGACGACGTCAAAGGACGAATCATTGGTCGAGAAGGACGAAATATTAGAGCCCTTGAAGCTGCTACTGGGGTTGAAATTATTGTTGATGATACCCCCGAAGCGATTATATTATCGTGTTTTGATTCGGTGCGAAGAGAAGTTGCACGTTTATCATTACATAAATTAGTAACAGATGGTCGTATCCACCCAGCACGAATTGAAGAAATTGTCAAGAAAACAAAAAAACAAATAGAACAAGAAATTATTGAAGTTGGAAAACGCACAGTGATTGATTTAGGAATTCATGGATTACATCCAGAACTCATTAAAACCGTAGGACGAATGAAATACCGTTCGTCTTATGGTCAGAATCTGTTGCAACACTCCAGAGAAGTTGCAAAACTTTGTGGGGTGATGGCCGCTGAATTAGGTGTTAATTCCAAGTTGGCCAAACGTGCCGGACTCCTTCATGATATTGGAAAAGTACCGGATGCCGAAGTTGATATGGAAACTCCACACGCTATTTTAGGAATGCAGTGGGCCGAAAAATATGGTGAAAATTCCGAAGTATGTAATGCGATTGGGGCACACCACGACGAAATCGAAATGAAATCCTTACTCTCCCCAATTGTACAAGTATGTGATGCAATTTCAGGAGCACGTCCAGGTGCGCGACGTCAAGTTCTAGATTCATACATTCAACGTCTAAAAGATTTAGAGGAAGTTGCTTTTGGATTTAGTGGAGTTCAAAAAGCTTATGCGATTCAGGCGGGTCGGGAACTTCGTGTGATTGTCGAAAGTGAAAAAGTATCTGACGAAAAAGCGGGGAATTTATCATTTGAGATTTCACAAAAAATCCAAACCGATATGACCTACCCTGGACAGGTTAAGGTGACGGTAATTCGCGAAACACGTGCAGTGAATATTGCCAAATAAATATTAAACTTATAGTGATTAAAAAAGCAGCTTTCGAGCTGCTTTTTAGGCTCTAGGATGAAATTTCATCATAGCGTCTTTTAGGTGGCTTTTATCAACGTGCATATAGATTTCTGTAGTTGTGATGCTTTCGTGGCCTAACATCATTTGAATGGCTCTTAAATCGGCTCCGTTCTCAAGAAGATGAGTCGCAAAAGAATGCCTAAAGGTATGTGGAGAAATAGTTTTTTCAATTCCTGCTTTTGCTCCTAAAGTTTTTACAATAGTACAGATCATTGCTCTGCTGAGTTGCTTTCCACGACGATTCAAAAATAAGGTGTCATTATAAGGCGTTTCAATCTTCATCTGTACGCGGACATGATCCTTGTATAGATTGATGTATTTTTGAGTCAGTGGACCAATAGGAACAAAGCGCTGTTTGTTGCCTTTTCCAGTGACCTTGATAAATCCTTCTTCAAAGAATAAATCGGAGATTTTCAATTCCGTAAGTTCACTCACACGAAGTCCACAGCTGTACAAGGTTTCTATAATGGCGCGGTTGCGTTCCCCTTGTGGTTTACTTAAATTAATTGCTGATACAATACGATCAATTTCTTTAATCGAAAGGGTATCGGGTAATTTACGTCCTATTTTTGGAGCTTCAATGGGTTCTAAAGGATTGGACTCACAATAATTTTCAAAGATCAAATAATCATAAAAACTTCGTAGGCCAGAAATGAGTCTCGATTGGGTCCGTGGGTTTAACTCTTTGGCCATTTCATAGATAAACCCTTGAATGTGTTCTGTTGTAATATGAAGTGGGGACAATTCCATTTGGTGTGTTTCTAGATAGTACACCAATTTTTGAACATCAAACGTATAGTTATTGACGGTATGTTTGGACATGCCACGCTCAATTTTTAGATATAAAGCAAAATCTTTTAAAGCATCATTCCACTTCATTTGACTGTTTTTTTGAGTATGTATTATTGGTTAATAAATTACAATAGCTCTAGCAAATATAACAATCTGAAATTCTTAATGCACACTTCTTACTTTAAAAAAAGAAGCTCCTTTTAAAAGAATCCTAAACAAACAAAAAATCCGAAACTTTCGTTTCGGATTTCTTTTGCGGAGAATGAGACTCCGTAATATATCCAAATTTATAATATCTAAATTTAAGCTTATAAACTATATATTACTCTATAGATTCAATATTAACAGGTTGTTAATAGCAACTTATTTTCTCACTCCAATCAACATAGATCGTTAAAAACCACTTAAATGAGCAATAAGGAACTGATTGAGCTTTTGGAACATTGCTCACCAAACATCATTTATGTGGTCAGTGGACGCAATAAAATCATAAAACTGCACACACCATTTAAACTCTTGGTGATGGTGGATATTGGTAACCTACAGAAAGGTGAAATGGTATTCTGTACAGAGCTAAAGATCACCAATACTGGAAGAATCGTGTTCTGTATAGAGGGCAAAAACTACCACACGCACCATTTTGATATTTTATGTACATGAATGAGATGGTTTTTAGCCCTGTGATTACAAATCATTGAGACACTAAGTCCAAAAGTAAGCACATTTTCCCAACTACCTAATCAATTTGGTTAACAAAACTAATTAAATTGGTTATGGTTGGGTATTTGCTGTCTTAATGACAAATTAACCATCCAATCTTATAAAATCTACTGTCTATTTACTGCCAGTAATGAGACAGTTGTTGTATTTTTTCACTAAATTTGATGATAATGTTACAAGGCACAAAAAAAGCCCTACATCTCTGTAAAGCTTTTGCTCCCCCTGTTATTCAAAGTTGCAGTATGCCCCAATAAGCATATTAATAGTTTATTTTCTTACAACTTTTCTTTTTAGAACTTGTTTGTTGTCAAAAATAATTTCTAAAATATACACACCAACAGATAGAGAACTCATATCTACTAACGAATTTTTATCAATATTTAAATCATATCGTTTTCCAACAATATCATATAAATTTACTTCGACAATTTCATTGCCATTATCGTTATTTAGAATACTTAAAGTTGAATTTGTTGGGTTTGGATAAATCTTTACAAGGTCGTAACTATAGTCATTTATACTCATCGTATTATCTTGATTTATAGTGAAACTATATTCATCAGAAAATTCTGAACCAAGAAATGATGCATCTACAGACTGAACTGAGGCAAAATAATCTCCTGGTGGTAATGCTATATCCCATGATAAATTATATTCAGAATTTCCATTTCCTGCGATTTTTCGTTGCCCAGAAGGTAAAGCGGCTGAGGAAATTATATCCTCCGATAGGGAACTAGTCCCTATTTTTAATGCATAAGTTATTGCACTGTCTGGTGTATTATCATCGCTAGATTGTGACCATTCAATTTTCACTATTGGTATGTTTTCAGAATTGATCCTTTCAATGCTTCCTGATTCAATAGTTGGTTTTGAAGGGGCCTCATTAAATACATTGCTTGAATTTGAAGCTAGTCTAGTTCCTGCGTTAAGCACATTATATGAATCAGATCTATAATTTAGATATACCCTAATCAGATTTTGTGAATTTACAGCACTAGTTCCTGCAATTACAAAATCTAAATCAGTGTCACCATCTAAATCACCGAATGCAAATTTTGCATTTGAAAATTCACTTAAATCATAGTCACTCTCAATAAAACCAACACCTGGTTCGTATTCCATGAGCAAAGTCACATAATTATCATTATTATCGATCCCTGAAATCAATAAATCACTGAAACCATCAGCATTGAAGTCTCCAAAATCTAACTGAGTATCTGTCATTTCAGGTAAGTTAGTTTCAATTGCTGGCCATTGACTTTCACCGACATTTTCATGCATAGAAAAAACTTTATTTCCAACATCATTAAATCCAGAAATTAATAAATCTAAGTCTCCATCTGAGTCAAAATCAATAAAATCTGTGGATCCATCATAAATTCCAGGTAATTGTGCCTCAGTGAATTCTTCAAATGAAAAATTATTTGTTCCTGTTTCTGTTGTATTTTCAAAAATCTTGGTAATGTAACCTCCAAAAATTAAATCTCCACTAATAACAACATCAATATCTTGATCATTATCAAAATCACCAATATCAAATGAAGGTGAGATCAATCTCAGATCTGAAGAAAAACTCTCTGAAAGTTCGATGGTAGAAAAATCACCGCTCTCAGAATTATATGAAGACGAATATAACTTAAAGTTAGCTAAAAACTGATTTTGATTATCAAGACCAAAGTTTAATATATCAATGTTACCATCATTGTTAAAATCTGCAACTCTTTGTTCTCTGTCATACAGTGAATTCGTGTTGAAATCATTATTTGAAAATGTGATGATATCATTATCGATCGAGGACATGAATATTATGTTTTCGTTGAGATTTCGCTTCCCAATAATATCAAAACTTCCATCCAAGTTCAAATCTGAAATTTCAAGTTCATCCAGACTATTGTTGAGTGAATAATTTTGATTAGAAGACAATAGATTATTGGCGTAGGAGTAGACCTGAAGTTGTGACCCACTTTGACCATATAATAAATCATAACTACCGTTATTGTCAAGATCCAAAAACTCTAACATTGGATTATTCACAGCAGAAATAGATCGATCAATAATCCCTCCTTGATTTAGGATTTTCCAATCATAGGTTAGAGTAAAGGTTTGTTCATCTGAGAACTCACCTCCCTTAAACCCTTTGTCTACAGCCTGAACCGACCAATAATAAACCCCTGGGTCTAGTTGTATTGAGTAAGCGTTTGTTAATATCGAAGGTAACTGATTAACCATTAACTGCCCTGTGTCTTGTTCACTCAATAAATAGGATAACTCATCGCCACCAGGTGATGTCCCTAACCTTAGATTATAACCTAAAATGGCATTAAAGTCATCGGTTGGAGCATCCCATTCTAGTCGTATGTTACCATTCCCTAAGTCATTAAAATTCAAATTCAATATTTTTTCAGGGGCTGTATTTTTTTTATTAGTAATCTCAACTTCATACAAGTAAGTTTTATTACCTTCTCCGATTTTTTTGCCTGCTAAAAACAAATCTAAGTCTCCGTCATTATCGAAATCCACCCATTCTGTTGAAGAATTTGTAAATCCTTGAAAAATAAATTCAGTTGATGGAGAAAATTGTCCATTATCATTTTGATAAAGAATACTACTCACCTCATTATCAGATGGATTACTGTCATTAATGTTAGAACCAGTAATAAAAATATCTTCAAACCCATCATTATTGTAGTCCGCAATGGTGAAGTCACCATTTACGAAATTTTCAAATGTGTGGTTATTTAAACCTGTTAAAGTGCTTGGCTCCCCATTATTCCCAATGGTCAGATAGTTTAGAGAATTACTTGATGAGTCCATAAAGAAATCAAGTTCTTCAAAATTATGCGTTGGATATATCCCGTTGGTATTGTTTGAGAAAAATGAATTTAACCGTGCATTGGCAGATGTAATAACATCATTATCACCATCGGAGTTTACATCAAAAATCTTTATCGAACCTCCATCAAATGTACCAAAATTAGAGTTTATTATTTCAAAAGAATTATCGCTATTTTGAAAACCATAATATGATACCTGCTGACCTTCTGCTGTTGTGCCATTAATGGCATAGTCGACATCACCATCATTGTCTAAATCCCCAAAATCAATGTCGCTTTGAAACAAGTCGGGAAATTCATAGGACTCATCCAAAATAAAATCAACTCCATCATCTATATCCGTATTATTTATGTATACTAACGACTGAATACCGCTTTGCCCGATACCCGATACAAATAAATCAATTAATCCATCTTTGTCTAAATCCACCCATTTTAGTGTTCCATAACCTAGTTGCTCAAAATTTTGTTCACTATCAATAAAAGTATGATCTCCATTGATGACTTCGTTTGTGTATAGTAATGTTTTAAGTCCACTTCCACCTTGATCTCCCATAATAGCGACATCCATATCCCCATCAGCGTCATAATCTCCCCAAGCAAATTCAGCACTACTAAATCCATCAAACATATCATCTATAAGGGTAAACGTAGTCACAACATCCAAAATATCTACACTAAATGCTTGTGGATTAAGCAGATTAGCATTTTCTACAACTGGGGTGTTTATCGTTAGCGTTTCTGTTCCTTCAGTAACATTATCTTCAATTCCTTGAACATAAATTGTAGCTGTGGTTTCGCCCGTAGGAATTACAAATCTGGATCCAATGGACTGAAAGTCATTAACAATAATTTCGCCCAAATAGTAATTCATATAGGTTCCAACATTTAGCCAATTGATCTCGTCATTTGAGATGAGTATAGAAAAAGAGGTGTCCCAACCATCACCAATTACTTTTATGGCATCCAAATCATATGACTGCTCTAAATCTACTACAATATAGTGTGGCTCTTGCTCACTTGGCCCTGGATCATTTCGATTACTAGACCACCTACCACCTTCTTGACAATCTGTTACAGCATATCCATTTTCTTCCCATCCTCCATTCTCATAGCTGTTTGCATAACCTAATTTGCCACATGCTACATTGGTTCCATCAGCCAACAAGGCTTCAATTTCTTGAAGGTTAACTTGTCCATTATCAGAACTGTAATAGGCTTCAAATTTTATATAACGAGTTCCTCCACCATTTGATGATACATAAATAAAATCGTCCTCACTAGCTGTCCCCTCAATACTGCTTAAATCAATCTCTACATCGTAAGGTCCAGGGGCATCTAAAGTTGCGGTAATTATTGCAGCTTCGTGTTCAGCAATTTCATTGGTATCAATGGTAAGAGTAATATCGGGTATGTGTGTTACACCAACGGTTACCGTAGAGACATTACTATAAAATTCGCCGTCAAAAGCTTTAAATGTGAATGTGTCTTCACCCTCAAAATCAAGCTCTGGCGTGTAGGTAACTATGTTACCATTTAAAATAACTCCTCCATTTGTCGGGTTTGAAACTAAAGAGTATGTCAAGTTGCTTTGAAAATTATCCTCAGCCGTCAGTTCAATTTGTATTGAATTATTAATTAAAGTATATATAGATATATCATCTGAAACTGGCGGTTGATTTTCAGAGTTATATGTCCCAAGACCTCCAATAATATCTTCTAATGAAGTCGTATTACCATAACATAGCCCAGAATCTCCCATTCCTAAAGCCCAGTCATTACCAATATCCCAATTTACAGCCATGAATCCTAAATCGGGGCCAGTTTGATTTTTTCTTTTTGCAAATGTATTTTCTAACGAATATTCATCTGTCCAATTGTTATTATTAACTCTTCCATATTGATCTATGGGAGTGGTTTGGTCTGTTTTTTTTATTCTGTAAGAAAAGTTACTATCAATCCAATTAGAGATAACAGTTTCAAAACTGTTTGATTCATTGATTGAAGGGAAATCATCAATAAAATTTGTTTGATTTTGATGATAAATAACTACATAAACAAACTGATTTGAAACTATTCCAAATGGGCTTAAATCAAATGAATTTGAATCAATATTATCATCTGGCCCAAATTCTAAGGTTATATCTGTAAGATCTAAAGTTCCGTCAATATACAGCTCAACGACAACACTAGAATTCGCTTGACACTCTCCGCGAGCAATAGTAGTTAAAATCGCAGCATTTCCATTAATGGTTAGTTTAAGTGAATCTTGTTGAAGACCTGCGCCATCGACTAAAAGATTAAATAAAATAAATTCTTTGGTTTCATAAATATCATCCTCTATTATTGATATTTGCGCTATAACAGATGTTTCTCCTGCCGGGATTATAAGCTGTGTTTGTTCTACTCCATCTACGGTAATTTGATAATCATTAAAAGACGCCGTCCCTAAGATATGACTCAAATCTATGGTAACATCAATATCGCTTGGACTATCTAGAACTGCTGTTAGTATAGCGGTTTCACCCTCATTAATATCAGTTGTATTTAATGACACAGATAAATTTGGTGCTTCTATTACATTAAGTTGAACAGTACTCGTTGCTATAATATTGTCCATCATAAGCTCTGTATGTAAATGAGTCACTACCAAGATGGCCAGTTGAGGGTGTATATTCAACAATATTATTATTGTTTAATACTGCGACACCATTAGTTGGAGCATCAACTATTTCATATGTCAAATCACTCGTAAAATCATCATTAGCATCAAGTCCAATGGAGGTTGAAATTTCTGATGCGACATTCACAGAAACATCGTTGGCAACTGGTGCTTGATTTGTAACCTCGCCTGAAAATAAAGCCACATTATCGATAAATACATCACCTGAAATGTCACCTAAATCAAATAATACTCTTGATTCAATACAACCAAATGAATTAGAATTCAAAACAACGGAGTAAAGAGTTTTGGTAGTTGTAATATTGATTGTTTCGGCATCGGTATTCCACCCACAATCGAGGTACTGGCCTATTCCTGCGACTATTGATCTGTTGTCATTTGACCAAGCTTCAAAAAAAAGTGTGTATACTTCGCCAGGCGGAATATCTAACTTTTGGGTAAGATTTTCATCCCAGGGCATTCCAGCGTTTGTTACTGAAACATAATAATAATGATTTCCTTGATTGTCTTGGATTACATTGGCAGGTTGGTTGTCATCAATGTTTCTGATCCATGATTGACTCCCTAATTCAAAATCACCGTTATCTAAAAGACCTCCGTCAAAACTTTGTGCTGTTAGTTTGCTAAAAAGTAATAAACAAAATAAAAATATAAAATTTTTCATAAAAAGTTAAATTGATTCGTTAACAAATCTAAAAAATTTTATCAAAATATTTAGGGGATATTGCACATTTATTACATCCCCTCTTAGATGGTGAAATATTGATTGTTTAAACTCACCGTGAACAGGACATATTATGATATACTTTGTTTTAGTAGTTTTAAATTTATGTCTGGGGTATTGGCATTTACTATTATGAAACTTATTTGCTTCTTTCACAAACTTATCCCAAGTCCAATTTATACGCCCATTACATTCAGGGCATTCTTGTTTTGCGTTCAAAAACTTTTGAGGAGTTTTAAAAAAAGAACCATGTTTAGAGCACAAAATTTCAACTTTAGTGCTAGAGTTTATATAAATTACTGTAGAATAGTCATATTTGTTTCCATAAATCGAAATTGCTGAACTTATGAAATCCTATAAAGTTTTTTTTCTTGGCATATCCAAAAATCTTATATAATTTGAACAAGAAAGAATACTTCAATCTTTATTTTAATTCCACCTATACTTAAGACTTGTTCTTTGAACAAGTTTTACTTAAAAGAAATACTAAAAACAATCTTGAAGTTTATATAAGTTAGAGAATTAACTTAAAATAAATGGGCTAAATATGGGCTAAATATAAAAATAAAAAACCTTAACTTGCTGATATACAGATGTTAAGGTTTTTATTTTGCGGAGAATGAGGGATTCGAACCCCCGGAGGTGTGACCCTCAACAGTTTTCAAGACTGCCGCATTCGACCACTCTGCCAATTCTCCAATGGGCTGCAAATATAAAAGGGTTTTTAGTTCTATCAAATACTTTTACTAATTATTTTTAAAAAATTATAGATATATTTTTAAGCAATAATTAAGACTAATTTTTATTAAACCGCTCTAAATTTATATACTTTTGAAAAAAATCTCAACATATGGATATTATAAAAGCCCTTGAATGGCGCTATGCGACTAAAAAATTTGATTCTGAAGCCATCATTCCTGAGGAAACGATAGAGTTGCTAAAACATGCGTTTAATTTAACAGCTAGTTCTTATGGACTTCAACCCGTAAAGTTACTTATTGTAAGCAATAAATTAACTCTAAACGATTTGGTTCCTCTATCCATGAATCAAAAACAAGTAGGGCAGGCGTCTCATTTGTGTGTTTTTTGTGTAAAAACAACTATTGATGAAGCCTATATCAGAGCATTTTTTGATCGAATTATCTCTATAAATAAAACACCAGATGAGGTATTGAATCCGTTTCGAACGAGTGTTATCAATAGTTTCAAACAGAAATCTGACGATGCTGTTTTTAAATGGGGAGCAAAACAAGCCTATTTAGCTATGGGAAATATGCTCACAGTTTGTGCTACTCTGGGAATTGATGCCTGTCCAATGGAAGGATTTGACCCAGTTGAATACGATCGTTTTTTTAGGCTTAACGAACAAGGTTTACGATCTGTATTGGTGATGCCAATAGGCTACCGTGCTTCAGATGATATGTTTGGAACGTTGAATAAAGTACGCAAACCTATAAATGAATCAATTATAGAATTTAAATAAACCTTTTTATGCCTGGATTTGAACTCTTTGGCGATGCCGAACGAAACGAAGTAAACGATGTTTTAGATAGTGGTGTTTTGATGCGCTATGGATTTGACGGTATGCGTCAAGGTCATTGGAAAGCGAAGGAATTAGAGTACGCCATTCAATCACGTTTTGATGTGAAACATGCCCAACTCCTTTCAAGTGGAACCGCTGCGGTGAGCTTAGCTCTCGCATCGGCAGGAATTGGTTCTGGTGATGAAGTTATTATGCCATGCTTTACTTTTGTGGCAAGCTTTGAAGCCATTCTTATGTTGGGAGCAGTTCCGATTCTTGTGGATATTGACAATACTTTAACTTTAGATATTGAGTCTGTTCAAGCGGCAATTACACCAAAAACAAAAGCAATAATGCCGGTTCATATGTGTGGAAGTATGGCTAATTTAGATGCTTTAAAGCAAATATGTGATTTGCATAATTTAGTTCTTATCGAAGATGCCTGTCAAGCCATAGGAGGGACCTACAAAGGAAAACCACTTGGAACCATTGGAGACCTTGGTTGTTTTTCGTTTGATTTTGTAAAAACAGTGACTTGTGGCGAAGGGGGTGTGGTTATTACAAACAATAAAGAATTTTATACCCATGCAAATCAATTTAGTGATCATGGACACGATCACATAGGAAAGGATAGAGGTGCAGAATCCCATCCAATTTTAGGATATAATTTCCGTATTTCGGAATTGAACGCTGCCGTTGGTGTGGCACAATTCAGTCGTTTGGATGAATTTCTAGCGCTTCAAAAAAAGCATTATACAATTATCAGAGATGAATTATCAAGTATAGCTGGTGTCACTTTTAGAACAGTTCCAGAAGGCGGTGTAGAAAGTTATGCGTTTTTAAACTTCTTTCTCGACGATTTAGAAACGGCCCGAATGGTCAACCAAGCGTTTAAAACCAATGGGATTGATGTGTGTTTTCATTATTTTGATAACAACTGGCATTACATCCGCAAATGGGAGCATCTTACAACTCAAAAATCGTTGTTTCCATTAAGCCAGGGAGTCAAAGATGGCTTGTCCTATCTAACAGATAAAACTTTTGAAAAGTCAGATCATTTTATTGGTCGAAATTTATCGTGTTTGATAAAATTATCATGGACAGAAGCTGAGGTGAAGCAAAGAGCTCAAACTATGGCCAAACTAATTCGTGAAGTGATTGCTTAGTACTTAAAATAGTCCACAATTTCTAGTCCGTAACCAATAATCCCTACACGCTTGGTTTGTTCACTATTAGAAATAAGGCCTAACTTGTGAATATTTAAATCGTGAAGGATTTGCGCCCCAATTCCAAAATCTTTTGTATCCATTTTAATACTAGGTGCTTTGGTGACTATTCCTTTTTGTTGGGTATTTTTTACAATTTCTAAGCGCTTTAATATATCATTGGGTTGACTCACCTGATTGATGAATAGAATAGCACCTTTTCCATGGTTATTAATTAACTTAAACATTCCGTCAAGTTGTTGATCGGCATCATTGGTAAGTGTGCCTAAAACATCATTGTTTACGAGAGATGAATTGATGCGGGTTGGAACGGTTTCGTTTGTACTCCAAGTGCCTTTTGTTAATGCAATATGGATTGAATTATTTGTGGTTTGTTGATACGCTCTTAATCTAAAATCTCCAAATCGTGTTTCAATCTGGAAGTCTTGTTTTTTTGTGATTAGGGAGTCGTGCTCCATTCGATAGGCGACTAAATCTTCAATAGAAATAATTTTTAAGTCAAATTTATCCGCCACGAGCCTTAACTCAGGCAGGCGAGCCATAGAGCCATCATCATTTAAAATTTCAACTAAAATCCCTGCAGGTTCTAATCCTGCTAAACGTGCTAAATCTACTGCAGCTTCTGTATGTCCTGTACGGCGTAGAACACCTCCGTTTTTTGCTTTTAAAGGAAAAATATGACCAGGACGTCCTAAATCATGCGGTTTGGTATTTGGGTCGACTAAAGATTTAATTGTTTTAGAACGGTCTGAAGTAGAAATTCCAGTAGTACAGCCATTTCCAATTAGATCGATAGAAACTGTGAACTGAGTGTTGTGTAAAACCGTATTATTCTGAACCATCATATTAAGATCTAATTCATCACATCGGGTTTCAGTAAGGGGTGCACAAATTAAACCGCGACCATGTAAGGCCATAAAATTAATCATCTCTGGGGTTACTTTTTCAGCAGCAGCTATAAAATCACCTTCATTTTCTCTATTTTCATCATCAACCACGATTACCACTTTGCCTAATCGAATGTCATTAATAGCGTCTTCTATACTATTTAATTTAGTTTTTGGTTTTTGCTTTGTAATGGACATTGTTTATTTTTTTGGGCAAAGATATTATAAGTAATTCATTCCTTATGATATTTTCAATAAATCTTCTTTCATTTTTTTAATAAAAAAGGGTCTGTAAAGAACAAATAACGGAATTCCTAAAATAATAAAAACGAAAGAGTTTGTCAAAAATTTAATGGACAGTAATTTGTAAAAATTAAATTGATTTGAAATTGTTTTTTGAAATACAATCAAAAAGAATAAAAGAAACAAAACGGCAATTCCACTCAAAATTTTTCCCATTACAGGCATACCATTGTTACTTAAAACTAAACCTCCAAAACCAAGTAAAATTGTGAGTGTATTTAGGACCAATGCGAGTTTAGAATGTTCTTTAAAATCAATATAGAGACGCAATGCATTTTCA
>Ga0209555_10001735_pt1 | contig 16229 bp, 16 predicted proteins | sample SaaInl85LU_5_DNA_FD_184643 | JGI IMG/M metagenome (GOLD analysis project Ga0209555, IMG submission 184643) | Marine microbial communities from expanding oxygen minimum zones in the Saanich Inlet - ESP_85LU_5_DNA (SPAdes) (version 2) | ecosystem: Environmental > Aquatic > Marine > Intertidal... | reverse complement strand
CGCCACCATTCGACCTCGACCACACCGCGCGTCGCGCCGTAGCTTTCGGGCACTTGCGCCCAAAAGACAAACGACCAGCCGAACCTCTCGGCCTCAGTGACATAACCCGTGTCTGCTACAAACGCAGCGAACTCTGCATTGGTGACTGTGGTGGCCCCCATCAGGAAAGGGTCCAGCTTGGTCTTGCGCAGCGGGCTTTCGCCATCGTCGGGGATTTGCGGCGTATTGGTCCCGACAAGTGCAGGCCCACCGGGGATATGCACCGCGTGGCTGGCCACCCTTCGCGTGCTCCCCTTTTGAGGCGGCGCAGCTATGGGTGCGCTTTCGCCGCGCGCTGGCGTGCAGCACTTTTTCTTGGCCCCGTCATGCGTCACATGTCTCATTCAGCCACCCTCCGGAGCCGCTTATCCCGGTCCGACGGGCGTGTTGATCGGCCCGATATCATCAGGGCGTTGCGCAAGATAACCTTCGAGTTTATCCCGCAGGTCAGCCCGGTTAGGATCATCGAATATATTCTGCATCTCATGGGGGTCGGTGGCCAGATCATACATCTCCCCCGCGCCGGATCGCAAATCCTTGGTCAGTTTGGCGGTGCGTGTGCGCACCGTGCGCAGGGACAGGGCAACACCGACGCGGTTCGGCAGAAGCTCCCACTCCATCATCGCGAAATCGCGCTGTCCGTCGCCTTCCAGAAGTGGGCGCAGGCTGGCCCCGTGCTGCGGCAGGCCCGGTGCTACATTGGCGTAGTCCGAAAACGTCGCTGCGATGTCGAGTGTTGAGACCGGGACGTCCACCACCGCGCCCGCCCGGACGCCAGGACCGGTGACAAGCATCGGCACCCGCAAAAGCCCCTCATAGGGCATCGGCCCTTTCAGGATCAGCCCGTGATCACCCAGCCAATCGCCATGATCTGAGGTGTAGATGACGATGGTGTTCTCAGCCAATCCAGCGTCTTCCAGTGCCGCCATGATCCGCCCCACCTGCGCGTCGATAAACGCGATCTGGCCATAGGTATTGGCGATAATCTCACGCAGTTGGTCATCGGTTTGCGGGTCGATCCGCGAATAGGTCGAACGGACCTTGACCTCATCGGCGTTGCCTTGCGGGCTGTTTTCCAGCGCCGCGCGGTGCCACCACGGGCGGGTGTCCAGATCACGGGTGCGGTGTCTGGGTAAATCAACCTCGGCCGGATCATGCAACTTGGACCAGGGTTCGGGGCAATCGAAGGGGTGATGGGGATCAACAAAGCTGACCCATGCGCAGAACGGCTTTGTCTGGTCACGACCCGCTTGCAGCCAGTCAATCGCGCGATCCGCCGTCCAGGGGGTGTAGTGCCACTCGGGCGCAAGCTGCGAATGCCATGTCTGCGCGGCCCCTTTGGTATCGTCAGCGCGAGCAAGATACCGGGCCACGCGGTCCTCGCCTTGGCCATCGCCATAGAAAAACTGTTCGTAGTGCAATCCCTTGGGCGGTTGCTGGGGCGGATGGTTCGATGGGCCGGACAGCATCAATTCGACATGGTTAAAGCCCATATAAGGCCCAAACCAATCGGGGCCGTAATCGACCGACGACAGACCGGATTCAGGTCGGCCCGTGGGTTCGCGGGGATCATAGCTTGAGAAATGCGCCTTGCCGAAAAAGCCGGTGTCATAGCCCGCGGCCGCCAGCGTTCCGGCAAATCCTTTGGCGCCGACGTCCTCGTCCAGATCGATCCCGTTGTCATGCACACCGTGGGTCCGGCAAAGCTGCCCAGTGAGGATTGACGCACGGGCGGGCTGACAGACGGGGGCGGGACAAATCGCCGAGGTGAAGCGCGTGCCACGCGCAGCCATCCGGTCAAGATGGGGCGTTTTGACGGCCCGCCCTTCGACACCCAGACAATCGCCGCGATGTTGATCTGCCGTGATGAACAGGAAATTGGGTTGGGTCATTGGCAAATCAGTGAGAGATCAGGACGGGGTTTTTTGCGTTTTGAATGACGGACATGGTCGTGCCGCCAAGCAGCTCTTGGCGAAACATGCTATGCTCAAATGCGCCCATCACAAGAAGGCCCGCGCCCGCTTCATCGCAGTACGCCAGTATAGCCTCGCCGATCCGGCGCGCGCCCTTCTCGCGCCTGATACGCTTTGCGTTTACGCCGTGTCGCGCGAGGGCCGCGACCACGTCAATGCCATCCAAAGGGGGGCGAATGTCGCTGCCTATGCTTATGACATCCACACGTTGTTTCGTCTCCAGGATCAGCATCGCGTCATTCATTGCGCGCGTCGCGGCGCGGGCCCCGTCCCACGCCAAAACCGTAGGTTTGTCGATAAACTTCGGGTCCAGATCGCCCGGTGGCACAACCAACACGGGACGGCCCGCCTTCATGGCAATACGTTCGGGATGCAGACTTGTCTCCGCAGGCTCATTCGCCATATGCCGCCCGACAATCGTAATGTCATACATGCAGGCATATTGCGCCACGGTGCTGTCCGGCGTGGCCGCAAGGGTGATCCAATGGACCTTGTCCTTGGGCGCTGTTCGCAGCACCTCGCGAAAGCGCGTTTCCAGACGCGTTTCTTCGGATTGAACCGCGGTCTCAATGATCTCACGGACGTTTTTGGGCACCCAAGGGCGCCTGGCGAAAGTGTCACGCTGCCCCTCATGGGCCAGAAGGCCAGTCACGTGGGCCCCGTATTTCTTCTGCATTTGTGCCGCAACGAGCAGCGCGTTTTCTGACGCTTCCGAACCATTGAAGGCAACCAGTATATTCTTGATGGCCATCAGCGGTCCCTTTCTGCCGCGATGGCCTTGTTTGCGGCCGGTTTCTTGGGACGCGAGAAGAAGATGATCACGCCAACTGCGATCAACAGGAACAAGATCGACAGCGGGCTTTTGAACAGGAACCATGGATCGCCCCCTGAGACGGCAAAGGCTTGTCGGATCGAAGTCTCAAGGTTCCCCGCAAGGATGAATGCGATCACGAACGGCAAAGTCGGGACCTTGAGCTTGCGCATCAGGTAGCCAAGGACTGCGAAGGCAAAGGCAAAGTAGAAGGCGTTGAAATCGGTTTCCTGCACATAGATCGCCGTGAGCGTCAGCAAAAGCACGATGGGCAACAGAACCTGTTTTGGGATGCGCGACATGACCCCACAGGCGGCCATGATCCGGCCCCCTATGATCCAGTTCATGATATTGGCCAGCATCATCGCCGTGAACAGGCCAAAGGCAATCACGAGTTCGGGGTTCACCTCGGACGTGGTAAAGCGGAAAACACTCGGACCAGGGTTAAAGCCGCCAATGGATTCCGCGGCCAAGATCAGGAACACCGCACCGACATTGCCCGGAATGCCCAGCGACAGCACGGGGATCAGGTTCGCACCAGAGACGGAGCTGTTAGCAGCTTCGGTCGCAGCGATCCCTTCGGGTGTGCCATCGCCGAATTTCACCGGTCCCTTGTGCATCCGGTCGCCCGTTGCATAGCCGAGCGTGGCCGCGAGTGTTGACCCAATACCGGGCAGCGCTCCGATACCCGTCCCGATCAAGGCCGAGACGGAGATGAAGGGAAATAGCCGCTTGCGCTCAGCCCATGTAAGGCGCTGGTCGCCCTCCTGTTGAACCTTCTTGAGTCTCTCGATCCTGCGATCCCGCCACATCTGCTCAAAGGCAAATAGGACTTCGCCGAGGATCAAGACACCAAGGACCGCCGTGATGAGCGGCACGCCGTTGGCCAGAAAATCGGTCTCGAACGTTAGGCGTGGATGAGAATCTTCGCCTGTCGCAATCGCTGCCACGAAAAGGCCAAAGAACGCCGCGATCATCCCTTTCATCGGGGACGCGCCAACGACGGCGGCCACAAAGGCCAGTGACAGCAGGATCAGGGCGGCCTTTTCACCAAAGCCTAAGTAAGCCTCGACCGCGATGGCAAGGAAGGGCGCGCAGGTGAAAAGCACAAGATCGGAAAACGTATCCCCCGAGACGGAGGCAAAATGCGCCGTGCGCAGTGCCTTGCCGGCTTGACCCTTTTGCGCCATCGGGTAGCCATCGAAGGTGGTGAGCATCGCATCCGGCGTGCCGGGTGTGTTGAACAGGATCGCAGGCACCGCCCCGCCAACCGTAGCACCCTTCATGACCCCCACCAGAAACCCGAGGACGGGCAACAGAGCATCCGGAGTGAAGCCAAAGATAGACAACAGGATTGGCAACGATACTGCCATCAGGAACGGCCCTGCCAAGCCCGGCGTCGCACCACCTACGATGCCAATGACAAAGCCGCCAAAGACCATGAGCACGGTGATGGGGACACCCAGCCCAAAGATCTCAAACGCAGCAGGGCCTGCGATCACGGCCAAAACACCGGCCCAAACGTATTCTAGCACCGTCATCTTAGAAATCCCCGTTCGGTGGCAGCAGGATCGTGTCGAAGGGCACGTCAAAGATCACGATGAGAACGACGATCGCGAGGATCGAACTCAGCGCGCGTTTCCAATGCATTGCCCCTTCAAGCAGAGAGGTAATACCGAACACCAGAATGAAGCCCCCCGATACGAAACCGACATATTTCCACGGCACCGTGGAGCGCATTTGCCGATAGGTCACAGCCTCGTCTCCCGATGGTCCAAACAGCGCCAAGGCAATGGGACCGGCCCAATACATCACGACGAAGGCCGCAATGATGATCGCGAAGAGGCTTAGGAAAAAGGCCGCCGTTAGCTTGTCAAAAGGGCCATCCGCCTCGGTGACTTGGCGTCTCCACGACAAAAGCAAATGGACCAAGGCGCAGACGGCAATGCCCAATGCAGCAACCATCGGCAACATGGCGTCACCAATATACGTCTGGCGGCGAAAGTCGTAGATCGGGGGTGTTTCACTGTCGAACGGAACCCAAAGGATTGCCGTCAAAAGGCTTGCCACAAGGCATATGAGTGCAACCCAGATTTCGGTTTTTCGATCTAGCATGACGTCCCCCCGACCGCTGATAGAACGCGCCCCACCCGATCGGACAGGGCGCGAAACGTGACTTACTCGGCTGAGGCCTCAAGCAGCGCTCCGGCTTCTGCATAGCCTTCATCCAGCATGGCGCGCAGATCATCGCCTTGCACCACAACCGGGCCTGCGAAAGCGCGCGAAATCATCTGGTTCAGCTCGCCTTCGGGGTCATTGAGAATCTCGGCGATGGCTGTTTGATATGCCATGCTGACCTCGTCTGACATGCCGCCGGGGGCCACCACCATGAACCGCACACCAAAGGTGAAAGGCACGTCATATTCCGCCAACAATGGCGCATCAGGCGAGACGTTCAACGGGGCACCCTCAGCCGAGACGAGGTTGACGATGTCGCCTGCCATTACGCCGGGTGTTTGCACGCCTGCGGCCCATGCGATGTCAAGGTCTTCGGCGACAACACCATTCAGACCACCACGCCCACCTTGGACCATCACGGTCGTGAACTCGACCCCAAGCGCGTTCTCGATCACATAGGCGGCATCGGCCAGCTTCTGACTCATCGCGCCAAAGCTGATGTCTTCACCTGCTTGGGCAGCGGCAGCCACATCGGCCAGCGTTGTCCAGCCACGATCAGCACGCGCGATGATCCCCATCTGGGACCCCGTGATCGTTGAAAGATACGTGAAGTCGTCAAGCGCGTAGGATGGATTGCGCGCGGCTTGAATGTTGTAAGTAAACGCCTCGGACACAGTAATCCCAATCGCCAATCCATCTGCGGGCTGGTCCAGCAACGCTTCGGCCATCGCTGCCCCACCCCGGCCTGTCACGTTTTCGGGGATGACTTCCCAGCCGTTACGCTCGGACAGTTCCTGTGCCAGCAAGCGGCCCATGGTGTCTGCGCCGCCGCCCGCTTGGAAAGCGATCATGACGCTCACAGGGCCTTCAGGGCCCCAGTCTTCTGCAGTAGCAGCTGTTGCGCCAACTAGCGCCAGGGCCGCGACGGCCCCTTTGAACATCGTAAATTTCATTGCGTTCTCCTCCTGTTACGCATGATTTTTATTAGGGTCCGGGGGCGGGCGTGGCGCCCGATGGTCCGGTATCGAATGCCGCCGCAGGTCCTCCGTAGCGAGCGACAAGCATGTCTTGATCTGCCTTGGCGGCAGCATCCGTCGCAACGGGATCGCAGATGCGCTGCAAGGCAGCCTCCATCGCGGATTGCTGCGCTGCAAAGGCGGGATCATCGGCAAGGTTGCGGGTCTCAAGCGGGTCGGCCTTTAGGTCGAACAGCTCGGGCGCGTAGCCGACATAAGCGTGGTATTTCCAGCGGGCATTGGCGACCATAAAACCACCAGAGGCCGAATTGGCCGCGTGGTATTCGGAAAAGACAATCCTGTCGGGGTCATTGGGCTTTGCCGCAATCTGGACCAAGGAATGCCCGGGCCAAACAGGATCGGACGGCAGATCAAAGGTTCCAGTGATGGTCGGCGCGATGTCAAGAAGGCTGACAGGCGTCTGCACGCGCGCGCCCTTCGCAACGTCCGGTCCGGCAAGGATCATCGGCACTTGCGTGGCCTCGCGGTAAAGCACGGATTTTCCCCACCGCCCCCGCATTCCAAGCGTTTCGCCATGATCCGACGTGTAAATCACCAAGGTATTCTCGGCTTGGCCTGACGCCTCAAGTGCGTCCAGCACCTTGCCGATCTGGGCGTCGACAAATTCACACAGCGCGTAATAGGCGGCGATGGCGGATTGGCGATTTTCATCAGTGCCAAGTTCGGCGTCGCTGTCTTCAATATCGTTCATCCGCGTGACCCAAGGATGCGGCTGATACGCAGGACCGGGACGAACGGCAGGCATTGGCATGTTCGCTGCGGGGTAACGGGAAAGGTAGTCTTCGGGGACAGTCAGCGGAAAATGGGGGGCCACGAAACTGACAAAGGCGCACCATGGCTCTTTCTGTCGTGCCTTAGCGCCAAGCCAATCGACGGCGGCATCTGCAACACGCATGTCATAGGCATTATGTTTCGCCGTCCCCGCGCCGATGGGACCCAACATGCCCGTCGCCTTAAGCGTCGTGGGCAGTGGATTGCGCACCGACCCCCAAACCTGACCAACACCGCCCGCGATATGTAGCGGCAGGATCTGGTCATCAAATCCCGTTGGGTCGGCCTCAGAGCGGTAGTGCAGCTTGCCGATGCTCGTCACGGGAACGCCGCCCGATTGCAGAACATGACCCCACCCCGCGACACGCCCGTCATAGGCATGGGCATTGTCCCAATACCCCGTCTTGTGCACATATCGTCCGGTGGCGACGGCTGCACGGGCTGGCACACAGATCGGACTTGGCGTGTAGGCGTTCTGGAACAGAGTGCCCCGTGCAGCCAGTCGGTCCAGATTGGGTGTCTTCGCAACCGGATGCCCAAGGGCGGACAAGGCAGCGGCCTGGTGTTCGTCGGCCATGATAAACAGGACGTTGGTGTGTTGCCGTGTCACGCTGCCCTCCTCCCAAAGACCAATGTTGCTTTCACTCAACTTTCGACTCTGATACCCTAATATATATATTTCAGCAACAATAATGTTGCGCACTCAACAATGCGGGTCAACATGCTGGTCACTGCCAAATCCCTTGAGCATCAACTTGAAAAAGTAAGAGAGCTGGAATCGCGACTGACATTCCGACTGTCTGTGCTCAGCAAATTGCTGGATCATCAGGCGCAAGAGCTTTTGGTCGATACTGACATTAACCTCACATCTTACAGAATTCTAAATGTAATCAACACGTTCACAGCTGCATCCATTTCAGATATTAGCCGTTTTTGCGGAATAGACCGCGCACAGGTCAGTCGCACGGCGGTTGATTTGCAAAAGCGCGGTTTGGTTGCGTTCACGGACGACCCCATCAGCAAGCGAAAGAAAATCGTGTCGCTGAGCCCCGCAGGTGCAGAGCTTCTTGAAACGCTTCATCCTAAGTTTCTGGCGCGAAATACTGAATTTGATGACCTGCTTGGGCCTGAGCGGGTGAAGGCGCTGACAGAGGCGATTAATATCCTCAGCGAACATGTCACCAAATAGCTGCGGGTTTTCGGGTTAGGGCGCGCGCGGCCCGACATTGTCCGGGTGCGCATCTGCAAAGGCGGAAATGTCCTGCGTCGCCTCGGCAATCTGTGTGATGCGGCGATGGACGGAGTAATCCACCCCCCACCGATCAGCGTTATAAAGCTGCGGGATCAGGCAGCAGTCCGCCATTGTTGGCGTGTCACCATAGCTGAAGGTGGCCCGTGCATCCTGCGCCAAGAGGACCTCCAGGTTGGCGAGACCCTTGGCGATGAAATGTGTCATCCAATCCACCTGGGCGGCGTTCGCGTCATTGGTCAAATTGGCGGCATGCGTCGCGACGGACAGGTTGCAGACGGGGTGAATTTCCATCGCGACGGCGTAAGACAATTGCCTGACCCGAAACTGGCCAAGGGGGTCATCAGGCAAAAGGGATGATCCATCGGTTGTGGCGTGGAGGAATTCGATGATCGCAAGGGACTGGGTTAGCAGATGGCCATCAATCGACAGCGACGGAAGGATGCCCTGCGGGTTCAACGCAAGGTACTCCGCCTCGCGATGCGCGCCCGCCAACAGATCAACCGGAACGGCATCATACGGTCGTCCGAGCAGGTTCAGCGCAATCCGCACGCGGTAGCTCGCCGAGGAGCGCCAGTAGTCGTAGAGGATGGGGGCGTCTGTCATTGCCTATCCCTTCATGATCCCTGCGGTGCAACAATATCGGGGTGGGTTGTCGCAAAGGCAGGATGATCCAGACCGCGCCGATACATCCCATGTAGCAGAGGCCATTCCGACAGATCGAGACCTGCGCGTTCGGCGTTTCGAGCCTGAGGGATCAAGCAGCAGTCCGCCAACCCCGGCGTGTCGCTATGGCAGAATGCGCCTGTTGCGGGATGATCCAGATGCGCTTCGAACGCATCAAACCCCCGCCGCACATAGCGGTGCATCCAATCGGAGACATCACCGCCGCCGCTGGCATCTTTCGCGACATCCATATTGGTGACGACATGGGTTTCCAGCGCGATGATATGGGCAAGCATCCGGACCCGCGCTCGCTCAGAAGGATCTTCGGGCAAAAGACGCGGCGTAGGGCGTGTTTCTTCAAGGTATTCAAGGATGGCAAGCGATTGGGCAATGACTAGCCCGTCAATCTCCAACACGGGCACGGTGCCTTGCGGGTTCAGCGCCATAAACGCGTGCGTGCGATGAGGCTTGCCGATGATTTCATGCATTTGGACGTTATGCGCGATCCCTTTGAGCGCCAGTCCCGCCCGAACCCGCCATGCGGCGGAGGACTGCCAACTGTCGTGGAAGACGGGCTGCGTCATGGCGCGTCGCCGATGATGATCTGACCGCCCGCGACATGAACGGGCACAGAGTCAAGGCAGGCTCCCAATCCCAGCCCTTCGACACCTTCGCCGGTCTCGACCGAGAAACCAGCGGAATGGTTGGTGCAACGCAGGATGGTTTTGTCTGCTGAGATCAGCCTGTCGCCCTTGTGGTTCAGCGGCAGATACTGGTGCGGACAGGCATTGACATATGCACGCAGCACGCCCGCGACCCGCAAAAGGACCAGCGGAAAACCGTCAACCTCAAAGCAATGCGTCCCGCCATCCGGCACGGCATCCGCGGCACAGACCTGCGCCCCGACCGCAGGCGCGCCGCTGTAAGATTTCCACGCTTCAGACATCAGCCCTTCCCGAAATCGACTGCGGGCAGGATCGTGCCGCTACAGGCCCCAAACCCGACTTTGTAATCACCCTCGCAGACGCCCGTGATCTCGATCCGGTCGCCATCCTCAAGGAAACTACGCGCGCCGCCCTCAACCGCAATCGGGTCGCGCCCGTTCCACGTCAGCTCCAGCAGCGAGCCAAAGCTGTCCGGCGTCGGCCCCGAGATTGTACCGGACCCCAGCAAATCACCCGTTTCCATCGCACAGCCCGATGAGGTGTGGTGCACCAGTTGCAGCGCAGAGGAATAATACATGTGCTTGTAGTTCGTGCGGCTGATCGTTGTTGCGGCCGCGTTGGACGGGGCCAGTGCGACCTGCATCTGGATATCGAAATTGTTGGGGCTGTCTTCTTGCAGATAAGGCAAAAGCGGCTTCACGCGATCCGGTGCGGACACACGGAAGGGCTCTAACGCTTCGCGCGTCACGACCCACGGGCTGATCGTTGTCGCAAACGCCTTGGACTGGAAGGGGCCAAGCGGCTGGTACTCCCAGACCTGAATATCGCGCGCAGACCAGTCGTTCATCAGCACGTAACCAAAGATATTGTCATAGGCCTGCGCTGCCGTAACAGGCTGACCCATCGCATTGGGCGTGCCGACGATGGCCCCCAGTTCCAACTCGATATCCAGCTTGGCGCAGGGACCAAAGCGCGGCTCGGACTCCTGCGGACCCTTAAGCTGCCCGTTTGGGCGTTGAATATCCGTGCCTGACACCACCACCGTTGAGGCGCGCCCGTTATAGCCGATGGGGATATGTAGCCAGTTGGGCATCAGCGCATTGTCAGGGTCGCGAAACATGGTGCCGACATTGGTGGCATGTTCTTTGGACGCGTAGAAATCGGTGAAAGAGCGCACATAAATCGGGAGGTGCAGCGTCGCGTCGCTTTGAGCCACCAGCGGCAACGAAGGATCGCCACCATCTGCGTCGAGGAGGTCGGCGATTGCGGCCCGCGTCCCAGACCAAACCGCCTGAGGCAGCGCCATGAGCGGGTTCAACGCCTCCTGATCAAACACCCGCGCCTCTCCGCCCGGTGTCAAAGTTCCGACGGCTTCCAAGGCCGTCAGATCGAGGATTTGATCGCCAATGGCGACGCCGACCCGCTTGGGCCCGCCCCCTACCGAGAACACACCGTAGGGCAGGTTCTGGATCGGGAACCCGCTGTCAGGGTGGTTCGCGCTATCGACCCAAGCGCGGCGCGCCGGGTCGTGTGTCTTGTTCAGAGCGGCCATTGCCAGCCCTCCTGATTTTGAGATTGCACAGGCGCTATTCGCCGTTCCAAACGGGGCGCTTGGGGTCGAAATGATTGCGCAGGGGCTTCCACACGTCGGGATATTTGACCTGCAACGTGTCCAGACTTGCCGCGTATTTCGTCAGCTGTTGCGGGAACCGCGTCTCGAACATGAAGGCGATGGTGTTATCCAGTTTCTCCGGCTCAAGGTCCTTCAAAGACGCCGCATAAAACGCATCCGCATCCGGCCCATGGGGCAGCATCATGTTGTGACACGACATCCCACCGGGCACGAACCCCTCGGGCTTGGCATCATAGACCCCTTCGATCAGGCCCATGAATTCAGACATGATGTTCATGTGATACCATGGCGGGCGGAACGAATTTTCAGCCACCAGCCAGCGCGGCGGGAAGATCACAAAGTCGATGTTTGCCGTGCCGGGCTCACCGCTTGGCGCTGTCAGAACCGTAAAGATCGACGGATCGGCATGGTCGTTGCGCACCGGCCCAACGGGTGAATAGTGGCGCAGGTTGTATTTGTAGGGCGCGTAATTGCCGTGCCACGCGACCACATCCAAAGGCGAATGGTTGATCTCACAGGCGTGGAATTGACCGCACCATTTGGTGACAACGCGATGTTTGACCCCGTCCTTTTGCTCAAAGGCGGCGACAGGCGACAGGAAATCGCGCGGGTTGGCCATGCAATTGGCCCCGATGGGGCCACGCTCCGGCACCGTAAAGACCGCACCGTAGTTTTCACAGATATAGCCGCGCGCCTTGTCGTCGCCGTTCAAGAGCACCTTGTATTTCACACCGCGCGGAATGCAGACGATTTCACCGGGGGCGGCGTCGATGATCCCGAACTCCGTGAAAAAGCGCAGCGCACCAACCTCTGGCACGATCAGCATTTCGCCGTCGGCGTTGTAAAACACCTCTGCGTCCATGCTTTGCGTGACCGCATAGGTGTGGATCGCGTAGCCCACTTGGGTCAGCACATCACCGCCCGTAAAGATCGTGCGCATACCTTCCAGCCAGGTCCCCGCATCATCGGGGATCGGGGCAGGATCCCAACGCATGGGTGCGAGCGGCAACCCGCTTTCATCGACCGTCGGCGCAGACCGGAAATGCGGCAAGTCGAACCGCTCCATATCCGAGATGTGCTGAACCGTTGGGCGCATCCGGTAAAGCCACGCGCGTTCATTGGAAATGCGCGGCGCGGTAAAGGGCGACCCGCTCAGCTGTTCGGCATAGAGTCCATAGGGGCAACGCTGGGGCGAGTTCTGCCCGATCGGCAGCGCACCCTCGATGGCTTCTGTTTCAAAGTCATTGCCAAAGCCCGGCATGTAGCCCGCGTTGTATTGCGCGCGGGACTTGGCAATCACGAAATCAGTCTGTGAGGCATTCATGGCTCAGCTCTCCGCCGTCAGAACGCCACGTTGAATCTGATCCTCCTCGATCGATTCAAACAGCGCCTTGAAGTTGCCCTCGCCGAAGCCGTCATCGCCCTTGCGCTGGATGAACTCAAAGAAGATCGGCCCGATCACCGTCTTTGAGAAAATCTGCAGCAACACGCTGGTCATGCCACCATCAACCACGCCTTCGCCGTCGATCAGGATGCCGTGCTTGCGCATCTTATCCAGTGGCTCTTGGTGGCCTTTCACCCGATCATGGGATTTGTCGTAATAGATCGCAGGCGGTGGGGGCATGAACTCGATCCCTGCATCCCCGATCTTGTCGGTGGAGGCATAGATATCCTCGGACGCGACGGCGATATGCTGGATGCCTTCGCCTTTGTATTCCTTGAGATATTCCTCGATCTGGCTCTGATCATCCGAGCTTTCGTTGATCGGGATACGGATTTTGCCGCAGGGCGATGTCAGCGCACGACTGGTCAGGCCGGTGATCTTGCCCTTGATGTCAAAAAACCGGATCTCGCGGAAGTTGAAAGCTGTGGCATAGAACTTATACCACGTGTCCATGTTGCCCTGCATCACGTTGTGGGTCAGGTGGTCGATGTAGTAAAAACCTGCGCCTTCGGGGCGCGGATCGCGTTCGCCCAACCATTCGAAATCGACGTCATAGGCGCTCTTGCCCCCGTCATAGTCTTCCACAAAATAGAGCAGCGATCCGCCAATGCCGATCGCGGCAGGCACGTCGAGCGATTTGCCACTTCCAGTGTATTCCTCGGCACCGTAATCTAGCGCGCATTTCAAGGCGTGCTGGGCATCCACAACCCGCCACGCCATTGCGGGCGCGCAGGGGCCGTGATCTTTCACGAATTCCGCCGCATGGCTGTTCGGCTCACGGTTCAAGATATAGTTCACGCCGCCCTGACGATAGAGCGAGATATCCTTCGTCTTGTGACGGGCGACTTCAATGTAACCCATCTTGGTAAAAAGGGCCTCCAACACGGCGGGGTCAGGATGGGCGAATTCCACGAATTCGAAACCGTCCGTGCCGGCAATGTTCATCTCGTCGATTTTAGCTTTGGGTGCATCATGCGGAAAAGGGCCCATAAGACTCTCCTACTGTAAGTCGCGTGGCTTTCGTGCCCTCCACGCGTCAATCGCATACCCCGGCCCGCGGGATCGTCGGGCCACACAGGAATCACCGACACTGATTAAAATAGCACATAATGTTGCGTTAGCAACATTATTATTGATTTAGTCTGATCTCTCTGCCATGCCCCACCTATCCAAAATTGGTCCCTGCAAATGACGCCTCGCATCTCAAAATCTCTTCGCCGGCTGTCGCCGGTCCGGCCATGGTTCAAAGACCTCACACCGGCGACGCTGCGCGACGATGCTCTGGCTGGTCTGACCAACGCAGCGATTGTGCTACCGCAAGGTGTTGCTTTCGCCATCATCGCGGGCCTGCCGCCCGAATATGGCCTGTTCACTGCAATCGTGGTCTGCGCGGTCGCCGCTTTTTTCGGAGCGTCAATGGTCATGGTTTCTGGACCGACGACTGCAATTTCGGCTGTGATGTTTGCGACCCTCACCCAGATCGCGCCAGCCGGAACGGAAACCTACATCGCCTTAGCGTTGACGCTCACGTTGACGGTGGGTGTCCTGCAGCTTATCGCTGGTCTTGCCGGACTGGGTGCACTGATCGCCTTCGTGTCCCACTCGGTCATCGTGGGGTTTACCGCCGCCGCAGCCCTGCTGATCGCAGCATCGCAACTGGCCGGAACGCTTGGAATTGACACCGAAGGGGGCGGCGGTGTGATCGAACGGCTGGAGAGAACCTTTGCTGAGCTTGGTCAAACCAACACGGCAGCGCTTATCGTATCTGCCGTTACCCTAGTCACGATCCTGGTTGTTGTGCGGATCGACAAACGCATCCCCAGCTACATCCTTGCGCTAATCACCGGTAGTCTGACCGCTTGGGCCTTGGATGGTGTCGATGTCGGGTTGCGCCTGTTCGACCCGCTGTCCGCTATCATACCGCAGCCAGACGTGCCGGACATTTCGCTGTCGCTACTCGGTGACCTTTTACCGGGGGCCGTAGCCGTCGCCTTCGTCGGGCTGCTTGAAGCCATCTCGATTGGCAAATCTTTCGCCTTGCGCCGCGGGGAACGTTACGACTCCAATCAAGAGATCGTGGGACAAGGCCTGTCCAATATCAGTGGATCTTTCCTGCAATCCTACGCCGGGTCTGGCTCTTTTACGCGCTCAGGTCTGAATGCGGAAAGTGGCGCGCGCTCGCCGATGGCTGCCATCTTTGCCGCCCTGATCCTCGCCGCCGCTCTTGCGGTGATTGCGCCGTTCGTACGCTATGTGCCTGTGCCCGCGATGGCGACCATCATCCTCTATGTGGCATGGAAGTTGGTCAATTTCGATGAGATTTGGCACATCTTCCGCACAAGTCGGAGCGAGACAGGCATTCTGATGGCAACATTTGCCACGGGAATCTTGTCCGAACTGGATTTCGCGATCCTCGTGGGTGTTCTTGTCTCTCTCGCCGTGTTCATCAACAAGAGTGCCCATCCGTCCATCGGTGTCGGAGCCCCCATGGAAGAAAACGGCCGTCGTGTTTTCCGAAATGCTTATAGCAACAACCTGCTCGAATGCCCGCAAATCGCGAACTTGCGTATCGAGGGGCCATTGTTCTTTGGCTCGGTCGACCATGTGGATGAAAAGTTCCGCGACATCGAGGAGCGATTTGGCGCCAAACGCAGCACGGTTCTGAACCTCAAAGGGGTCGGAAAAATCGACCTGACCGGGGCGGATTTCATCGTCAACGAATGCCGCGCAGCCCGCGCGCGCGGGCAGGATTACCACCTCATTGCCTCACACAAGTCCTCACGCGACGCGCTGCGCAGGTTGCATGTCATCGATGCCGTCGGCGAAGATCATATCCATCTCACGAAAGCTGACGCAATCCGCTATGCCGTCGCTGCCGCCGACAATGACATCTGCAAGACCTGCACAGCGCGGGTTTTCAACGAGTGCACCGCCAAGGCTGCCCCGGAAGGCTCGACAGATTGAGTCTGGGGAGGGAAGGTGAATTTGCTCCGATACGCATTCCAAAGTTGCAATTGTTAATAAAGGAGGCCTTCGGTACGAAGCCCTTTGGCTTAAGCTTTTTCGATGTCCTGATGGCCCAATCTTCCTTCGGCGGAAGCACGGCCTTGGTTCAGTCAGATTCTGGGCCTCTGAACGACCGGTAAGGCGACATCCGATTCGACATAGCGATACAAGTGCCGCGTGTTGGAACGAATGCTGCATCAGCAATAGCCGCAGCTGCACAAGTCCGCTTAGTCCGCAAAGCAGACCTCGGAACAAATCGCAGCGAATGTCTGCATTCCGCCCTTTGCGTTGATGCTTATCAGTCGTACTCAATCTAGCGATCTTCAAACTCATCCCGCGACAGCTCATACCGCTTGCCGGTGAGCATATCTTTCTTCAGACGCGGCGTAAGATGGCTGTAGTGCCGCTCAATCATGCCAATCGATGTACCCATCTGCACAGCAAGCGAGTGGATATCCATACCATCGTTGAGCAGCGCAAAGGTCGCGTATGTGTGACGCAGGCTGTAGAGCGTGCGGTTCTGCCCTGTACGTGGGCATGTGATCAGCCCTGTGTCTGTGAGGAACTTGCGGAACGTCTGGTGGATGTTCTTGCGCCAGGAAGGCACAAATTTGGTCGCGGAAAGCGACTCCGAGCATGAGCCGTCACAGTTAAACACCTTAGGCGCGCGGTGTCATTCACGGTCTTGGCTTTTCTATGGCGGAGTGGGTCATTAATTCGAATGTCCGTGTCGTTTTAGGCTGGTCCTAAAATTTTT
>Ga0209555_10001733_pt1 | contig 16243 bp, 14 predicted proteins | sample SaaInl85LU_5_DNA_FD_184643 | JGI IMG/M metagenome (GOLD analysis project Ga0209555, IMG submission 184643) | Marine microbial communities from expanding oxygen minimum zones in the Saanich Inlet - ESP_85LU_5_DNA (SPAdes) (version 2) | ecosystem: Environmental > Aquatic > Marine > Intertidal... | reverse complement strand
CTCCTTCCACAATTTGTTTAATTTTAATTACAAAACGATCTTTAACTTTTAACCAATCATAATAACTATTCGTCTTAGTGTAACATCTCACTAGAATATCAATTGAGCTTGCTGAAAATTGATTTAAATTGACAGCGTGAGGTGTGCTATCAGAAATGATAAAGTCATCGTTTGTTTTAATATAATCTAAAATTTCATTCCTAACTTTTTCTAGTTGATCTGAAGTTGACCTGTATTCCAATCCAATCACCCAATCTATTCTTCGATTAGTAGTCTCAGATTGATTGATGACCGCTTTTTCAGCAAACTGAAAATTCGGAATAGTTGCTAAAGATTTATCAAATTTTCTTATCACCGTTGATCGAAATCCAATATTTTCAACTGTACCCTCAATTACACCTTCTAAATAAATCCAATCACCAACCTTAAATCTTTTTTCAACTAAAACTAAAATTCCAGAAATTAAATTTTTGAATAAATCTTGAGCACCTAGTGCAACAGCTACTCCAAATAAACCCAAACCTGCTATAATAGGTCCAATTTTAATTCCCCAAATTTCTAAAGTTGCAGCAAAACCTAATATGACGATTAAAACTTTTAATGCTCTAATAATCCAATTTAATAAATCTTTTGATAAAATATCTTCAATACTTTTTATTAATAATGAAGCCGGGTAAATGAGCTGATGAATAAACCAAAAAATAAGGATTGTTACCAAGGAACGGTTTAAATGATCTAAAAAAATAGAAGATCTGCCTTCTAAGTTCAAAAAACTTGTAGCAATAAAAAAACCAAATACGACTGGAAAAAATTTAATAGGCCCTTCTAAAGAAGTCACCAAAGAATTGTCAAAACTATTTGTATTCTTAGCAACGTAAGCTTCTATTCTTTTTACTATAAACCTTGTTACAACACTTCTTAAAAGCAAAAAGGTAAAGAAAACAGCTAACGCAATTACAATATCTGTAAAGCTAGCTCCAGATACACCCTCTAACCAGACATCTTTTAATAGAGTAAGAAAGTTATTAAATACATCCATAGTAATTTTTGAAATATACGCCTAAATTGTTCTAATCAAGACAAAATTCAATTAAACTCGCGTAAGTTAATGAAAAAGGATTTAATATTTTTAGGAATTGAAACTAGCTGCGATGAAACAGCGGCGGCAGTTGTCAAAAAAGATAGCAAAGGGAAAGTTAAAATTTTATCCAATATAGTTTCAAGTCAAGAAAATATTCATAAAAAATACGGCGGTGTAGTCCCAGATTTAGCGGCAAGAGCACATGCTGATAAAATTGATCAAATTATAAAAAAAGCTATTCAAAAAAGTAAGGTTCACTTTGATGACCTTGATGGAATAGCTACAACTGCAGGTCCTGGTCTTTTAGTTTGTTTGATGGTGGGAATGACTGCAGGCAAAACACTAGCAAGTTTTTTAAAAAAACCATTTTATGGAACCAATCATTTGGAAGGGCATGCGTTAACAATGGGATTAATAAAACCCTTACAATTCCCATACTTATTATTACTAATTTCTGGAGGTCATTCTCAATTTCTATCCATTGAAGGAATAGGAAAGTATAAAAGACTTGGCACAACAATAGACGATGCTCTGGGAGAAGCCTTCGATAAAACTGCTAAAATCTTAGGCATAGAATTTCCTGGTGGACCAAAAATAGAAACTTACGCAAAAAAAGGAAATGGCAAATCATATGATTTACCAAAACCAATTTTATATAAATCAGGTTGTAATCTTTCATTTGCTGGTCTCAAAACTGCAGTGCTTAATGTTTCAAAGAGATTAAAAACTAAACAAGATAAATATAATTTAGCAGCATCTTTCCAAAGTACTGTTAACGAAATACTAAAAATTAAATGTCAAAAGGCCATTGAAATGTTTCTTGAAAGGCACCGATCAATAAAAGATAAAAACTTTGTTATTGCAGGAGGGGTTGCTTCCAATTTATCTATTAGAAAAAATTTAAAAAAAATAGCATTAGAACAAAAATTTAATCTACATTTTCCACCCATAAATTTATGTACAGACAATGCTGCCATGATAGCTTACGCAGGATTACTTAATTTTGAAAAAGGTAAAAAATCTAATTTAAAAATGTTTTCACAACCTAGATGGCCTCTTGATCAAAAAGCACCTTACATGAAAGGCCCTGGTTTAATTTTATGAAAAATTATTGGTTAGTTAAATCTGAACCTAATGTTTGGTCAATTGATCAACAAAAAAAGTCAGGTGCGAAAGGAACGGTTTGGGATGGAGTTAGGAACTACCAAGCTGCAAAAAATTTAAAAACAATGAATAAGGGTGATCTTTGTTTTTTTTATCATTCAAATATTGGAAAGGAGATTGTTGGAATTGTTGAAGTGATCAAAGAATCTTTTACAGATCCGACAGATAAAGAAAAAAGATTTGTTGCGGTGCAATTAAAATTTAAGCAAAAATTAAAGGTTCCAGTAACTCTTGAAAAAATTAAGCAAATTAAGGAGCTTTCTGAATTGGCTTTGATCAAACAAAGTCGGCTATCTGTAATGCCAATTGATTCTAAAAGCTGGAAAATAATATGTAAGTTAGGTAAAATTTAAAAAATTTTTAGGGGGACATCGTGGCAAAAAAGAAGAAGAAGAAAAATAAAAAAACAAAAGTAAAAAAAAGTAAAAAAGTAAAAAAAACTTCAAAAAAGAAAAAGATAAAAAAAGTTAAAGTCAGAAAAGCTTTAAAAAAGAAAAAAGTAAAAAAGGTTAAAAAAACAAAAGCCAAAAAAAAACCTATTAAAAAAAAATCAAAAGAAATAATTTTTAAAGTTCCCAGTTCTTTTAAAAAGAAAGCTCTAATAGACAAAAAAGGCTACGAAGAAAAATATAAAGAATCTATAAAAAATAATGAAGCCTTCTGGGCAAAAGAAGGGAAGAGAATAGATTGGATTAAACCTTACAGCAAAATTAAGGATGTAACCTACAGTAAAAATAAAGTTGATATTAAATGGTTCTATGACGGTACGCTAAATGTATCCTATAATTGTATTGATCGTCATCTACCTACTAGGGCAAATGATACAGCAATTATCTTTGAAGGTGATGATCCATCAGTAGATAAAAAAATTACCTACCAAGAACTTAAATTTGAAGTTTGTAAACTTGCAAATGGTTTGAAAGAAATCGGTGTTAAAAAAGGAGATAGAGTTACCATATATATGCCAATGGTTCCCGCTGCTGTTTATGCAATGTTAGCTTGCGCGAGAATTGGCGCTGTTCACTCGATTGTCTTTGGAGGATTTTCTGCAGATTCTTTATCTGGAAGAATTCAAGGATGTGACTCAGAATATATCATAACTGCAGATCAAGGGGTAAGAGGTCAAAAGACCATTCCTTTAAAACAAACAACAGATGAAGCATTAGAGTCATGTCCAACTATAAAAAAATGTATTGTCCTTAAGCATACAGGGGCAAGTGTGAATATGGTTGAAGGGCGAGATGTTTGGTATCATGACTTAGTACAAAATCAATCAACACAATGTGAACCTGAAGAGATGAATGCTGAAGATCCATTATTTATTCTTTACACTTCAGGCTCAACTGGAAAACCAAAAGGTGTGTTGCATACGACAGGTGGCTATTTAGTTTATGCCTCAATGACACACGAATATATATTCAATTACAAAAAAGGAGATGTGTATTGGTGTACAGCAGATGTGGGTTGGGTGACAGGTCATAGTTATATTGTTTATGGACCTTTAGCTAATGGTGCAACAACACTTGTCTTTGAAGGTGTTCCTACCTATCCGGATGCAGGAAGATTTTGGGATGTCGTTGATAAACATAAAGTTAATATTTTTTACACAGCGCCAACAGCATTAAGATCTTTGATGAGAGAAGGAGATGCTTTAGTAAAAAGATCAAGTAGAAAATCTCTTAGAATTTTAGGATCAGTTGGAGAACCAATTAATCCTGAGGCTTGGTTGTGGTATCATAAAGTTGTCGGTGACTCTCGATGTCCAATTGTTGATACGTGGTGGCAAACAGAAACCGGTGGAATATTAATTTCTGCCCAACCTGGTGCAATTGATCTGAAACCTGGATCGGCAACGAAACCTTTTTATGGTGTTCAACCCGCTGTCGTTGATGATAAGGGCAAAGAACTTAAAGGAGCATGTGAAGGAAGATTATGCATGAAAGACTCTTGGCCTGGACAGATGAGAACTGTCTATGGTGACCATCAAAGATTTATCGATACTTATTTCTCAACAGTAGATGGAATGTACTTTACAGGTGATGGATGCAGAAGAGATAAAGATGGTTATTATTGGATTACAGGTCGAGTTGACGATGTCATCATCGTATCAGGTCATAACTTAGGAACTGCTGAAATTGAAAGTGCATTTGTAGCCCATCCAAAAGTAGCAGAAGCTGCAGTCGTTGGGTACCCACATGATATTAAAGGAAATGGTTTATACTGTTATGTGACTTTAAATGCAGGAGAAGCGGGATCTGAAGAACTTACTAAAGAGTTGAAGCAATGGGTTAGAAAAAATATTGGACCCTTAGCAACTCCTGACTTAATTCATTTTACTCCGGGTTTACCTAAAACAAGATCTGGAAAAATTATGAGAAGAATTTTGAGAAAAGTTGCTGAGAATGATTATAGTAATTTAGGAGACACATCGACTTTAGCTGATCCTTCTGTGGTTCAAAGCTTGGTTGATAATCGACTCAATCGATAATCAAAAATCAGATACAATCCCTTTTTTTTCCCAGTCTCCATAACGAGTAGGTTCAGGACCTTGTGGTCCACCTATCTCTTTTGATTGGACTAGATGTTGAGCGATTTGCTTCATAAGTAATTCTTTTTCAGATAACAAATTTTTATAAATTTCTGGATCAGAACTTTTATTAGATAAAATTGTAGAGATCTTTTCATTAACCTCTTTTAATTTTCCTTGTATTTCCTCAATATTTTGGGTTCGTTTTCTCACTTCAGCCTCTTCAAGTGCTACTTTGGCTAATTTATCTAAATTTTTCGACATTTACTTTTTTTGTTAATTAAAAACATATTTATAGGAAAAATTAAATATTTATATGTTAGTGGTTTTTTTCACCAAAAGATATTAATCAGTGCCAAGAAATGGAAAAATTCTAAGATGAGTTTCTGGATTTTAAGCATATTATTAGTTTTTTGGCTAAGTTCTATTGCAATAGGTTGGAGCTTTAAACGTTCTGATTATAATGTGTCTCAATTTTTAATTGGTGGAAGAAAAATAAGTTTTTTTATTTTTATCTTTGCTGTCTCGTCAATTTTCATCACAAATATTAATTTTTTAAGCCAACCCAGCTTGAACCTTGATATTGGTTTTATGGGATCATACCTCGCATTTACCGTTATTATTATTTCTATAGCGAGCATTTTTTTTCTAAAAAGACAATGGGTCCTTGGTAAAAGATTTGGCTACATCACAGCTACTGAAATGTATTGTGATTATTTTAAAGGCAAAACCCTTCATTACATTATAATTTTTATTTCAATCGTATTTGTTATTCCTTTTGTTGGGCTTCAACTTTTCTTAGGTGGAAAGCTTCTTAGTCTTGCTACTGATAATTTATTAAATCCTATTCTATCATCTTGGGTATTTGGTTTAGTAATTTGTACATATGCTGCTTTGGGTGGAATGAAATCTGTTGCCTATAATAACGCAATTAAATTTATTATCATTCTTTTTGGTTTAGTTATCTTGGGTCTTATCTCGTATAACCTGACAGGTGGTCTTGCTTCTTTAAATCAAGCTTTAGCAAAACTATCCTTATTAAAAGAGAGTAATGCCGATAACACATTATCACTCTTTTATATTCCGGAAATTATCAGCATGAACTCAGGTTATAGTTTTGAAGGTGAAAAAATATATTGGACTGGCACATTATTATTTACTTTTATTTTATCGACAATTGGTATTTTTTCTTCTCCCGCTTTTACCATGTGGTGTTTTTCAAGTGAAAGCCCTCGACCTTTTGCGGGTCAACAAGTCTGGACGACAACTTTTTTTGTTGGTTTTGTTTTAATATTCTTTGTAACTTTTCTAGGAATCAGTGGGCATATGCTTGGGTCGAATTCTGTTGTAAATGATGCGGGAATTAGCATCTCACAATTTTTATCTGAAACGATTGATAAATCTCTTTCATCTATGAATTTATTTTCAAGTTATGGTTTAGCCATAAAGGAAACTTCGCCATGGTTATTTGCAATTTTAGTAGTTAGCGCATTAGCAATATTTCAATCAACTGCAGCAGCATTTATTTCAACAACTGCAGGTATTTTTTCTAGAGATATTTATAAAAAAATTTTTAATCCAAAAGCTTCTTTTGAAAACCAAATCTTGATCACAAGATTCTCTGTTGTTTTGATCATAATATTATCTTTAGGTCTCATAACCTTTGCTGGAAAAATTATTTGGTTACTCAATAATTTTTCAATCTCATTAGCCTTTCAAATGCTTATACCATTAATCGCAATTTGTTATTTTCCATGGTTTACCAAAAATGGAATTATTGCAGGTTTAGTAGGTGGTTTTTTTATTTTAATTCTTACTGATCCTGTTGGACATCTTATGTTAAATCAATTTTTACCGTGGGGGCCATGGCCACTGACAATTCATTCATCTTTTTGGGCGATTATTGTAAATTTAGGATTAGCGATTGGAGTATCCTATATAAAACAAAACCCAATTGATCGCGCACATCGTCAAAAATACTTTGACTACATCGATGATCAAGCTGGAATACCTATAAGTAACCGATATCTTATTCCTGCCGCTTTAGCGCTTGGTATCTTTTTAATATTTTTTGGGTTTGGACCGGGGGCAGTGATTGGAAATGGATTGTTTGGCTCTCCAGATGATCCAACAACATGGGCATTTGGGTTGCCATCTATTTGGGTTTGGCAGATTTTATTTTGGTCTTTCTTTGTTGGGTTCACATGGTTCCTCGCTTATAAACTTGGAATGTCAACAGACTCGGATAGGGAAATTATTTCTCTAAATGAAGATTTTGGTGAAAAATAAATTAAAAATCTAATAACTTCAAAAATTCTTTTTCGACATTTTTCCATTTTAAATGGATAGAATTTAAAACGATATTACGGTCTTGTTGCTTTAACTCATCTGCAATGGGTGCCCAGTAATATAAAGCAAGAGAGCTATTTTTAAATGGTTTGTTTTGAAAAAAAGATTTTAAATCTGTATCTTGTAATCTTAAATGAAATTCTTTTATTTTTTCTTCTAATAAATCTTGTTTCAAGCCTTGAGAAACTTCTAAATCTAAAATTATTTTATAAAAATTTTCTAATTCAAGATTAGTAAAATCTTTTTGATACTTGTTTTCAATTATTGAATGAACAAATAAACTAAGGTCTTGCAGGGCAACTGTATAAATATTCCATTTTGCAATATTTAAAGACTCTATAAACTTTTCATCATCATGCATCTTCACATACAAAGTACCCATTCTTGTTCTGACATACTCATAAAGTGTTTGTTGGGTGACTTTGGCTGATTGGTTTCTAATATATTGTGTAAGCTCTGTGTTATTTGTAATTTTTTTTGAACTAAATAATGCTGCAATTGGATGTAAAACATACTCTTTTGTAGCCTCAAACCCTTTTTTGATTTCTTCTAACTTGTTTTTAAAATTCATTATTTTTTTAGAGATATATAGTTTTGCAATGCAAAAATATACCACCAAATAATGGTTTTTGACTGAATGTTAAACTAGATTTTTAATACTCAGTAAGTAGTATTCCTCGCTAAGTTATAACTTAACAATAAAGGGAGAAAAATATGTCGAAAAACAATGCAGAAGCGCATTGGATGAAAACGAGATCTCTGATGTTTTTAACATTGGCGATTTGGTTCTTCTTCTCAATCGTTATCTTTATGTTTGGCAGTTCTCTAAACAATGCATCATTCCTTGGATATCCTTTAGCATACTACATGTGTGCGCAAGGTTCTTTGGGAGCATTTGTGATCCTAATCTTTTGGTCATCTGGAAAGCAAAACCAGATTGATGAAGAGCATGGATATGGGGAGGACGACTAATGTTTAAAGGTAACTTCATAGACAACTTACCTAAAATCTACGGAACGTATACCGGAGGATTTTTAGTATTTTGTTTGTTGATGGCACTATTAGAAGCTAATGGTGTATCAGCAAAAACAATTGGTATCCTATTCTTAGTATTTACCATCGCAATCTACGCATTGATCGGAATTTTATCACGAACAATGCAAGCCGATGCTTACTACGTTGCAGGAAGACAAGTTCCAACCGTATTTAACGGTATGGCGACAGCAGCTGACTGGATGTCAGGTGCATCTTTCGTAGCAATGGCAGGAGGTATCTTCTACGGTGGATATACTTACATGGCCTTCCTAGTTGGATGGACAGGTGGATATGTTCTTGTGTCATCATTATTAGCACCATACTTAAGAAAGTTTGGTTGTTATACAGTTCCTGATTTTATTGGAACTCGATATGGTGGAAACCTAGTTAGAGCCTGTGCTGTGTTAGTATTAGTTTTAGCATCATTCACTTATGTGACTGCTCAAATTAACGCTACAGGTACAATTGCATCTAGATTCTTAGGAATTCCTTTTGAATTAGGTGTATGGGTTGGACTAATAAGTATCTTATTATGTTCTATGTTAGGTGGAATGAGAGCCGTAACTTGGACTCAGGTTGCTCAATATATCGTTCTAATCATAGCTTATTTATTACCAATTTTCTGGTTATCAAATAAGTTTGGCTTTGGATTCTTCCCACAATTTATGTTGGGAGATGAAGTAGCTAGATTAGGTGAACTTGAAGCACAATATGGTCTAGTTAAAAACTCTGCTGCAGACATTAAATCAGCTGGAGTACCGGGTGGATTAAAATCTATCTCTGTATCACATGCTGGCGTGGCTGAAGGCGGAATGGCTGCTTGGAAATTTATCTCACTTGCAATTTGTATGATGGTAGGAACTGCTTCTTTACCACACATCTTGATGAGATATTTCACTACTCCAAGTGTGAAATCAGCTAGAAGATCAGTGGCTTGGTCACTATTCTTTATCTTCTTGTTGTACTTCTCAGCACCAGCTTTAGCGACACTTGCTAAAATCTCAATCTTAGATCCAAACTTAGCGACTGGTATTATTGGTAAATCAATTACTGATGTACAAGCTATTGGTTGGGTTAAAGAGTGGATTGCGGTGAAACAAGCTTACATAGCTGACTTTAACGGTGATGGAATACTTCAATTGAACGAATGGTTCATGAGAGGTGACGTGATCGTTTTAGCTACACCTGAAATGGGAGGATTACCATACGTAATTTCTGGACTAGTTGCTGCTGGAGGAATGGCGGCTGCAATGTCAACTGCGGATGGATTAATTCTTGCAATTTCTAACGCTCTGTCTCACGACGTTTACTACAAAATGGTAGACCCGAAAGCAGACGTTGCTAAGAGGTTAATCGTAGCTCGTATTCTACTTGTTGTGACAGGTGCTTTTGGTGCCTACATCGCATCAATGAGACTTACAGGAATATTAGGATCAGTAGCCTGGGCATTCGACTTTGCAATGTCAGGACTATTCTTCCCATTAGTTCTTGGAGTATGGTGGAAGAGAGCAACCAGACAAGGTGCAGCAGCAGGAATGTTACTTGGACTTGCAGCTGGGACAGCGTATTTAGTTTACGTAGCCCCTGCATTCATGGGTAATACTCCATGGCTTGGAATTGACCACTTAAGATTTGGTCTAATCGGTGCACCAGTTTGCTTAGTTTCGATGGTTGTTGTGAGTTTAATGACTCCTGAACCAGATGCGAAAACACAAGCAATGGTCGACGAAGTGAGAATACCTTCAGGAAAAACTGTCCTATAGGTAGTTCACACTCACTTAACTATTTATCTCACGGGCGATATTTTATAATATCGCCCGTGTTATTTTAAAATGTCTCCAACGATAATCATTATAGACTATATTCTCGGTTTAATTATGTGGACCTTAATTGGTCGTGTAGCAATGAACATCTTTCAAAAAGAAGATAGTAACTTCTTTTTTATGAAAATCTTTGTTCAATTAACAGATCCGTTTATTCGAATGTTTAAGCTTGTGACTCCAACTTTTTTAGTAAAACCATTAGTTCCTCTTTATGTGGCTTGGTTTTTTTACATGTTTAGATTTTATGTTATGCCCTATCTCTTAGGATATTCTGTTATGGGAATGTTATCTTTTCCTTTGGAAAGTGAAATTGCAAGATCACTATCTAATCTTTTTAAATAATTATCTATTTATAGTTTTATTTAATAAAACCTTTTGACCTAGTTTCGAAATATTTAAAATTTCTTTCACATTTTTTACCTTAGATTTTTTTAATAAATGAATAAACAATCTAGCAGTAATAATAGAGTCACCCAAAGAAGAGTGTCTTAATTTATCATGATGTGAAATATCTAATTGATTACAAAGTTCAGATAATTCATAAGTTTCTAACTCTGGATAAACGCCGGCAGCAAAAAAAACTGTGTCTAATTTCACAGCCTCTCGAATTCGACTTTCAAGCTGAGTGTGGGCTAAGTTGCTGATTAAAAAATTACAGTCAAATTTAACATTATGAGCTACCAAAACCGATCTTTTCAAAAAGGCTCTAATTTTCTCCTCTAACTCATAAATGTTTGGTTTCCCTCTCACCATTCGATTGGATATATGGTGAATTTGCTCGTTTTCAGGCTTAATCTCGACCATGGGGTCACAAAATTCATCGAGTTGATCATCTTTTATAATTCCAAAATTTTTCACTTTAACACCTGAGACAGATAAGATTTTGTCTCCTTTGTTATATTCTAATCCTGTAGTTTCGGTATCGAATACAGAAAATGTAACGTCAGAAATATTAATTTTATTAACAAACTCTAAATTAATTATTTTTTTAAAAGGACTAAAAATATTCTTCACTAAAATCTACCCTAACCTTATCTTTAAGTTTTTGTATTCTTTTTAAATACATTTTTAATATTCTGACTTCTCTATCTGTTAGTTTATAAACATCGATATAATTTCGAACCGATAAGCTTTGTTTGGCTCTTTCAGATTGATTTCTAAGCAAAATTAAAGACAAAAACTTATGAGCATTACTAAAAAAATCAAATTCATTTTCTGTAAAAACATTTAAATCTTTAAGTCTTTCTAATCGTTCTTGAGTAGAAATTTCATCAATCTGATACCTTATTGCGTAAAGTCTTATGGACTCTACTAGCGGGAGTGTTCCTGTATGTTTTAGATTAAACAATCCTTTATTTTCATCATCGTTTTTTTCTAATATAAAATTTCCAAATAAACCGAGTCCTGCATCGGAATTTTCTTCATTTTTATACATAAACTTTTGAAGATATTTGTTATCTAAAACATTTAATAAAAACTTTCTTAAATCATCCGCTAAAGTTGGATCACCATAAACTGACCTAAAATCATATAACATCTCAATATAGCGCATTGATTGTTGAGATAAATTTTTTGTCCAATCTTCAAGTTGATTTTTCCAACCTTGAAGATTGTGTCGCCACAAAGGGTTGGATGCCATTAGATCACCTTTACAAAATGGAATTCCACAGTCATCTAAAGTTTTCGTAAAATGTTTTGATAATTGTTCGAAATATTGATCTGCTTCTTTTGTTTCTTCTCCTAAATAAATTATCCCATTGTCTTGATCTGGGTGTAAAAAACTTTCCATTCTCCCTCCAGAACCCATAGTAATGACTGAAAATTTTGGAGGCTTAAAACCTTTAAACTGACTCGATATTTCTTTCTTAGCAATCGATACCGATTTTAAATAAATTAAATTATTTAAGAAACTTAACAAATAAGCAATATCAAGTGGCGCAACACTTTGTTCAAGTAAATTTTCAACTAATATCGGTTGGTATTTTTTAATATTTATTAATCCTTGAACATCATTTTCATCTTGAGTTAATGAATCAATTTGAGACATGGTGGTCCCAAGCTCTGCTGACAAAGCATCTGATAAATTTAAAACTCCAATCACGCGTTTCCTTGAATTTAAAACAGGGATATGTGAAAAGTTATTTTTTCGCATTATACCCACTGCATGAAATAACAAGTCATCACCCCCAACATAAATCACTGGTGAAGTCATAATGCTTTCAATTTTTGTTTCTTTGGAAAATTCTGTAACAAATTTTTTAAAGATATCCTTTAAGGTAACAATTCCTATAATTTTACATTTTTCATTATTAACAAGTATGGTTTCTTTATTTTGATCTACAGCCTTTTTAACTGTTTCTATAACCGTCTCATTTTGATTAACGCAAAGGTAATTGGACGATATGTAATCACTGGTTTTTTTAATAAATAATTCAATAGTTTTTTTTGTTTTCATTTCGTATTAGAATTGGCTTTCAAATGATAAAAATTTTATTTAGTATTTTTATATTAATTTTAATTATTAGGTTCATTAAAAAAAATATTCTTAAATCAGGTTATATAGATAATAGATTGAATTCAAATAATTATTGGATGTTATCTTATGATTTTAAAAATAATCCTGAAAAAAATAAAGAAATAGTCTTAATAAAATCTAAACACTTCCGCGATAAATTGATCATGATTTATTATTCACTGCATGTATGCTTGTTTATTGCTACCTGTATGCTTTTTACAGTTTTAATCGATGTAATATTAGCTAGCGGTTCTTAAAAAGAATTTTTCAATTTTTAAAAATAAGCTAAAAGATAATTATGAATCAAATCAAAATTTCACCATCAATTTTATCTTGTGACTTTAGTGAAATTGGAAACGAAATAGAAAAATTAAATAACTCTGGAGCAGATTTAATACATATTGATGTTATGGATGGTCATTTCGTACCTAATCTAACTTTTGGACCTCCTGTTATTAAAAAAATAAGAAAATGTTCAAAACTACCCTTCGATGTTCACTTGATGATTTCTCCTGTTGAAAAATATATTCAAAATTATGCTGAAGCAGGTGCAGATATTATAACCATTCATCCTGAAGCGACTGATAATTTATCAAGATCAATTGATGTTATAAAATCATTTTCTAAAAAAGTTGGCGTATCGCTAAATCCTGAAACACCAGTGAGTATACTTGACGATGTATTAAATAAAATTGATCTAATCTTAATTATGAGTGTCCATCCTGGTTTTGCAGGACAAAAATTTATTCCAGAGGTTTTGGATAAAGTTAAGTTTTTTAGAGAAAAAATTGATAATGAAAAACTAAATATTGATATTGAAATTGATGGAGGGATTAATTTTGAAACCGCTCCTCTAGCCATAAAAGCTGGGGCTAATATTCTCGTATCCGGTACCACCGTATTTGAGGGTGGGAATAGTATTTCTGAAAATATAGAAAAATTAAGAAAACATTAAAATGAATCTAAGATTCATTAGGCTATTAATTTACTCATTAATAAAATTAAGTTTAGAAAAAATAAAAAAAATTTATTTTACCACAAAATATTATAACAATAGTTTAAAAGTCACCCCTCCCTCTAGAAGTTATGACATGAATAATGTTCCTCTGCTTTTAGAACTTGAGGATAAAAATTTAAAAAGAATAGAGCTTATTAATCGCTTCCAAAAAAATATTTGGAAATTAGAAAATATTGGACAAAAAAACTTATCAGAACTTCACAAGTTTTCATGGTTATCTAAATTAGATATCAAAAATCAAAAACAATTAGCTAAAAATATTATGATTGAATGGTTGAGAAAAAACCAAAATTATAATCAAAAAAATTGGGAGCATGATGTTACAGCAACACGACTTATTTTTTGGATTTGCTGTTCACATTTTACAATCAGAAATGATGATATGGTCTTTAGAAGCGCTTTGACAAATAACATGATTAAACAAGCGCTTCATTTAAATAAAAATCTTAAATTTATTAATAATAACTTAGAGAAAATTCTTGTACTAGCAGCATTAGTACTTGTCAGCGTGACTTTTGAGGGTAACCAAAAACTTTTCCAAAGCTCTATGAAAAACTTATCTAAAGAGATTAAGGATCTTATTGATAGGAATGGATTTGTTGAAAGTAAAAATCCTGAGGATCAGTTTTGGCTTTTGCATCATTTAGTTTTAATAAGAGAATTTTTAATTTTTTCTCAAAATACTGTTCCAGAATTTTTAGACCAAAATATTCAAAAAGTGGGCTCAAATTATAAAGGTATGCTTTTGTCAAATAATTTCTTACCACTTTTTAATGGAGCAAAAAATAGAGACACGAGTGAATATAATAAGTTTCTTAAAGCTAAAAATTATACTTTTGACAAAAAAAAACAAACGCACGCCTATCTAATTGCTAAACTAAAAAAATATGAAATTGCTCTTGATGCCAATGATCCTCCCTCTGATTTATTTTCACACAATTATCAGGCAGGATGTTTGTCATTTGAGTTTATTTACAATGGTAAAAAAGTAATTTCTAACTGTGGGTCCGCAAATAATTTTGGAGGGGAACTCCCCTTTTTAAGCCAAACTACTGCTGCTCATTCTACATTAACAATCAATGATACATCCTCGTGTCTATTTCAAAAAAATCCTCTTATTAGAACATTTTACGGTAACTCCCTCATACAAAAACTTAAAGTATATAAAAAAGATTTAAATTCTGACAAAAATACCATTTCCGTTATCGCAGGTCATAATGGGTATCAAAAAAAATATAATGCTGTTTATGAAAGGAAAATTGTAATTAGTGAGGAAGAAGAAAAAGTATCAGGTGATGAGTTAATTATCGTTGCAAAAAAAGATTTGGCTTTTTTAAACTTTTCACTGAGGTTTCATGTAACGCCTGAAGCTAAATTAGTACAAACGCAAGGTGGTGATATATTGCTGAGTATTGATAACCAAGGCTGGAGATTTAAGTGTGCTCATGTCGTTAAAATTGAAGACAGTTTATATTTTGCTTCATATGATAAAATTACAGAATCTAAATGTATTTTGGTTGAGGGAACTTTAAAGGATAAAGTTAATAATATTAACTGGTCTTTGGAAAAAACAAATTAATATAATATAAGTCTACTCATATAATGACTAAAATTTCAAAAGCTCTAATTTCAGTTTCTGACAAAAGTGGGCTGGATGGTCTTCTTGAGTGTTTAAAAAATCATCATGTAGAAATGATAAGTACTGGTGGGACATATAAATATATAAAAGATAAAGGATATGATTGTGTTGAGATATCTAGTTATACGAATTTCCCTGAAATATTAGATGGACGAGTAAAAACACTTCATCCTAAAATACATGGAGGCCTATTAGGAGATATTGATAAACAAAATCATATAAAACAGATGAATGAAAATCAAATTGAACCCATTAACTTGGTAATTGTCAATTTATATCCCTTTGAAAACAAACTCCTAGAAAAAAATATTAGCTTCGATGAAATGATAGAAAATATAGATATCGGCGGTCCTTCAATGTTGAGGTCTTCGTCCAAAAACTTCAAACATGTAACCGTTGTTCCAAACCCTAAATATTACAACGAGTTTATGGAAGAATTAAATGCCAATAAGGGTTCAACCTCTTTAGAATTTAGAAAAAAAATGTCAGCTATCACCTTTAGTGAAACAGCATATTATGACAGTTTAATATCTAACTGGATGTCAGATCAAAACAACATTAAGTTTCTTGATAAAAAGACGTTTGCTGGAAAAAAAATTCAAAAATTAAGATATGGAGAAAATCCACACCAAGAAAGTTCGGTTTATGAAGTTGTAAATAATAAAAAAGGATTTTCAAATCTTACACAAATTCAAGGAAAAGAGCTAAGTCATAATAATTATCTGGATGCTTTTAATGCCTACTCCTTAGTTAGTGATTTTAATAACGACGAAAGTATATGCGCTATTATTAAGCATAATAATCCATGTGGATGCTCAACACACCAAAATGGCCTTGAAGCGTATTTAAATGCCCTCAGTGGCGATCCTGTAAGTGCTTTTGGAGGGATAGTAGCTTTCAATTGTGAAATAAATGAAACAATTGCATCAGAAATAATAAAGACTTTTTATGAAGTTATTTTATCGCCAAAAGTTAACGATCAAGCTAGAAAAATACTTTCTTCTAAAAAAAACCTGAGAGTCCTTGAATATGAAGTGCCAGAAAATACATCATCGCTATCTGCAACGTTTATGCAAAAAATTTTTTTGGTTC
>Ga0209555_10001732_pt1 | contig 16253 bp, 5 predicted proteins | sample SaaInl85LU_5_DNA_FD_184643 | JGI IMG/M metagenome (GOLD analysis project Ga0209555, IMG submission 184643) | Marine microbial communities from expanding oxygen minimum zones in the Saanich Inlet - ESP_85LU_5_DNA (SPAdes) (version 2) | ecosystem: Environmental > Aquatic > Marine > Intertidal zone... | reverse complement strand
TTTACAACCTTATAAAAACAATTTTGTAACTATTAGTACAAATAAGACAAGAACTAGAACTAGTTCAAAAACAACAAGAGGTTCAAGAAAGAAAAAAAAATCACTTATTAAAACAATTTAAAAAAGTACATATATTAATAAAATAATTTTTTCCTTAATTTATTTTATTAAAATATAAAATTTATCAATATGTACTTTTTATATTTAAAAAATGATTATCTTTATCTATAGTATAATTAATTAAAACATGTTCAATAATTTTAGATATTTTTCAAAAAAATTATACATTGCCCCTATTCCTATTATTTACCCCAATAAAACATTTTATCAATTTAATGATAAAAATCAATATACAGATTTTAGTTGCTATAAACTAATTAAAGAATTGTGTTATTATTAAAATATATTAATGTATTTTGGAATTTTTTTAAGTCTTTCTTATTTGTCTTTTTTAATTTATAATAGATTTACATCTAAATATATTGTAATATCAAAAAATCATAATACATTAAAACTTCATTCAAATGCTGTTACACTATCTAAAGCAAAAAATATTAAATATAATTTAATTAAACAATATCATTCGCAAACCTTAAACGGATTTCCAGTTTATAAAGATGTATCTATTATTAGATTTAATAAGTATTTATAATTTTACAGTTTAAATAAGGATATTTTTCATATAATTTCATAATAGATTTTTCTTTCATTTTTGCTTCAATCATTATATCAATAGGTTGTCCATATTTTTCAGGTATTTCTAGTAAATATTCTGGTAATATTTCTACATAATTACTATGATGTCCAATTTTTCCCATACCTTGTTCACTTACATGAAATTTAACTTTGATATTTCTTTTATTCCAAGTTTCTAATATTTTTGGTATATAATATTCGGGTTCTTCAAATTTTTCATCTGGATGTAATTTTTTATAACAATCATAATGATGTGTATCAAAAACTATTGGTACATTTACTTTTTCAGAGACTTTTAAACAATCTTCTATTGAAAAATTTTTCTCACAATTTTCCAAAACTAATCTTTGTTTTATATTATCAGGCATTTTTTCATAATTTTCACACCATCTTTCTATTGTTTTATTTTTATCTTTATAAATACCTCCACCATGAATTACCATAACAGAATTTTGATCTAATTCCATAATATCAAGTATATCAGAGTGATATTTTAAATCTCTTATAGTATGTTCTATGACATCACTATGTGGACTTCCTAAACAGTTGTAGGGTCCTGGATGAAATGTTAGTCGTTGATTAAGTTCTTTAGATTTTTTACCAATTTCTTTTAACAAATCTACCGCAAAATCTAGAGTATAACTTTCTGCTTTTTTATTTGAATAATGAGGAAATATTTCACTAGATAAACGAAATACTTTAATACCATTTTCTTCATTCCATTGAATCATTTTTAATACATCTTTTAAATTATTTATTATTTTATTTTTTAAATTATCAACCCCTTTTTCTTCTAATGTTTTTAATGTCACTCTTCTAGATGAAAATATTGTAGGTTTTTTTTCTCTTAATTCAATATTTAAACAACATAATCCAAGTTGAATTTTCTTATTCTCACTCATATTTAAACATTAATTAAAAATCATTTAATCATTTTTTATATTTTATATATATAATGAATAATATTATTATTGGTATTCCTTATGAAATTTTAGATTATCAAAAAAATATTCCACTTATTCCTAGAGATATCAAACTATTAACAAATAATTTAAAAATACAAATTTATATGCATGATAAAATATTTCAGAATTCGTTTTATAAAAAAGAAGATTACATAAATGCTGGTGTTGATATTTTAGATGATATTCAAGAATTATATAATAAATGTAATTTTATAGTTAAAATTAATGAATTAAATGAATCTGAATATTATTTACTTAATAATAAACATACTATAATATGTTTTATTAATACAGATAAATTTGTAAATTATTGTGTTACTAATTTTATTAATTTAATTAATTATAATACTATTTGTTCTGATATTGTTAGTAAATTATATGAAACAAATATAGTTAATTTTTTAAATGAAATTGATTATAAAGAATCTAATATTTTAGTAATTGATGATAATAAAGTTGCTAAACATTTTATTGAAACTTTTGAAAAATTAAATTATAATTATAAAGTTTGTTCTTTAAATAAACTAAATACTAAATATTACCAATATAATAATAGAAATTTAAAAAAATTATTATTTGAATCTAAAATTATTTTTAATTTTGCAAATATTAATAAAAATTTATTTAATTACATAGATAATGATAATTTATATATAGAATTTCATAATAATTATGAATCAAAAAATTATTATGAAATATTTGATAAAAATAATTATAAATATTATTTAATTAATTATATTTTTTTTAATTTATATCCACATTTATCATCTAATATCATATCTGAAATATTATATAATTATATTGATTATAATATTAGAAATATAAAACCTTTTAATTATACATTATATAATGGTATTATAATTCATAAATTACATAAAGATTTTATTATATAAATAATAAAATAGATATGAAACTTTTTTATTTTATTTTACTTACCAATTTTATTTCAATCTATTCGTATAATAATTTACCGTTATATAGATATTGGAATTGCGTCGGTATTGAAAAAAATATTGATAAAAATAAACCACATGAATTTAAAGTAGGGGATATTCCATTAATTGCATGGAAAACAAAAAATAATTCATATATAAGTACATTAAATTTTTGTAAACATTTTGGTTCAAAATTAGATGATGGATGGATTGATAACGATTGTTTAGTATGTCCTTATCATGGTATTAAACATAATAATGATGATAAATGCGGAGAAATCATTAGTTATGATAATAAATTATGGTGGGCCTATGATCCTATTTATAAATCTCCTCCAAAAATTATGTATGATAATGTTGAATATTCATCTGATAATATTAATTTGGCAAATGATTATACTGAAATTATTATGAATGAAGAAATGCCTTCTTGTATGTATAATTCAATGGATATTAATCATGCACAATTTATTCATAGAGGGCTTTTTGGTTTTGGATCAGATATTCCTATTAAAAATTATAAACATCACATATATAATGATGAAAATAAAATTGGTACTAGTTTTGATCATCATTTTAAAGAAAATGTTAAAATAGTTAATAAGAAAATTTCATTTGGAGATACTTCATTTACAAGAAATTATCATGAATTTATTTATCCTTCAACCACATGGTCTGTTGTAAAACATAGTGATAATAAAGAACTTATTATTCATGTAGATATGCTACCAATTGGAGAATTTAAAACCAAATGGTTTATTACAATTAGAAGTAATTATATGAAAGATGATATGAGTAAAAATATATTAAAATATGTTACACATCAAATTTTAGGTCAAGACAAAATACAATTTAATAGACAGTCTAAAAATATTGAATTAAGAAATAAATTTTTACTAAAAAAAAAATTAAATTATGAAGATCATATTGAAGATATGAAAAATATATTTTTAAATTATAAATATCCAAAACTTAACAAGTTTTTAGATAATTTTTAAGCAGAACATATTTGAGATATTGGCATACATAAATTATCATGACCATATATTGAATTATTATCATAATTTGCTTCTAAACCAGGACTATATTCCGCATATGTACTTAAACCACCACTTTGTCTACCTTGTACAAATATTTCTTCTGATTCACAATCTGTAGATGTTATATTACTAAATTCTGTACAGCGTCCATCATTATGTCTGTAATATCCATCCGGACATGTGTCATATACACAATCTCCAATTTGTTTATTTGCATTACCGACAGATGTTGTTGTAATACTATGATAAGTGCTATCTGTATCAATCTCCATACCAGGACACTTATTGACACTCTCTGTAATTCCATTGCCACCATAATATCCTGATTTTGGTTTACAATCTGTATAAGTAAATGATCCAGCAGGCGATGTTGTGTCCGCGTGACATGAAGCATAATCTTGACCACCAGGACAATATGTTCCTGCTAGACACATTTGAGGGTTGCTACCTGGAGGACCATGATATCCAGCTTTTGCTATACAATCATTTTTGTTATCACTTCCTTGTAGAGAGTGTGTATTTGTTGGACATTGTGTTCTATTACCACCACCTTGACAATAATAACCTGGTGTACATATTGTTGCTGCCTGACCTGCTGTACCAAAAAATCCTGGTTTTGCTTCACACTGATTCTTAACACTACTGCCAGCAGGAGATACAGTATTTGGTGGACAATTTGTTGGTTCTGTAGAATTAGTAGGACAATATGTTCCTGAAGGACATATTGTTGCTGTTGTTTGTGAATTAGGATCAAAATAATATCCTTCGGTTGCAGTACAATTAGATAGTGTTGTGCTTCCATTTGATGATGTAGTATGTGTAGGACAATTTTTTTTCTCTGGATACCATTTTCCTCCATGTTCAACAATTGTTCTCGCAGGTTGTCCTGTAGGATTATTTCCATCGCAATATGTATCTACACCACATTCAACACATTCACCATTGCCACCGAGATCTTCATCAAAATATTCACCAGATTGACATACATTTAGTTTACAATATCCAGTAGTACTGTCAAGAATATATAGAGGTTCATTACATGATTCTGCTGCACAATATCCTTGCTTAGTGTGACTACTACCACTACGAAGTTTCCATTTTGTTACTCCTAGCGACTCGGGTTTGCTTTTATAAAAAGAACCACATGACATACATGTTCCTTCCCCATTATCACGATCTAAATAATGTGCGTCAGCACCATAAGTAGGACATTGTATACAATTATGTAAAGTAGAATCTTGTATTTGATTTGAACCACAAGTTGAACAAGTTTTTGCTGAATTTTTATCTCTTCCATCTGGGCCATAATCAGGTGTTGTTTCCCATCTATTACATTTTTCAGTAATGTTTCCACTAACCCATTTATAACCAGTATTAATATTAAAATCAATGTTATTACCCGCATCATTCGTAACTTTATAATAACTGTCTCGTTTTGCTGGATAGTTTTTACAACTAGTTGCACCAGCAGTGTCTTGATATTGATTGTCTTCATTACATGGCAAGCAAACTCTGCCATAACTATTTGTACCTTGATATGTTCCGATTGGACATGCTTGACAACTTGGAGTTTGTGCATCTACGGGAGCATACCCATCACTAGTATGACCATCTTGACATGCTGTACAAAATGGTAATATACCATATATATATCTTTGATTAAATTTTTTAGGATTGCCTTCTGTATTATTTTTATAAACTATAACATCTTTATAATATAGTAATTTTCTTTTAGGATAAGTAGTTAAACTTGATTTATATTTTTTTATTTTACTTTTTAAATTGAGAATGTCTGTAGAAAGAAATGTAAGACTATTCCCTAATGCATTTTCCATTATTGCAATTATGTCATCATCTTCATTTAAATGAAAATTATCAGGATTATAATATATATGATTGGAATCTAAAGTATCTAATCTATATGATGCATATTCATATAGATAGAAATCTGATATGTCATCAATAAAACTTAAATTAACAGGTTCACCAAAATCTAAATCTTCAAAATGTATTGGTTCATATCCAGGTTGACATTGTACAAATCTATCTCCAAAAGCAGATGAAATTTGTTTAACATTTTGAATATGAACTACTGTACGATCTTTAAAACCATCGCATGTTGCTAATTCAATTCCATTTATAGGTGTACAATTCTGTGCTGTTGTAGTAGTTCCTCCTGGTAAATATTTTTCACTACCAATACTTCCAGGATCTTCACACAATTCGCCATTTTTTACAGTACCTGGAATACAATAAATACCAGATCCATCGTCATTATAAAAGTCTTGTAATTTAGCTCGTAGGTGACCTCCCGGATCTTGAAAAGTCACATATTTTGCATTTGCTATGCAATTACTTATGTTATTTCTAAGAGATGCTGGATCTGAATCAATTGTTGTATTTGGTGGACAGTCACGAAATCCATCATCAGCTGATGTAGCACCTAATTTTGTTCCGTATTTATTAAAACTAGGATCAATTTTAACACATGAAGATGCCTGATCTTCCCCAGTTGAACTATTGTATGTTCCAACTGGACATTTTTGTGCTATTGCATATCCTGAAAAGTTTTCAAAATTTGCAAAGTTTTCAAAATTTGCAAAGTTTTGAAAATTTGCAAAGTTTTCAAAATTTGTAAATCCTTCAGTATCTGCAATACCACCTTCACAATATGTGCCCGTCGGACATATTTCGCATTCTTCCGATGTTGTATTGAAATAATAACCTGCTTCACAATCAACTACACTATCTGCTGGGGGTGCATCATAATATCCCGTTTTAAATACAAAACTATTTGCGCCATCTGCTTCTCTTTCATAACCGAATATTGGTTGACATGCAGATATATTAGTAGAACCTAAACTACCTGCCGTACCACTACCACCCGGACAGCTTTTACAGTTAATTTCTTGATAGGTATTATTAATAATTTGTTGAGTAATATCATATGTAGTATTTTTATATGTGTTTTCAGAACATTGTGTTGAATTACCTGCCAAATCTAATTTCCATCCTTCTCTTAATTCTACGCCCGTATTATAATCTGTATTTGTTTTTGTTATATTATATGAATTTACATTAATATTCGCAGGTACTGCTAAACATTGTGATTGATTATAATTTGGTTGAAATCTATCTTGAGCACACTTAGTACAATCATTGCCATTTAAGTATGTGCCGGGTATACAACCACATAATGGCAATAATAAATACACTTCAAAACCATTTCCTTTTCCTTTATCATAAAAGTAACATAAATCTAGTATATCTAGATCTAATAACTCTTGATCTGTTTTAGCATTTATAAATTGAATTATATTTTTAAAACTATTAGTACTGTTTTGAATTGTTAAATCATAATTAAATTCTGCTGGAGTAATTTGAGAATGTATATTAGAGGTTCCAGATGGAATACTTTGGAAAGTAATAGGAATTTTAATAAAGTATAATGTTGCTGTATCTGATTTTAAAAATTTATAATTTGGTTCGCTATCTGCTAATGGTGTTATTTTTCCGTAAAGATCACTTACACTAACTGCAATAATAGCAGGATTATTATTTGCTAGTAATAATGATGTAATATTATCAATATCAATTGAATTTATTCTTATTAGATTTTTATCTATGGTTATAACATCTGTTCCAAATTTATCACAATCCTTAATCACTAATTTTGTTTCACTATTAACTGGAGTACATTCCAAACATTCATTGCCATTTGTACTATAATGATTATATTCACAAATTTGACATTCTGTTGTTGGATCAGTTTTTGTTTCATATCCAGGTTCACATTGTACACTACCATCTTGTTTAAATACTACTTCTCCTTGGGCATTAACCATTACGCCTTCATTTTCAATAAATTCAAAAGTACCATCGCCTTTATTATTTTTTCTAAAACCAGGTAATGCCTTACATAGTTTTATAGAAGAAGCACCTGCAATACTGGTAGAATTAGTAAGACATGTTTGTTCAACAGCAGAACCATTTACACCACTTTCTGCAATACCTCCTATACAATAATTACCTTCAGTACATAGTTCACATTCTCCTGATACATTATTAAAATAGTATCCAGCACTACATATTATTTTACCACTAGATTTATCAAGACTATGACCATTCTTTAGTATCATTTCATTGTTATTAGAAGGATTTCTTTTGTACATTTTGTAAGGTTTACAATCATCAACTGTTGTTTTTCCAGTTATATTTTCTGTGATTGCATTACCTTCATTATCTAATGCTGTAGAGGAATAATCTGGACAATTTTGACAATTTGATAAATCAGTACTAGCCTGCACACTGGAATATGTGTCTTGTGGACATTTAGTACATAAGTCAATAGAAGTTGCATTAAAAATATTATTATATGTACCAATTGGACATGCTTGTGCATTTACATGTGTTGCGTCTGCACTATCATAATAATAACCTTTATCGGCTTTACAATCGGCTTTATTTATTTTTTCTCCCACACCTCCTGTATTTGTATTATCGGGACAATTAACAGCCGATTTATTCCCACCAACACAATAAGTTTTTTCAGGACATTTATTTGCTACAGTATTTTCATCCGTTGCAGGACTATCATAATCATAAAACCAACCTGGTTTTGCACGACAATCTGTATAACTAACTGAACCTTCAGCAGAATTTGTATTTTCAGGACAATTTATTGGTTCTCTAGAATTAGCGGGGCAATATTTTCCCGGAGGACATATAGTTGCTGTTGTATGTAAAGTAGGATCAAAATAATATCCAGCATTTGATATGCAAGAATCTATTGATGATGCTGCTTTTACGCCATTTGTAGTAGTATGTTCTGGACAATCTATACAATCTGTTAGTGACGATGAACCAGTATTAGGATTATATTTATCAATAGGGCATTGATTTTTTGGATGTGTTGTTGAAGTTGGTGTTATTGATTGATCTGTAGCATCAGTAGTTGTACCATCGCAATAGTGACCGACAGGACATAATGTACAATTACCTTGTCCATAAGAATCTAATACTTCACTTCTATCATCAAAATAATATCCTTTATCACAATTTTTCAATTTACAAAAATTTTCAGGATTATTACCAATATTCATATAATTATTTTGTTGATCACACACTTTAATAACACAATCATCAACACCTGTTGATAATATATTTGGATCTGTTTCAGTTCTTAGAAGTCCTACTCTTTGTGATAATGTATAAGATAATCTATCAGGACAATTACCACAATCATAATTATTCCCCGCATTATCAACTAAATTATCTTGAATAAGTTGTTCTTGACTAAAACCAGTACCACATTCAGATATATCTAATGGATCTGCAGTATATTTATATCCTGCTTTCAATTTATAACCATAATTACCACCAGATGCACCAACCTTTACCATTTCAATGCCTGGAGAATCTGGTGCAACTGATGTACTAATACCACCTAAACCATTTTGACTACTTTGTGCTAAATTATTTATACCAACATAATTATTACCTGTCGCATCAATACATCGTGTTGCTGAATTATCTGTTTTATAACTACCTTTAGGACATAAAGTACAACTATCTATTAATCCTGTTAAAGTTTCATAACCAGCATCACATTGTGATGGATATGGTAAAATTCTATATACATACGATTGTGTTTTAAATTGAGTACCATCATAATATTCTAAATTATATTCATAACTTAAATTCATGGTATCATTTATAATGCTATTAGAAATATCACTGTTATATTGTTTAATAATATCAAGTAAATAATTTTTTTGTTCACCAACAAATTTTAAATCATTATTAATAATTTTATTTTGAATTATTTTTTCAGTATCTTTATTTGTAATATAACCTTCATTGGCTAATTCTATTGTATTATTTTGAATATTTGTTCCAGGATTTTGTGTTACATTTGTTGCATTATCAATTTTATTTGTACTTACATTTTTTTCACCGGAAGCATATTCATATAAATATAAGGGGACATTATTGTCCTTCAAAGAATCAATATCATAATCAGAAAATATTTGAATATTAGAAGGTATATAATTATTATTAAACTTAAAAATTATATTTTTATTATCGTTAGAATCTTGTGTTATTTCAGAAATATTATATTTTTCATTATCGGCAACAGTTATAAAAACAGCTGGTGTAAATTTATCGTTATTTTTTAATTTTACAGCATCTGTTGAAGTTTTTGTGACATAATTTTGAGGAGCACCATTAATACAATAATTATTACTGTCTGCACTTTGATATTCACAAACTTGGCATTCTCCATTAACAAGTTTCATTCCGGGCCAACAAGAATCTATTTGATAATCTGGTTCATTATCAATATTTGCTGGTTTAATTATAGGCATTGCTTTATCTTCGGCTTTACAATCAACTGAACCTCCTGCACATGTATAACCAGTAGGGCAAGGAATACATGCTTTATCATTTTCATCAACACACGCTGTACATTCATTACGATTCGGATTTAATGTATTACAATCTCCATTAAAATCTCCTAAGTAATAATTTGCTGCACATTTTATAATACCCGAAGAGTCTTCATATCCCGTTAATGTATGAACTAAACCATCATCAAGATCTAAATTATATCCAAAATCAGGTATACATTGTCCTAATTCTGTTCTACCAGTTAACTGTTTTGTTGTAGTATGTGACGGACACGCACCACAATTTATATCTCTTTCTGTTTCAGTATCATTAATTACAGATGTAGTATCTTTGTAAGTATTTTCGGGACAATCACTTATAGTATTATTATTTTTAGTGTATTTTTTTCCTAATGGAATTGTAAAACCTATATTAGTTTCAGTACCCAATGTTGAATCAGTGATTGCAACTCCGTCCGATGGTATATTTTTACATACTTGTTGTCCCAATTCATTTTGATATTCATTTGCACCATTACACGGTGTTATATTTTGCTTATCATCACATTTATATCCAATAGGACATGGTTCGCATTTATTATCTGCAACACCTGGTGTTCCTTCATTATAATAATGTCCATCAGTTTTACATTTGTATATACAACCTGCATATTCTCCTCCTGAATCTGCACCTAATTTAGATTCACTAATATCAATAGTTTCTTTATTAGCTGGTGTAAATTCATTAAAACAGGTTGTTTGTATTCTAGTGTTAAAATTTTCAAAATTTGTAAATGACTCAACTGTTGTATCAGATGACAATGAACTTGTATCACCACCACTATAATCTTCAAATGTTTCTAAATCTCTATAATAACCGGAATCATAAATTTTACAAATATTTCTATTTGTTCCTCTAACTGTACCATCTTGTTCAATAGCAGTTTCATTATCAATAAAAGTATTTTCGGGACATTCATATTGTTCATTTCTAATATTTAAATTAATATCAAAAATTAAATAAGAATCTAATGAATCATCATCATTATGATTACCTAATTCTGCAAATTGTTCTACATCAAGTATTTGTTTATTCCACGCAGTTTCAGTATAATATCTAATTGTAACATCTTCTTGTAATGAATGTGTAAGTAAATAATAACTTCCTATATTTGTTTTCATAATTAATTTGTTTGGTAAATCTTGATTATTAGTGAAAGAACTTATATAAATAGAATCCAAATATTTAACAGTTATATTTTCAGAAGTATTTTCAAAAATTATAATATTTTGAGATATATCTCTATAATATTTATCATTTTCATAACTTGTTTTTTTAGTTAAATTAAATATACTATCACTAGAACTGGGAATATTTTTAAGAATTATATTTATATTATCTGTTATTCCAGATGGTGGGGATACTGTATCATAATCTAATATTATTTCGCTAATACTATCAAACCAATCTGCAGTATTTATCTGACCTAAAACTATTTTATTTATATCTGCTTTAACTTGTTCACAGATATTTCTACTATCATCACAGACTGCATAATAACCAGGTTGTGGTTTTTCGCATGTGTCAGTTTGAAAATTTGGTAAATAATACTCGGGACATTTTACACAATCATTTACAGTATTATTGTATATAGTATTTGGAGTTCTAACATTACATTTTACACAATTTGTTCCCGTATCATCTGCTACTCTATTTTCAGTACATGGATCACAAGCACTTAAATTTGATATCCATACTTCATTTGGATTACATGATACACATGATTTAACACATCTATGATCAACATTATCACCAATAACATATTCATAAGACATATAATCATCATCATAAGTAGTTAATTTTCTTCGTATTTCATTTTGAGTTTCTGCAGAAGGTGCAGAAACATCATCTGGATAAAACAATAATGGTTTACCCGATTCATCTCTATCAATTTCACCTGTAAATCCATAAAATTGCATTTTGCCTGTTTCAGCATTTCTTATAGGACAATCTGCATCATTTTGTTCACCTTCTCTAGTTAAGTGATCTCGTGAGCAAGACTTTTCTAGTATTGTACTTGCTTCACAACCTGGTTCTTGATAATCATAATATTTATATTTTCTAATAGCACTTCTAGATGCTGCCTCTGGAGGTATTTGTTCACATGCTGTACATTCAGAACTTCCAGATACACTAGTTGTTTGATAATCACATTTCAAACAAGCTGTTTCATCTATTTGTTGTTGTAAAGCATTATATGTATTTGCTGGACATGGTTGTTGTATACCAGAAATTTCTTTATTTTCACCACCTGGACAATAATGACCTATTGAGCATACTTGACCTGCATCATGTTGTTCGTGATTATAATAATATCCAGGATTAGCATAACATTGTGAGATATTTGTAGAACCAGCAATAGAAGTAGTATTATCAGGACATGATGTTTCGGATGTTGAACCAATTTCACAATATGTTCCTCCTCTACATTGTGGTGCTTCTGTTGGTATAACTAATGTTTCGTCATCAACATAAGGTTGTTGATTAAAATAAAAACCAGGTTCAGCAATACATTGCAAAATAGATGTACTACCTTCTTCTGATGTAGTATTATCTGGACATTTTACACATTGATTTCCTTTTTTAAAATAATTTTCTGCACAAACAAAATCTATACCGTTATCACTTTTGGTAGAGTTACTGGGTAAATCTACACATACTCTATTTGTAGAAAATGTACAATCAACAGTTTCATATTTATCATCACCACATTCGTCTCTGCATGTTTTACAATCTGATTCTGATTTTGCACCAGTTACATCAATATATGATCCATCAGGACATATTTCAGGAATAGGAGGATTAGTTGATTCTAATTTGTCATAATCATAATCATAATAATAACCTATATTTGCGTGACACTTATTATCTGAAATATTTAAAGTAGTATTTTGTATACAACTACCACATTCTTTTTCACAAGTATATTTGTTATTTTCTATTTTATAAGTTATATATCCACCATTTGGACAATCTGGATCTTCTGTTTCTGGACAATCAATTATTTCGGGAGATGATTCTTGATCATCTTTACAAACACTATAATCAACTTGTTTTCCCATATTAAATGATGGATCTTGATTATAACATTGTTCTAAATAGTTAAATTTATCAGTACAATTATTATCGTCATATTGTCCAATATTAGTAATACTATTAGTATATTCATTTTCATATGCACAATGTTTATTTTCACCACATATATTTTCACTGTTTTGTAGTTGATAATTATCAGGTTGATTACAATCTTCTTGTTCTAAATTTACAACATAGTAACGACCTTCTTGTGATGATTTAATATATGTATTATTATCAATATTTGTATCTAATGTAATTGTTCCTAATTCATCATCAGATAAGACAATTAAAGTATTTAAATTAACAAATTTTTGATCAAGTAAATCTCTTAAATTATCATTTACCAATTCTAATCCAATTAATGGATAATTATTTATGGAAGACCATGTATTTGGTTTGTCAAATTTTGTATTTTTGCCAACATAATAATTTTTTTGCGTATTAAATATATATTCTTTGAGAGCATCTTTTTTTGCAGCAAACTTATTATCATATTCTGTATCAGATACAAAATCATCAGATAAACACATTTCTGATGTTTCGCCAGGTAAACCACATGTATTTGGATTATTATATTCTGATAAATATTTGCATCCAATATCGCTATCTTCATATTTATTAACTTTTGATAAATAAATATTATATTTTTTGTTTATTTCAGCATTATTTGTAATGTTATTATTAATATCATCATATTCTTTTGTTTTTGTATAAGTATCTAAATCTATCATTGTTTTAGAATTTTCAATACATTTATTTAAATTATCAATATTTGTATTATAAGTATTTAATTCATTTGTTAAATTTTCAAAATCTAATTCATTTAATTTATATTTATCTAAATCAAATCTATTTTTAATGTTTTTTGTCATAAAAAGATTATTTGATGTATTTAAAACATTTGATTTTAATACTTGACATTCAGCATTTGTAATATAATCATCAGACAATACTATATTATTATAAAAACCAATATCATTACCTATTTGTCCATATGTACCAATTTTATCATTTTCTATTAGTTTTTGTCCTTTATCTAAATCTGTATAAAAATCAATGCCTGATTGACTATCCATAACATTATAATCAAATACACTATTATCATATAACGCTTCTCTAACATCAATATGTTCTTCAAGTGGTCTATATAAAATAACTTTAGAAGTGCTACCATTTTCATGAGTTATTTCAAACCAATGACGAAAACTTAATATTGATTCTAATGCTCCATTTTCATTTTTAAATAATTCTCTTAAATCGTCTATATCATTGTCTGCCAATTTTATAACAAAATTATTTGGAGTATTTTCGTTTATTTGTTGAGAAATTATTTTTGCAATTTTATCATATTTACTTAAATTTGCACCTGGATTTGTAATATCATAACTTCCTTTTGGAACAGAACTATAACGAAATGATTTGCGATAATCATATGTTTCATTGTCAATTTTAATCCAGTATTTTACATTTTTATCAAATAAATTAAGAAAATCATTTGTTGTAAAATATTGAGAATATTCTTCTGTTAAAAGTTCGTTAATTCTATTTTTTATAATTTCATATTTATCTGGTTCATATTTTCCCATCATTTCATTTAATTGTTCAATAATAACTGGATCAAATGTTATTGTATTTATAATATCATATAATTCGGTTTTATTAATAAAGTCTAATGCTTTACTTATACAACCGCTTTCATCGTGAAATATATAAGGTACAGTGTCTTTTCTTTTAATATAATTATTATTTTTATTATCTGCAAAACAATTTTGAGATAATACATCATTGATATTAATACACGATAGGGTATTTTCAAAATCACTACAACCAACTGATGGTATGTATACATCTCCACTTTCATTTATAATAAAATCATCAATTGTAATGTTTGAAAAAGTATCTTTTAATTTATCATTTGTTGTAAAATCTAATAAATCATCTCTGCCATTAAATCTTAACTTTAATGCAGGATCAATATTTGATATATCATAATTAGAAACTTTACAATAAGTATTATCAGATAGTTTAATATAGGAATTTGGATATATTTTCAAAATTTCTGAATCATCATTTATAAATAAATTATTATCAATTAAGTCTATTTTATTTAATAATATATTGTTATCAGTATCTTTAATACCATTTGACAATGCTTGTTTCAAATAATCATAAGCATTTTGAGAAATTGTATTACCCTGCGAACCATCAGTACCATTTACTAGTTCAACATATTTAGAATTTGGTTTTTCAGTGCCTACATTTTTCCATTTAATTCCAAATGCAGAATATTTTTTAAAATTTTTAATATAATCAACATCAATAAACTCATTATTTTTATCTCCATCAATTATTTTTCTCCATTTTGTACCTAATTTAATTATACACTTAACATTATTTACATCTATTTCTTTTTCCATTGTACTAATTAAGTTATTCATACTATCTTTTTTAAGATTGTATAATTCTTCTGATGTTTCTGCTGCTCTTTCCAAACTATTTTCTGCAACATCTGCACTATTTAAAAAAATGAAGTTATTTGTAATATCTAATGGATTAAGTTCGCCTATAATTTTTTCATTGCATTTAGTTTTGCAATTATTTAATTGATCCGTATTAGATGCAGGTATATTATCACTACATATTTTATTACACATATTTGCAGAAATATCTTGAATATTATTACAACTCATTTTATATATATAGATAATTCTATATTACTATAACATTATTTATAAATAAAATTATTTATTACTCTTAATATTTTATTTCTCACATAAAAGTTATCAAATTTTTTCAAATTTATTGAATAATCATTTATGTAAAATATAAAATCTAATTTTGAATGAATAGTTAATTTTTTTAATATATTGAAAATATATAATTTAATTAAATTATTATCATAATTATTAATTTTATTTGATAATTCATTTATTTCATCTATTGTAATAATATAATTTTCATGAATTATTAAACAACTTAATATATCTTTTATATTTTTAGTTTTAAAAAGATTATTCATTATATAATAGTGAATTTTGATTTCTAAACAAAAATCTTTATTTTTTTTATAAATTATTTTACTATAAATA
>Ga0209555_10001731_pt1 | contig 16254 bp, 12 predicted proteins | sample SaaInl85LU_5_DNA_FD_184643 | JGI IMG/M metagenome (GOLD analysis project Ga0209555, IMG submission 184643) | Marine microbial communities from expanding oxygen minimum zones in the Saanich Inlet - ESP_85LU_5_DNA (SPAdes) (version 2) | ecosystem: Environmental > Aquatic > Marine > Intertidal... | reverse complement strand
TAGCCTTAATGGCATTATGTCATCGTGCCCGAGCGGTCTAAGGGGACAGACTTAAGATCTGTTGTGCATAAGCACGCGTGGGTTCGAACCCCACCGATGACATCTATGTTTTCACTGCTATATTTAAAATTTTTACTATTTATATAAAAAATTGATAAATATAATATATAATTAAAATATTATCACGATGACGGAATCTAATGATATGATCTTAAAAGCTGCAAGAAGGGAAGAAGTTGTTGCTGCATATTCAAATGCAGTAGCAAAAAATAAGCGATGCTTTCTCGAAGGCGATGATATGGCGACGTCAGAATATATTTATCCAAATCAGATATTTGATGCCAATAATATAGTAGATAAATTCTACAAAAATAAAAATCGTGTTATTAGTGTTCAAAAAAAGACCAAAGTAGGAGCTGATGGATTAATGATAGAAATTGCTAAACTTATGACAACATATATTGATGATGATTTTGTAGTTAATCCTACAAATGTAAGAATCATTACTGGGATGAGTAATGTAAGTTGGGAAAAGGAAATGATTGATAAAGCCCCTGATTGTTTTAAAAAAAATATTTTCCATCATGGAAAACTAAAATCATCGGATCTTACAAAAATTAGTAATGGTCTAATAATTATTGATGAAATTGATACTGGTGATAAAGAGCGTCAAGTTCTTCATAGAACGCTAAAAGAAGCAGGTATATTGGATGTAAAACATATGGAAGAACATAATAATTATTTTCTTTTCATTAGTGCTACGATGATTAAAGAACTTTATGATTTGTATAGATGGGGTGAATTGCATGAAGTTTATAAGATGACTATTCCAAAATCATACATTGGACATAAAGACTTTCTTGAAAAAGGCATTATTAAGGAGTTTTATCCTCTTAACACAAAGGATAATGCTGAAAAATGGATAAAAGAAGATATTATAGATAATTATGGAAATGATTACAGAATTCACATAGTTCGCATTAATCAAAAAAATAGTGAATTAGTACACGATGTTTGTATTCGCAATGGTGTCTTATTTATAAATCATACTTCTACTGATAGAATTGAACACAACGAACTTGTGAAAATATTCAAAGAACAACTAAAAAGTCATATTGTTATTGCTGTAAAGGGATTCTTTCGTAGAGCAAATCTTATTCCAAATAAATGGAAACTTCGTATCGGTGCTACACATGAAATTTGGACAAAAAAGATTGATAATAATGTCCAAATACAAGGACTACCTGGTCGCATGTCTGGATATTGGCGCGAAGATATTGAAAATGGGCATAAAACAGGACCACATAGAACCTCTATAAAAGCAATTGAAGAGTATGATAAGATCTACGAAGATCCATTTGGTGTTAACTCATATGATTGTGCTGGTTTTAAGAAAAATAAAGGTAAAGTAACAGCGAATCCTACTATGCTTAATGTAAGAAATATCAATAATTTAGATCCTATTGATTTGCAGATTGTGTCAGAAGAAGAAAAACCATTAATTAAAATATTTGATAAATTTACAGATATGAAACAATGGTTTGACGAGTATGATGAAACTAAACCATGGTTCGACGAAAATCGTAATAAGACAAAAGATGGTCCTCAAAAAGATAAAAAAGATAAGGATTCAAGAGGATTCTATAAATCTATAACAAAAACAGATAAAAAATTAAAAGTCAGAGATACAAAAGATTTTGAAAAAAATAAAGAACAAAATAATTGGGCATTTAATAAGGGTGATAATAAAAATTTATTTATATGGTATCCTGGTTATAGAGATATTAATGATATTGAAACATTAGAATATTGGTTAGTATATTATAAAAAATAATATGATAAATATTATTTAATTTTGAGTACATAATTTGTTTTTTATTTGATTTTTATAAACTTTTAAAATTTTAAGAGATTTTATAAATTATGTACTCATTTTAATATCCAATAATAAATATCCTAACATACCATACTAATGGCACGTGTTATATAATCATGGATGCCATATAATTCCACGTCTTTTGAAGAAATATGGTAATACCATTTAAAAGGTATTATAAGAGCCATATTATTAAGTTTTATTGTTGATATTTCAGCAGATGCATCAGGCATTCCATTTACAGTACTAGTTTTAGGATTACATAATGTAACTTCACAAGATCCCTTGGAATATATTAATAGATATTTGTATTTATTACGTTCCCATGTATCAGTAATAATTAAATTATTTTTAATAATATTGCTTGAAAACCAATTATATAATAATTCATTAATATCTTTTATTTTGTCATTAATTACAACTGGTTGCCTTTTGTATAATAAGTCAAAGTCAAAATGATTAGCATCAGTTTGATATATTGAAAACTCGTCAGTAAATATATAGTATAATGAAGCATATACAATTAATATAATAACGAGTAGATATAAATAGTCGTACATGTTTAATATATGATAATAATAATTTTGATGAAAAATAAACATATATATTATAATATATTTTATAATTAAGGATGTCTCGTAGAATAAGAAGTTTAAAACGAAATATCAGAGAAAATATTACTAAAATGCCAAGTGCTAAAAGTATTGCAAAAGGTACATTGAAGGGTACATATAATGCTGTTGTGTCAGCAAAAGATGCTGTTGTGTCAGCAAAAGATTCCACGGTAAGTAGTGTAAAAAAAACATATTTTGGAAAATATGAAGATGAATATTTAAATTCTTATGGAAGAGACACAAATGAAGATGATATAGATGGTTCAGCTTGGATAAAAGTATATGATGTATCTGAATCTGATAAAGATAAGCCCGATGAGATAGAAAAAAAAATTAAAAGCGTGGGTCTCAATATAAATAATCAAGAAAAACAAAGTTTAATAGATGATTCAAGTGACTCAAATATAGATATATTAGTAAAACATATTAAAGAGAAGAAATATGTAGAAAAAACTGGAATACGAAATGCCAGTAGAACTTTAAAAACTAAACAAATAGTAATACCTTACAGTAATATAGATGATGATGACTTTGATGTTAAAAACTTAAAAAATGAAATATTAAATAATTTAAATAATTTACGTGACTATTATATTGAAATTAAAGAAAATGGTATATTGAATTATTATATATCAACACCAATAAAAAAATATTTAAGATATGCTATCGTTATGAGGAGTAAAAATAAAGATGATAAAAAAAAAAAGGACGATTTATCAAAAAAAGAAAAACAAAAAAAACTAGATGCAAAGAAAAGCGAAGCAAAAGAATTATTAGATGGTATAGGCACTGATATATTAGGTGATAATAAAATTGATGCACTTCCACCTTTTTCAAAATTAGCAAATGCATACTGTTATATACATCCTTTTAATGTAATACTTTATGAAAAAAATATAATGTATGGTTTAAAATGGGAAAAAGTAAATTTTAATCCAGATGAAAATAATTTATATAAAAATATAAAAGATTTTTTTACAGAAAATAATGATGTTCCAAGTTTTGATGTAATTGATGAAAAAATTAAAGAAGGTAGATCAGAAGTAATTGATTTGTCAGGTTTCAAAGAAGTTAAAAGTATAGTATATGATGCAAGATATTTTTCTGATTTTAAATCAGAAAAGTTTTATTATATTGATGAAGATAATGGAGCATATTATATATGTAAAAATAGTATATTAGATTATAGATATAAACATAACTCTTGGGATAAATATGAATATTATAATGACAATTCAATAGATAAATCTGGATTAGAAAATAATTTAATTGCAATAAATAATTTAAATGAAAAAATAACAAGTACTCTGGAAAGTTTAAGAGAAAAGGCAAGAGAAAATGGAGAAATAAATAAATTTAAAGAATTGGAAAGACAAGATAGAAGTGATGAAAGATTTAATGATAATGCAGGTAAATTTGGATACTATACAACACAATTATTTGTTTATACTGCTAAATATATTCAAGATACGTTTTTAGCTGGAATTAAAACATTATTTATTGCTTCTTGGAATAATGTAATTACAGGATTTTTAATATTATTATTTATAATTTTAGTTATAATAATGGGGGTTGCATTAGGTAATGGAGAGGGAGGTGGTGAAAATAATGGTCCAAATAAAAAACCAAAAGAAGAAAATAAAGATTTTATTTCATTATTAAAATCAATGCCTGCAAATATAAATAGTGCTTATGCAAATTTTAATAATTTTGCTACTGATTTAGGCAATATGGTAACAAATGGAAGACGTGCTGTAAATGATTTTGCTGATGCAATGACTGGTGATAATACACCAGAAGATTCAGTTCGTGAAGAATATCCTGATAAAGATGGTAGAGGTGGTGATAATATAATTCATTTTAATGATATTGTAAATGGGAAAGAAGTTGTAGTAAGTTCATATAAACCAATTGCTAAAATTATTCCAAAACAAAATGGTATTAATAGTATTGGACAACAAATTAGTGAATTAGATTTTAGCTTAAAAACTGTTAAAAATGCCGATGGTCAATTATACGAGTTAGATTGTACTAATTCAGAAACAAGTAAATATTTTACCAAATCTTGTAAATTAAGAAAAGATTATTCATTAGATACTAGATTTATCAAAGACCCTAAATCTGATTACGAACAAATTAAGATTAATGATTAAACTAAATAATCTAATATACTTTTAAGTAAGAGCTAATAAAATGAGCGAAGATAAAATAACATGTAAAAATGTTCCTATTGAAGGGCAAACAAATCCAATTGATATTAAAAATGAAGGAAATCTATTAGAATTTAATACTGAACTTCAAACTTGCACAATAGGAGAACAGCATTTATTTAATAATTTAAAGATTTCTGGTGATAAAATTAAATTTAAAAATAATTATTTTCAAACATTACCAAAAGAAGCACACTGCAATATATATGAAATTGAAAAATGGGAAGACTGGTTTACAATTCCATATTATTATATTAATAATAAATACGACAAGGGTACAAATGATGAAGAAAATAAAGGAAAATATAGTGTACCTACTTGTTATAAGCCTTGTGAAAGTAGGTCAGTAGTTAAAAATAATAAAAATGAATGCGAAAGTATTAATACATTTATGAGTGGAAAGTATAAAGATTTTATACCATATGATCCATTTTCCATAATTGCTATTATTGGAACATTTATTTACATTGATGATCCTGATAAAGCTTTTCATAAAAGTGGAAATATCGGATCATATTCATATCATATAAATGAATTAGAAAAAAATAACAAAAATATATTGCCCGATGATATAAGAAATGATATTGAAATAAATAAAGATGATATTCATAAACTAAAAGAACAAGGATATAATAGTATTAAAATAAGTGTTATAGGAGATAAAGATAATAATATTGAAGGTGCATATGAAAAACTTAAAAAATATATTGCTGGAATTGATAATGAAAGTCTAACACAAGATAAAAATACATTAATTAAAGAAACAATTATTCGTGATATTAATAAATTCTATGATTTATTTGATACAAGAGATGAGTATTACATGAATTATTTGAAAAAAATAAAATATATAGGAAAACCCGAGTTTGGTCATTATCAAGGTGCAAGATATGCTTATCATATAGCTAATTATACTAAAAATAATATATCTAATATAAATACATTATTTCCATCAGACCAGAATATCTTATTTATGTTTAAATATTGTTGTAATTTATGTTTTAGTAGCAAATATTTATTTAATGATAGATTAAAAAACTATGGCATTCTTCAAAATGGAATTACTGATGATTATATTGAAGAAATATCTAATGATTTAGAATATAATAAAGATAAAAAAAATGTTGAATACGAATCTTCTAATGTTAATATTAATAAAGAAGATATTCCAGCATTTAGTGAATATGAATATATATTTAAATATTTTAAGAATTTATCTATTTTAGGACCATTTATATTATTGATAATCGTATTATTATTATTATTTTATTGGGTATTGGATCAATGGCAATTATTAGGTGTTTTCATTACTTATTTTATAAATTATCCAATAATATATGTTATTAATTTAATTATGAATTCAATGTATTATTTTGCATATTATTTTATGTTATTATTTGGACTTATTATTGTTCATCCATTAAATGTAATTATGTTGAAACTTCCAAACATTTTAATATTTGTTGTAACATTATTTATAATATTATTAATTGATCCAATATCTGCACTAAATATTGGTATTAATATGAGACCGTTAGCATTTACATTATTGGATTTTGTATATATAACACTTGTACAATTGATAAAATTATTTATTAAACTTATTATTATAATATTTTCATATACTATTGTATCAATACCAATATTAATATATGTAGTTTATACATTATATAAAATAACATATCAAGACCTAGGTATTTTATCTGACCCACACATTAATTTTTCACCATATAAGTCAGGTATAATTATGATATATTTTAAAATGATGCGCAATGATTATTTTAATAGTGTTATAAGTAATCATATTGATTTAGTTAATAAATTAAGAAAAAATAATTAATTATTTTCAATTAACAATATAACTATAATAACAATCAACATAGTTATTTTTAGCATCTTCACAGGACATACCCTTTGCGCTATTCCAAGCATCCCATTTTAAACAATCTTTTAAGTAAATAGCCCAAGGTCTTTCTATATTGCAATTGCCAACAGTTGCTTGTTTATAATATTTATAAAATTCAAGTTTTACATTATCAGGTAAATTAAAATCATCTAAATTTAATTTTTCAAGCTCTTTTAGTACTTCTACAAAAGAAAGTTTATCGCCCATTTTTTATAATATAAAAAGTTCTTTTTCTTATATATAAATTTTATTTAAGAATATAATATATATATTATATGAAATAGATAATGATCATTGACGAATATCTAGACTACACAAAGACATACAAAGAAAAATATGGTGAGAGATGTATAGTTTTAATGCAGGTAGGTTCGTTCTTTGAAATTTATACTATAACCGATAATATCACAGACAATGAAGTATTTATTATTGCTGATTTATGTAGCATACAAACTTCACGAAAAAATAAAGCAATAAGTGAAGTATCGCGTGCTAATCCAATAATGGCTGGTTTTCCATTACATTCTATATCAAAATTCACACAAATTCTTCTTAATAATAATTATACTATTGTTTTAGTTGAACAAGTAAGTGAACCACCGAATCCTAAAAGAGCTGTAACGGAAATTTTATCCCCTGGTGCAAACATCAATATATCCAATAAACAAAGCAATTATATGATGGTCATATTTTATGAAATTATTAATGGTTTTGTAATTGCGGGTATATCAGGTATTGATTTGTCAACGGGTAAAACCTTTGTTTATGAAGTAGGGTCAACAAAACAAGATCCTGAGTTTGCTCATGATGAAATATTTAGGTTTATTAGTACATATAATCCAATTGAATTAGTTATTCTTAGTGAACAATTAAAAGATGAAGATAAAAAAGCCATACTCAAAAAACTGAATATTAACAAAATTTTAGTACATTATAAATGGGAAAATTGTGAATATATTAATTTCTTTAATAACATCATTAATCAAAAGGAAATTCTAGACAAAGCCTTCTTTGTTAAAAAAGGGTTAATTTCAATTATTGAATTGCTAAACTTAGAAAGATTTACTATTGCACGAGTAGCTTTCTGCTGTCTCTTACAATTCGCATATGAACATAATTCTGATATAATTAAGGAATTACAAGAACCTGAGATTTTTGAAAATAGTAAAAATATGACAATTGAATACAATTCAGCCGTACAGCTTAATATATTGAGACTTTATCAAAATGATAAACCTTTAATTGATATTTTAAATAAATGCATAACAGCATTTGGTGCAAGGGCATTTAAAGATAAATTGCTATTACCTATGACAAATATTGAAAATATAAAAAAATCTTATGACGATATTGATTTCTTGCTTAAAAACAAAATATTCCAGAATATTCGCAAGTATCTATCAAATATTGTTGATTTAGAAAGAATGAAAAGAAAGATGGTTTTAAATAAAATGCCCCCAATGGAATGGGTTGTATTTAATGAATCACTTGATTCGGCTGTTAAAATTTATAATGAATTAAATATAAATAATGCTAATATTAATTTAAAAGATATTACTGATATTATATCATATTTCAATAACATTATTGATTTAGATAAAGCTTCTAAATATAATTTAGCAGATAAAAGTAATTTAGGTAACTTTTTTAAAAAAGGTATTAATCATGAAATAGATGAGCTAGTATTAAAATCAGAAGAATTTTATAAAAAAATAGAAAATTATGTTGATAATATTACTAAATTAGGTACAAATGATAGTACATTTTGTAAGATAGATAATAATGATCGCGAAGGATATTATATTATTATGACAAAAAAACGTTATGAAACAGCTAGTAAGCAAAATAAGAATTTTATGAGTGGTTTTAATACTAAATCAATGGCAACATCGCAAAATTACAAAATTACAAATAATGAAATAACAAAGGCATCAAATTATATTATTACTTATAATGATAAAATATCACAATTAGTTTTAACAAGTTATACTAAGTTTATGAATGATTTTATTACAAATAATAATGAAAGGTTGGATAATATTATTAAATATTTAACAAGAGTTGATATAGCAGCATGCTGTGCTAAAAATGCTTTTGAATATTGTTATGTTCGTCCTGATATTGATACTGAAAAAACACAACGCAAATCATCATTTATTTCTATGAAAAATATGAGGCACCCTATTATAGAAAGAATTCAGGATGATATTGAATATGTTGGCAATGATTTGGAGCTCAATCAAGATGGTATTCTACTATATGGTATAAATGCGTCTGGTAAATCATCATTTATGAAAGGAATTGGTCTAAACATTATTATGGCACAAGCTGGTATGTATGTTGCTGCTGAATCAATGAGTTATTATCCGTATAATAGTATTTTTACAAGAATTTCGGGAATGGATAATATTTATAAGGGCATGTCAAGCTTTACTGTTGAAATGACAGAATTAAGAAATATACTTCAAAGATGTAATAAATATAGTCTGGTTATTGGTGATGAAATATGTTGTGGTACCGAATCAATTTCTGGAATATCCATTGTTGCTAGTGGAATTGATACATTAATTAAAAAAGGGTCATGCTTTATATTTGCATCACATCTTCATGAATTAACTAAAATTACTTGTATATCAAAACATATCAAAGATAAATCGTTAAGTGTAAAACATATTCGTATTACAATTGATGATAAAAATAGAATTATTTATGATAGAAAATTGCAGGACGGTCAAGGATCTAAAATTTATGGGATTGAAGTATGTAAGTCTCTTGATATGCCGCTTGATTTTATGAAAAATGCAGAAAAAATTAGAAAAGAAGTAGATGGTATAAATAAAGATATTGTTAAAAATCGTAAATCTAGATATAATAGCAATGTAATTATTGATAAGTGTAAAATATGTGATAATACAGCAGAAGAAACACATCATATTGTATATCAAGAAAAAGCTAATGATGAAGGATTTTTATCAAATTATCATAAAAATAGCAAACATAATTTAGTAGCTCTTTGTAAAGAATGTCATAAAAAAGAACATTCGGGAGAATTGAAAATTAAAGGATACATTGCAACCTCTTATGGTGTGGTTTTAGATTATACTATTGTGTAGTTTATTATTTTTATTAATTTATATAAGCAAAATATATATATATATGTATAACAGATAAATAAATGCGTGTAATAAAGAGAAACGAAGAGTATGAAGATGTCAGCTTCGATAAGGTTTTAATGCGTTTGAAAAAATTATCATCTGATTTAAATATCAATGTATCGGAGATTGCTCAAAAAGTATGCACGCGTATTTATGATGGGGTAAAAACATGTGAATTGGATGAACTCGCAGCATATCTATGTAGTAGCATGTCTATTGATAATCCCGATTATAGTACTCTTGCGTCACGCATTATTATTTCAAATCATCATAAAAACACTTCCCCGTCGTTTAGCGAAACAGTACAAATACTCTACGATAATAAAGATATTCATGGTGAAAAATCGCCATTAGTTTCAGAAGAATTATATGATATTGTCTGTAAAAATAAAGAGAAACTCAATAATTATATTGATTATCAAAGAGATTTTCTATTTGATTATTTTGGATTTAAAACACTTGAAAGAGCATATTTAATTAAAATTAATAAAAAGATTATTGAAAGACCACAACATTTGTGGATGCGTGTGTCATTGGGTATTCATGGTAATGATATAAAGGAAGTATTGCAAACTTATGATTTAATGAGTAAAAAATATTTCACACATGCTACACCAACACTATTCAATTCTGGTACTAAACGTCCACAACTAAGTAGCTGCTTTTTGTGTAGCGTAAATGATGATAGTGTATCTGGTATTTATGAGTCTCTAAAAGAAATGGCTTTAATTTCTAAATATGCAGGTGGAATTGGTATTCATATTCATCAAATTCGCTCAAAAGGAAGCCATATCAGAGGTACAAATGGAACTTCCAATGGTATTATTCCAATGTTGCGTGTATTTAATAATACAGCAAGATATATTGACCAAGCCGGAAAACGTCTTGGTAGTATCGCTGTATATCTAGAAACATGGCACAGTGATATTGAAGCATTCTTAGAATTGAAAAAGAACCATGGGAGTGAAGAAGAAAGATGTCGTGATTTGTTCTTAGCATTGTGGGTATCTGATCTGTTTATGGAACGTGTTAAACAAAATGCTAAATGGTCTCTAATGTGCCCTGATCAATGCCGTGGTTTAAGTGAAGTATATGGAGATGATTTCAAAGCACTTTATGAGAAATATGAAAGTGAAGGTAAATATAATAAACAAATTAATGCACAAGATTTATGGTTTAAGATTCTTGAAGCACAGATTGAACAAGGTGTACCTTATATTTTGTATAAAGATGCTGCGAATAAAAAGAGTAATCAGAAAAATCTAGGAACAATTAAATCTAGTAATCTATGTGCAGAGGTGCTAATTCATTCATCACCAGAAGAAACAGGTGTTTGTAATTTAGCATCTATTTGCCTACCATCATATGTAGAAGATGGAAAATTCAACTTTGAAAAACTACATGAGGTTGTTAAAGTAGCTGCTAAGAATTTAAATAAAGTTATCGATGTTAACTTTTATCCAGTGGAAAAAGCAAGAGTGGGAAATTTGAGACATAGACCTATTGGTATTGGAGTTCAAGGACTTGCAGATGTTTTTATGATTCTTAAATATCCATTTGAAAGTAAAGATGCCGCTGAACTAAATAAACAAATATTTGAGACTATTTATCACGCAGCTGTTGAATCATCAATGGAACTATCAAAAAAGAGAAGTAAAATTATTGGCGATATTTTAAACAATAATAGTGATGAAGATATTAATAAATATGTTAATGATTTTGAGCAAGATGTTATTAAAACTAAATATGTAGGAGCATACAGTTCATTTGAAGGAAGCCCAATTTCACAAGGCTTATTCCAGTTTGATTTATGGGGAGAACAGCCAAGTGATAGATATGATTGGGATAAATTAAGAAATGATATTAAAAAATATGGTGTAAGAAATAGCTTACTAATTTCACCTATGCCAACAGCATCAACATCGCAAATTATGGGATTCAATGAAAGTTTTGAGCCATTTACAAATAATATCTTTCAAAGAAAAACATTAAGTGGTGAATTTATTGTTATTAATAAATATTTGATTAGGGATTTAATAAATAAAGGTCTATGGAACAAGGAGTTAAAGGATACTATTATTTTACACGAAGGAAGTATTCAAAATATTCCGGAAATTGAGCAAGAAATGAAAGATCTATATAAAACATCATGGGAAATTAAACAACGTGTTGTAATTGATATGTCTGCGGATAGAGGTAGATATATTTGTCAAACTCAAAGTCTCAATATTTTCATGGAAGAACCTGATTTTCAAAAGTTGTCGTCAATGCATTTTTACGGACATTCCAAAGGACTTAAAACAGGTTCTTATTATTTGAGAACAAGACCTAAGGCTAAAACACAACAATTTACGATTGATCCTGAATTTGCTAAAAAGAAATTAAGATGTGTAGAAGAAAATGGAGATAACTGCGTACTATGTTCTGCATAATAAGTTATCTAATTTAATATTAGAGTAATGAGAAGAAAAGGTGGAAATATTGAATCGCAACAAGCGCAGCCAATGCAACAAGCGCAGCCAATGCAACAAGCGCAGCCAATCCAACAAGGATTTATTGGATCAGCATTAGCTGATATAAAAAATAATCAAAGTGTTTTAAATCCCATTTATGATACTACCGCATCTATTGGTATAGTTTATAATGTTGTTATAACAATTGTTGTTACTATATTATTTGGAATTTTAATATATGTTGGTTTTTGGATTAAAAACGCTGATATTAATAAATCTGAAAATGTTTTGGGTAAATATAAAAATGTAAAATGTACTGAGGAAATTATAAAAGATAAGAATAATAATAATAAATCAGTTACAGTTTGTAATGCAGAAATTGTTTACACAGTAGGGGGGAAAGAATATATTAAATATTATAAAGCATCTAAATTAGTAAATGAAAATCAACCGGTTACAGTTTATTATGATCCAGAAAAACCTGATGATTTTATAATTGAAAAAAACACCTATTATTTTGGACTTGGTATGATAATTGTGGGATTTATAATAATAGGGTTATCGTGGTTATGGTTAATACTTTCAATAGCTTTTAAACCAATTGCTGCTGCTTCTGGTGTGAATGCTATTGGTGACGCTTTAACGTAAAACTACTTAAAGAAATAATTATCTTATTTTTATATAGGGATAAAAATGGTAACTTCTAATTCAGGATGTATTAATATATTTGATTTTAACAATGTTGTAAAGAAACTAAGAGCTTTCTTTGATAGCAAAGGCTTCGTTGAAGTACATACACAAAATAGATTAAGTATTTTAGCAGCATGCGAAGATCCAAAAACTATATCAACTTATGAATATAGCGATCAAGTATGGCCTTTACCACAAACAGGTCAAATGTGGCTAGAATATGAAATATTAAAGAATCCTGAAATTAACGGGTGTTATTGTGTAAGCACAAGTTATAGAAATGAACCAAATCCTGTCCCTGGTCGTCATGATAAGATATTTCCAATGTTTGAATTTGAATTAAAAGGTGATATGGAAGCAATGAAACAAATGGAAATTGAGCTTTTAAATCATCTTGGATTCGGTAAATTTTATCCAGATGGTAAGTATCCAGAAGGCGATTATGTTGATGTTGCTAAGAAATATGATACAAAAGAATTAGAACATGAACATGAAGAAAGATTACAACAAGACCATGGCCAAGTTTTCTTTCTTAAAAACTTTCCAAATTATAGTTCTCCATTTTGGAATATGAAACAAGCAGAACAAAGTGATGTTGAAGGTGGACACGCTAAAAAAATAGATGTAATTATCAATGGTATTGAAACTATCGGTAGCGCTCAACGCTCCTCAGACCCAGAAGAAATGCGTAAATATTTTTATGAAATTAGTGATGGTGTATATGCTAAATTATTATTTGATAAATTCTCAAAAGAACGTGTAGAAGCGGAGCTTAATGAGTTTTTATCTAATAAATTCTTTGAGCGTTCAGGTGGTGGCATTGGTGTTACTCGTTTAATAAGAGTAATGAAAGAAAATAATTTATTAGATTAATTAAATATTTATTTTTAATATATATATAAAAATAAAAGAATATATATATACAATAATGACATCTAATTCTAATTACGAAATCCTATTAAAACCGAGTGATCGCCTGACCATTTTTCCAATTAAACATAATGACATGTGGGAAATGTATAAAAAAGCCGTCAGTGCATTTTGGACACCAGAAGAATTAGATTTAAGTAAAGATGTAGATGATTTTAATAAGCTAAATGATAAAGAGCGTACATTTATTAAACATATTCTAGCATTTTTTAGTTCCAGTGATACAATTGTAAATATCAATCTAGGTGAAAGATTTTTAAATGATGTTCAAGTATTAGAAGCAAAATTTTTCTATGCATTTCAAATGGCAATTGAAAATATTCATTCTGAAACTTATTCTCTTTTAATTGATACATATTTTAAAGATCCCAAAGAAAAGTCAGAAGCATTAGATGCCATTAATTACATGCCATGCATTAAAAAGAAGGCTGATTGGTGTTTTAAATGGATTGAAGATGAAAATGCGCCATTCTCTCAAAGATTGCTGGCATTCGCGCTAGTTGAAGGTGTATTTTTTAGTGGAGCATTTTGCAGTATTTTCTGGCTAAAAGAAAGAGGATTAATGCAAGGTCTATCTTTTTCAAATGAATTAATTAGTCGTGACGAAGCTATGCATGTTGAGTTTGCTTTATTACTTTATTCTAAAATTGAAAATAGACTACCTCAATCAACTGTTCATCAAATTGTAAAAGAAGCTGTTGAAGTTGAAAAAGTTTTTATCAATGATAGTATTCCATGCTCTATGCTTGGCATGAATGCTGATTTAATGTGTCTATATATTGAATTTGTAGCCGACAGATTGCTAACACAACTTAATTATGATAAAATTTGGAACTCTGCTAATCCATTCCCTTTTATGGAACGTATTTCAATTGAATCAAAATCAAATTTCTTTGAAAGTCGCGTATCACAATATAGCAAAGCTAACGTTGGAAGCAATCAGAGTCATTCAGAACTTCGCAAATTTGATTTAAATGCAGATTTTTGATATACTTAAAGATATTAAAATATAAATAAACTATATAATGAATAAATTTTTTAATATATTTAATGAAATAAAAAAACAAATTATATATATAATAAATGATAATGATATATTGTATACAAATAAATATTTTTCGTGTTTAAATGAAATACTAAATGTATTAAAAAATACATTATATAAAATTCAAGACATATATTATAAATATATATTACATCCAAAATTAAAAAAACTTTGATTATTTTTGTATTATTTTGTTAAGAAATATCTTGTTGTGATAGACATAATTTGATTTCTCCCAATGAAGCAATTGTATATCGTAAAATGATAGGATAGTTATTTTTAAGATATATTTCTACATTATTGGAAAGATTTGTACATTTTGTAAATATTGAAAGATATTTGAGACTAAATATTCCTTGTATTATTTCTTGTTCTTCATTTGTACTATTCTTTTTAATAGTAATAGATTGCGATTTTTCAGAACCTAATATTGTTTCTTGATGACAGAAATCTCCTTTACAACTTAGTACTAATTTATCGCCAATATTTCTAAACTCAATGAATTCAGCTAGATTATGCATATCTCTTATGATTTTTTGTAAATAATTAGATGGCATATTGATAATTGTATGGAAATCAACTGGTGGTATTTGTATATTTAATACATCAATATCTAATACAGATAATTTATAGTTAGTTTTATAATTCTTATCATTATTATCTATTGTTATACCAAGATGGTTAGGATCGTCTTTTAATATATATAATGATAATATGTCATTATTTGTAATTGTTTTAATTAAAGCATGTAAACGCAACATATTAATACCAACATATGTCTTTTTCTCGCATTCATATATTTCAAATTTGTCAGCTTCTAGTTTTAAATGAATAAGTACAATATGGGTATTATCCATGGCAACTATTTTAATACCTGTCTCATCAATCTCCAAATTAACATCCATTAAAATTTCTTTTAACGCATCAATAACTTGTTTAAAAGTTGATGCTTGTATTGTTTTTATATTTAAAATGTATTCACTGTTATTATTTTCCATATCAATAATTATTAATTAATAATAATTCCTTAAATAATAATTAGTTACGATTAGTTACGATTAGTTACAATCTATTTTATCAAATTTAATTGTCTTAATAGGGTATGTATAACCAGGTATTACTTTCAATAAAAGTAATATAATTATAATACTTAAAACAATATTTACATTATAATTACCTTTTTTTAATAATGGTTTAATAAAGTTTTCATATTTTACTGCATCATAAATATTGTCATCTATTTTTGATAATATTATTTTTTTATCTATTTCTAATAAAGTTTTTTGACCCTCTGGATATTCATTATAATATTTTTTTAATACTATATTCACCAATGTAAATATTATTACACCAGTTAATATACCTTTTATTAAAA
>Ga0209555_10001723_pt1 | contig 16307 bp, 10 predicted proteins | sample SaaInl85LU_5_DNA_FD_184643 | JGI IMG/M metagenome (GOLD analysis project Ga0209555, IMG submission 184643) | Marine microbial communities from expanding oxygen minimum zones in the Saanich Inlet - ESP_85LU_5_DNA (SPAdes) (version 2) | ecosystem: Environmental > Aquatic > Marine > Intertidal... | reverse complement strand
ATACATAGCCTTCAATTTCTCTACACCTCCAGGGAACTTCTGCTCAACAATCGATTTCTTGAAAATAAGTTGTGATAATCTTATATAAATTGGCATCGTTTCAAACTTAAGTAAAATATATCACTCACACCAAACCATCGGATTATACCACCATTCTGAGCAAAGACTGCGAATAGGAAACCGATATTTTAAAAGGGGTGCGGGGGTGTTGAACTGATCAATTAAAAAGGTCTTTTTATGCAAATTGTGTGCAAATAAAAAAGTCCCGCCGTTAAGCGAGACTGTAAGTAATTGATAATCAATGTCGGGGTGGCAGGATTCGAACCTGCGACCTCCTGCTCCCAAAGCAGGCGCGATAACCGGGCTACGCTACACCCCGAGGTGTAATTAGAGCTGCCTTTGATTGGGAATAGGCAACCCTTGCACTTTCGAAAATTTGCATTTTCTTAAAAAGTTTGTGATCCCACCAGGACTCGAACCTGGAACCTACGGTTTAGAAAACCGTTGCTCTATCCGGTTGAGCTATGGAACCATCTTATAGGGATCTATAGGAACGTAATTCTATACCCTATTAGTTGCGGAGAGACAGGGATTCGAACCCTGGGTACGCTTTTGGCGTACGCTTATTTAGCAAACAAGTCCTTTCGGCCACTCAGGCACCTCTCCTTTTAAAGGAGTGCAAAGATAATCGTATTTTGAAACATACATACTTTTGCTAAAGAAATTTAGCCTTTTTTTCCATCCAAATTATGCAGGCTATTTCAGAATAATTATTTAACCTTGAACCTACATGGCAACGGACCAAAATAGCAACTATATTTTTAGAAATTTAAAGGTTTATAGCTCTACAGAATGGCTGGCGGATAATAAGAAAAAGTATCGCTCGGTCTTTGACAAAAACGAGGCGACATACGTTTATGCGGAGTTCTCCTTTTTCAACCTTCACTTCAAGAAAAAAGACTGGGACCTTAAACTAGAAATAGTATGTAAAGACAATACCAAAAATGAAATCTGCAGACTAAACTGCGATAGAACCGTATCTGCTAATAGTAATCTCCTCTTTTTACGCGAAGGCTGGGGTACCCATAATGTAGGCACATATTGGGGAATTGGCACTTATACTTGGTCTGTTGAAATAGATGGTGTAGTCGTTGCTGAAAAAAACTTTTACATCCAAGATATAGGAGTAGTAACCAAAAAAACGAATCCCTATTTCGATATAAAGCAGGTCCATTTTTACGAAGGGCCATTTGATAATGTTCAGGAGCCTGACCGTAAATATTTTGAGCAGTTTAGTGACCAAGAATCACGCTATATATGGGCGGAAATAACGTGCGTCAATAAAGCCAAAGAGGTTGATTTTTGGAGTTGTGAGTTTGTGTTTAATTTTTTGACGGAAACACATTTACTCAAAGGTTCTATCAGTAAACTAATGTTTGTTTATCAGCAGGATGAAGAGTTTAAAATTACCGTAGGTTGGGGAGCTGACAAACCAGGCAGCTGGCTCAAAGGAAAGTATTACTTGGACATTCTGTATATGGATCAACTTGTTTCTCAAGAAGAGTTTCTCATAGGTCAAGATTTTGTAGAGTACGTCATAGAGGAGAAAGGTAGCAGTACTAAAACACTCGGAGCTTCGCCTAAAACACCTACCGTAGAGGCAGTGAATAATGTAGAAAAAACATTAAGTGAGCTAGATGACTTAATTGGCTTAGACAGCGTAAAAGATAGAATACGCGAGTATGCCAACTACCTTGAGTTCATAGCTATACGAAAAGACAAAGGGCTAAAGGAGGAAGAAGGCATAAATCTCAACTGCGTTTTCAAAGGGAATCCGGGAACTGGCAAAACTACAATCGCTCGCAAACTTGGGAAAATATACAAGCAACTTGGACTGCTTAGTAAAGGGCACGTACATGAGGTAGACAGAAGCGATTTAGTAGCGGAATTCATAGGTCAAACAGCACCCAAAACCAAGGCGGCCATCAAAAAAGCGGAAGGTGGAATCCTTTTTATAGATGAGGCTTACTCACTCGCTCGTAAAGATGATGACAGTAAAGACTTTGGTAAGGAAGCCATAGAAATATTACTCAAGGAACTCTCTGACGGTAAAGATATTGCAATCATAGCAGCAGGTTACCCTAATGAGATGGACACATTTATAGAATCTAACCCTGGGCTGAAATCCCGTTTTAGAATGATTTATGATTTTCAAGACTATACACCTCAAGAGTTACTTGAAATAGCCCAAGTACACAGCAAGAAGAAAGGCATACAATTTTCTGAAGATGCTGAGGAGATGTTTTACAAAAAAATAGTAGATGCCTACCGAAACCGCGATCAGTTTTTTGGAAATGCCCGCTTAGTGGTATCTCTTATAGAAGAGTCTAAATTAAACTTAGGTATTCGTGTAATGAATGCCGAAAACCCTGCTGACCTCACCACAGAAGAACTCAGCTTAGTACAAGTACCCGATATAGAGAAATTAAGCATTAGTCCTAAGAATGTGATTCCTGACATCCCTATTGATGAAGAGTTACTCCAAGTTTCTATTGCCAAATTAGATGGCCTTATCGGCATACAATCTGTAAAAGACGAAATAAAGAGCCTCGTAAAACTTGTACGCTATTACAAAGAAACCAAGCAAGATGTGCAAAATAGCTTTAGTCTACACTCCGTATTTACAGGTAATCCTGGAACGGGTAAAACTACTGTGGCTCGAATTCTTGCTCAGATATATAAAGCTCTTGGCATACTTGAGAAAGGAAACCTCGTAGAGTGTGATAGACAAAGCCTTATAGGCGGATACGTAGGTCAAACAGCCATAAAAACAGGTGAAATCATAGACAAGGCAATGGGTGGCGTTTTATTCATAGACGAGGCCTACTCACTTACCGAGGGAGGTAACTCTGATTATGGCAAAGAGGCCATTGAAATTATTCTAAAACGTATGGAAGATTTCAGAGGACAGTTTATTGTAATCGCAGCTGGATATACGGATAATATGACCCGTTTCATAGAATCTAACCCGGGTCTTAAATCAAGATTTGATAAGGTATTTGAGTTTGATGATTTTGATGCTACATTACTATTAGACATAGCCAAAAATCAAATTGCCGATGCCGGATTTAAATTAGCCTCCGCCGCCGACAAAAGTCTTAACAAGCTCATAGCTGATATGTATTTAGGTAAAGACAAGTACTTTGGCAACGGGCGTAGTGTTCGTAAAATAGTGGAGGAAGCTATAAGAAATCAACATCTAAGAATGAGTGAATTAGATCCTGAAAAGCGAACAAAAGCGATGATTAAAACCATTAATGCGAAGGACATTACCAGTATAACTGTAGAGGACAAAGGCAAGCCTGATATTCTACCTACCCTAGGATTTAGACAAAGTAACTAGCCACAATGATTACAGAATTGAGTACAATCGGGATAGCGGTATTAGGAGCGAGTACTCTCTCATTGCTCGTACTGGTCACCTACTATTTCTACTTTTTTACAGGCCTGCAAGCAAGCGAAGCTCTGGCTAAGGAGGAACAACGACCTTTTTCTATTATAATCGCAGCCCGTAATGAGCGTGAAAATTTAGAGCAAAATTTACCCGCTATTCTCAACCAAGACTACCCCAATTTTGAAGTAGTGGTAGTGAATGATGGAAGCTGGGATGGAACAAAAGAATACCTCAAAGAACTCTCCCTGCAAGTACCAAAACTGAAAGTAGTAACGGTAAACTTGGATGAAAAATTTAGACGTGGAAAAAAGTTTGCACTCACACTAGGTATAAAAGGTGCTTCCCATGAGCACCTGCTTTTCACTGATGCAGATTGCAAACCAGCTAGTGATAAATGGCTGCAAAATATGGCAAATGCTATGGGTAATGCAGATATGGCCTTAGGAAACTCTCCGCTCACTGTGAAACGGACTCTTTTGGGTTCTATTGTCAATTATGAAACCTTTCACACAGCAGTTCAGTATTTCGGATACGCAAACAGAAAGCAACCCTATATGGGTGTAGGTAGGAATCTTGCATACACTAAAACATTGTTTTTTGATAATAAAGGCTTCGCCAGTCACCAGCATATTATGTCAGGTGATGATGACCTCTTTGTACAAGAAGTTGCCACTAAAAGTAATACTTCTATCTGCTTATCTCCTGAGAGTTTCACCTACTCCCATGGTCCTAATTCATTTAAAGAGTGGATAACACAAAAAACGCGGCACCTGAGCACTGGCCAATTGTATAAAGGTAGATTTAAGATTTTACTAGGAACTTATTCCTTATTTCAATTGCTAATTTACATCTTAAGTATACTATTTATCATTTTACATCCCAGGCATTGGTGGTTAGGAATGTGCCCGTTGGCCGTGAAATGGCTTATACAATGGACAGTCATTCTCGGACCGAGTAAGAAACTTGGCTATAAGCGAGTTGGTTATGCCCTTCCCTACTATGATTTACTATATACTTTATTTTTATTCTTTTTTGGTATTACAAAACCATTTATGAAACCTAAAACATGGAACTAATCACCAAATATTTCCCTCATCTTACAGACAATCAAAAGGAGCAAATAGCCCAGCTTAAACCGCTTTATGATGATTGGAACGCCAAAATAAACGTCATAAGCCGAAAGCATATGGATACGTTTTATTGTAACCATGTATTGCACTCACTTAGTATTGCTAAGCTCTATCCTATAGACACGGGACAAACTGTATTAGACATAGGCACCGGTGGTGGATTCCCAGGAATTCCACTTGCTATACTCTATCCAGATACGTCATTTACGCTTGTAGACAGTATACGTAAGAAAACTAAAGTAGTAGAAGGTGTAGCCGAGAGCTTAGGGCTCACAAATGTGACTGTGATAAATGACCGATTTGAAAATATACAAGCCAAACACGATATCATTGTATCTAGAGCAGTAGCACCGGCACTCAAACTCGTAAAATTAACAAAGGATGCCTTAGCTAAAAGTGGCTGTCATATTTTCATAAAAGGGGGTGACTTAACTGAAGAAAAGCAAGAACTTCTTTTTACATACAAAAATTTAGAATGGGTTGAAACTCCTTTAAATTCGGTGTTTGAAGAAGATTTCTTTGAGACCAAGAAGGTTATCAAACTTACGAAGTAAAACGCCCTATTATCAATCTATCTAAGTAGATTAATGGTACCTGACTTTTGGTACACTTTATCTTCAAAATCGGTATAAGTAATCAGATAAACATAAGTTCCCATCTGAATATCTTCTCCTCTATACTCCGGTATCCATTTTTCGTCAATATCTTGAGAGTTGTAAAGTTTTTCGCCCCAACGATTATAAATCGATATTTCAAAAGTATTTATCGCCACGCCTTTCACGCCAAAACCATCATTCAAGCCATCGCCATTGGGTGTAAACCCAGATGGCACATACACCTCTGGCGAAAAGTAGAAGCATACTTCATTACTCAACGAGGAGGTTTCCTCTCCCCCATTTTCGCTAGCTTGTACTCGGAAACATTTTCTATATTGTTTCGGGTCATGCACAAGTAGTAGGTTTGTATTGGAATTAGCATTGGCAAGCTCCACCCTATAAGAGCTAATATTATCTTCAAGCAACAAGTCGTAGAAACTTACTCCATTTACCCAACCAAAATAGTCTGTGAAGGTTAGTTGTGAATTGAAACTTTCATCTTGAAAACCAGTAAGTAGGATGCTCGTATGCTCCTCGGATCGTATGGTCACATCACACTTATTTTCTCCAGCAATGCGGTATTGGAAAGCCTTTTCGTCTGTATTAATATTGAGTTCGGTATAATTGGTTTGCGTTCCGGGCACTGTGGCTATAGGTGTCCAAGATCCTGTAGAACCTGCATCACGCTTTTCTATACGTAACTCATCAGCGGTGCTATTATTCAGCAATTGCCAATCAATACTCATCCTATTATCTGGAGTACCTACGCTAACAAAACGTAGGTCAATGTTCAATCTATCTATTTCAACATTGAGTCTTACTGTATCTCCTTCGCAACCTTCATCGCTTACCTCTACAACTTTTAATAATCCTACATCTACTAGCGTATCCCAAGTTACTGTGACAGAATTACTCCCATCTTCGATGACAGAAAAACTCCCATCTATACTCCAAATAAAAGACGAACCAACCGCTCCATTCACCGTATAGATCTGTGTCTCATAATTACTTGGGCAGATAACATCTGTACCTACTACGGGGCTGGTTACTGGTTTGGGGTTAACTACTATTAAGGTATCGATCACATCACCTGGACAGTTATTTTCCGATAATTCTTGAACCGAGATGGTGAATGTTCCACTTTGATCCCAAGATATTTTAATTGTATTAGTTCCTTGTCCATCAATATTTTGGTCATCTCCATTTACCGCCCAACTGAATGTAGAATTAGGAAATCCTGCAATAGTATATTCGTAAACACCCGAGGCTTGACAAACCTCAACTTCACCTATTATATCGCTTGCACTAGGCTTAGGAAATATCGTAACAGGTAACGTAAACGGAAGACTAATACACTCTCGGTTATTTACAGCATCTATAGCTCGCTGCACTACACTTACAGATCCTACACCTGCATTCTTCCAATCCACTGCAATATTTTCACTAGAATCACCTGCCGATTGCTGACCTCCTAAGATGGTCCAATCATAAACACTACCATTAGAAGCAACAACATTATACGCTACACCCAGGTCAAACTCACAAATCTCAGCAGGTCCTGTAATACTTGCTACAGACAAGGTGTATGATTTAGCGACACTCAATGCAATTGGCTCACTACTACAACCAAATTTATTGATTTCTATAACCTCTACCTCACCAATTCCCTCTTCTGCCCAATCTACCGAAATAGTAGATGTTCCATCACCTTGAGCGACTACTCCACCCAGTACAGACCACGTAAAGGTAGAATTATTGGAACTTCCTTGAGCAAAGTATTCTACTCCAACCGAATTAGGACATACTACCGTAGGTCCATCTATAACTGGCATCGGGATACTTACAAACACTTCTTTTTGAACAGTATCGCTTCTACAACCAAGTGCATTGGTAAGAGAAGCCTCTATGGTAAATGTTGGTATTCCTAATGTACCCATTGTAATCTCGTTTTGACTTACAAACCCTATGGTCGCATTTATAGCATTCCAATAATAGCTAACTCCTGCTACTGATCCTACGCTGTATTGCAAATTTGTTTCGTTGTCACAAACGGTATCCTTACCCGTAATTGCAGGATTTGGTGGACTCTCCACAATGGTAACATCCAAGGTCATCCAATCACCCAAACAACCCGCAGCACTTACTTCTCGCACTCGTATAGTTCCTGTTCCGGTGCCTGACCAGTTTATCACGACACTATCTAATGTGTTATCGCTTAACATATTTCCTTCTGTTATTTCCCACTCAAAGTCGGACGAGCTATTCCCATCTAGCACCTTATAAGTGGCATCATCACGTTGGCACACCTCAATAGGACCATCTAAATCTTCTGCTCCTTCAAAAGGAATTACATCTATGAGGACATCCAAACTATTAAATTTGGGCGGGCATCCATCGTCTTCGGCCGTAAAATAAACTATGTAAGGCTGGCTTCTGGCGGCATCGCAATCAGGAATCCAGCAGAACTCGCTTTCTACTTCTGATATGCCAGAGGCATCTGTGAATGTGGCAAGTGTTCCTCCGCCTATCCCTCCACCATCGCCTAATACAGAACCTCTACCAGTTAGAGTAATAGCGTCTAAATCATCTTCGTCTGAGGCTGACACCGTAAAACAAAGTTCTGTTCCTGCTTCTATTTGTAGTCGATTACTAGTGTTGATAGATACTTGTGGTCTTTTGTTCGGACGACAGTCCAAGACTATAATTTGCAAGTCTAATCGTGTACGACTCAGCAGAATACCGTTGCGATATTCTCGCACTTCAATACCTACTACATAATTACCTGTTTCGGTAGCATAAAATGATGTAAGACCTGTTCTATTATCTACGAATGCCCCTCCTGAGGCACCAAATGGTTGTTGCCAACTGTAGCCAGGGTTATAACTTAACAGCGGAGTATCTAGGTTCAAAGAAGGCTCTGGCACCGGAAAACCAATGCCGCCGTGGCTATAAGGTCTCATTAGAGTATAAGCCAAACTATCTCCATCTCTATCTACAGCATCAAATAGAAAAGAAGTAGTATCATTAACACACATATAGGGACTCGGTACTCCATAAAATGCTGGTGAATTATTCTCTAAACTCGTGTTGGGTATATAGCAGTAATATGTTTGTCCCTGTGTAGGGTCTGCACCTGTTTGAACTATATTTTTCTGAACATTACGACAACATCGTGTGTACGTAATATGATAACCTTCACTGTAAGGCTTAAGGGTAATTATCCCTTCGTACAAGCCGTACTCAATACACACATTTGACCGTATATCTGGACAATCTACGTTACCAGGAGCTTGCACCCTCTCCTTGAGTACCATATTAAACTTAACTACTTGATTTCGAGATTTAGCGGCATCATTCAGATAAACACCCACATTTATTTCATCTTCAAGCGGAATGCCATTATCACAATCGCGATATACATTAAAGCTTACTCTGTATCGGGAATCACCATTGGCCAATTTACTAAGAAAAGTATAATTCATATACCCTCCTACTAGGTGAGTTGCGTTAGCCGTGAAAGTAAAACTAATACACCCAATGAGCAATAATATGTGTTTAGTAAATTTCTTCAAAATGCTATTCTCACAAAAATAGTGTGTTTTCTATAGGAAAACGGTTCTAGCACATTAATAGTTGTTTATATAAACGTTTTTTACAAAGATTGTACAAAAGCTCGGATAGAAGCAAAGCTGAAATCCTGATTGTCAAAGGTGAATTGAGGATTTTCAATTCTTACCTTAGTCAGGCCCAAGGAATCTGCAAGGAGCATATCTCCTGGGGAATCCCCCACCATTATACTTTTTCGCCAATCGATATCAGAAAAATAAGTCTTGGCTTTGAGCAACATCCCATTTTGTGGCTTACGCCAAGAATGAACGTTAGTTTTCAAATAGGGAGCGTAAAATGCTACGTCAAACCAGTTTACGTTATTCTTTTTCATAGCCTTATACAGTTTGAGATGCACATTCTCTAAATCTACATCCGACATCACTTGCTTACCTACTCCTTGCTGATTGGTAACCAACACTATACGCTGAAACTTATGTGATAAAACACGAAGGCTCTCCGCCACCTCGTCTACGAGTATGAGATCATCTGGCTTACGTGCATAATCATCTACTATGGGTTCATTAAGAACACCATCTCTGTCTAGAAAGAGCGTAAACTCTTTGCACGTTTCGCCTTTAGGCAAATATGGTTTGTGCCCGCTCATAATCTTGTGGAATCCCGATATCAATAAATAACCCTTGTGAAATATATCCTTTGAGCAATCCTGTAGATACTTTTGCCTCTAACACCGCAGTTTCGAATGAGTATTTATCCTTCTGGGGTAAATGGACTATCAATGATTTGCTTGCTAGATAAACACCGCCATTTATGAGACCGGTAGACAGTCCTTCTTGCTTTTCTTGAAAACGTACAATGCTATGGTCTTGTAATAAGACGGTTCCATAACGGTCTGGAGAAGCAATTTGCTTCAGGGCTAAGGTTAGCAAGGCATTTGTATCGTTGTGGATTTGCAGCATCTCTTCGATATTTACATCAAAATAGGTGTCGCCATTGAGTATTAATATTTGGTCCGCCGTAGTTTTGGCTAACGCCAAGCCAATTCCACCACCGGTACCTAGTGGTTCTTTCTCTATGGAATACTCAAGTGGAATTCCAAGATAAGATTTGCCATAGTGCTCCTCTATTTTTTCGTATTTGTAACCTACTGCTAGTATTATTTTGCGGATATGGTCTTTAGGCAAATGTTTTAAAATTTGCTCAAGGAATGGTTGTCCTGCAACGGGTGCCATAGGTTTTGGCACATCACTTACTACAGAAGCCAATCGCGTTCCTAGTCCGCCTGCGAGTATTATTACGTCTAATTTCATAATAAGGTATAGGTATATAATCCTCTACGAGTAAATGAGTAGTGTTGAGCCTCCACACCAAATTGATCCAAGCTCTTAATAAGCTGATGGCGAGACACTCGAGGACAATAAAAGAAAAAGAAACCTCCGCCTCCAGCACCACTTATCTTGCCGCCTGTAGCTCCGTTGGCCAACGCTGTATCGTATATTTTGTCAATGTTGGGATTGCTTATTCCTGCGGCCATCATTTTTTTGGACTCCCAACCGTAATGCAGCACTTCGCCTATTTCATCCATTCGTCCCATTAGTATCACTTCTTTCATCCGTGTACTTTGTTTTTTTAATCTATGGGTAGCTTCAAGTGCATCTATATTGCTATCTTCTATGTTTGCGGTTTGTTTTTCGATAATCTTGGCAGATTCTCGGCTAGTTCCCATATAGAAAAGCACCAAGTTATTCTCTATTTCAGCTGCGTACTTTTGTTTGATACGCAGTGGATTTACAATTACTTTATCATCCTTGTAAAACTCCATAAAGTTGAATCCACCAAAGGTGGCAGCATACTGGTCTTGACGACCTCCAGCTAACCCAAGATCTACCCGCTCTATTTCATACGCCAGATGAGCAATATCATACTCTCCGAGTGGAATATTTTGCCACTCTGCAAAAGCTCCGATTATACTTACAACTAAGGTGCTGCTACTCCCTAATCCAGAGCCCGCTGGGGCGTCTACACTCGTGTACATTTCAAAGGAAAGTGGCTTTTTGATAAAATCCTTAACCATACGATTATATACACCTTTTAGCAAGGCAAGCTTACCATCTGGAGTTAAGTTTTCTGACGAGTCAAGCGTTTCTGACGCTTCCATATCCATTGCCTCTAGATGAATTTTACCGTTATCGGTTGGTATTATGGTAGTATTTGCAAATAGATTTATGGTAGCATTCAAAATAGAACCACCGTGTAAATCGGCATATGGACTTACGTCTGTCCCGCCTCCTGCCAAGCCTAATCTGAGCGGTGCTTTGCTTCTTACAATCATGGGAGCAAAAATAAGCCCTAAGCTTACTTAGTTATGCACGAGGTTCGGAATAATGCAAGGTACTATCTATACTTATTGATAACTTGGGGTGTAAGCTTCCCAAAAAATAGTACTGTTAAGAAGTAGAAAAAAGTAATTAAATTTAACAGTACAAAAAAAATGAGAAAGAGTAAGTTTACACCGCATCAGATTGCGAAGATTTTAAAGGAGTTTGATAATGTCAAGAGTTCAGAAGAGATAAGCCGATAATATGGTATCAGCAAGGCTGCGTTTTACACGTGGCGAGAACGCTATGCTGGGATGAGTGGCAAAGAGCTCAAGCGAATAAAAGAGGAAGCTTAAGCAGATGTATGCGACCTTGGCACTAGATTATCAAATGGTTAAAGAGATCATTGAAAAACAGTAAAATAAAGGAAAATAAAATTGAAAATTTTGGCATTGAATAAAAGTTACGTTGTAATAACAAAGAAACCCAAATAATATTGCTACTGCATCAATTTTAACTTCTGTAAAAACGTTTAAATTACGGTTATAAGCATAAGTCAAATTGTAAATATTAATCTTTCAAGCATCGGATATACCTATGACTTTACCACCTCAAAATTACTAGGAGGCACGTATGGCTCTCATGAAATACACTTGAGCTATAGTTTTGATATAGACGGCAAAAGACAATCTAGGCGTTCCAAATCTAATAGGAAAGACATTCAGTGCCCTATGGGTTTCGGGAGTTTTTAGCAGTAGTCTAGCTGACTATAGTAGGTATATATAGTTATGGTAAACAATACTGGAATCAAATACGGAGGTAGACAGAAAGGAACACCTAATAAATCTACAGCAAGGCTTAGAGAGGCTTTTACAGAGCTTTTAGAAGACAATATGGGTAAGGTGCAAGAACTCTTTGATAAAGTCGCAGAAAAGAACCCTCAGAAAGCCTTAGAATTACTCTTAAAACTATCTGAATTTGCTATACCTAAGCTAAGAGCTATCGAGGTTAATAATGAGCCAGAGGATAAGCATACCTCCTTGAATATTAATATTATTGATACTGGAGTTCCTTTTGCGAGTTGTGAGGCTGATGTGGTTGATTAAAAATTATCAACAAACTAAACGACTAATAACCAACTGAATATAAAACTTAAGGAGACTTGTAACCTATATGTAATCTAAAACAACAAAACCTCCAGTAAACACTGGAGGTTTCGTCCTTTTTCGAGTAGAGTCTGTAAGACTCTTATCTAACCTTTAGACTAATTGAGATAACAAATACTACTCGTGCAAATAGGTCCTTCCAGATGTAGGTTTTGTATAATTCACATTAGGAAAAGAATATCTAGTAAATCCATTTACGACAATAGAACCCGACCTAACTGAAATCCTTCTTTACTAGCTATTTATTTCTCTCGTTTAAAATACCCATAAAATTTTTTCATTCTAATAACATGAGGGAAACTTATGGCTGAGAGAAAAATAAAAAACGTACCCAGGTACGAATCCCAATTATCATTTAAAAAGAACCACAAAAGAAAAAATAAACCATAAGCACCTAAACTGAATAGGGCCGATTTTCTCCATAATACTCTTGAGCTCACATTAAAATGCTTTTGAATATGTCTCCACCCTAATCGGCTGTGCTGGAAAATAAAATAGATTCCGAATGCTTGAATAAGCGACAGTTGCAACGCAAGTAGTAACGATATACTGACTATACACATGCCCCATACGTGTTTTGTAATCCCTAAAACAAGACTCGTACACAAAGCAATAACTGCTATTTCCACCCAAACTGATTTTAATAAAATGCCTTGGCTTACAGCTAGACCAGGGAGTGTCAGCTCATTTAGAACACCAGAAAGTTCCAACGGATGCCCTAGCAATAGACCAGTAAACAACAAAGTTCCCCATAACCAGAAAGAAGTAACTTTCACTCCCCATTCTGAGAAGTCTGCCTGAGCAAAGTGATAAACAGAATACCCGACAAAAAAGAATAACGCCAATGCAGGACTTAGATACCATAGCAATACCATCAGTGCCGCTTGGGCCAGGTATCTGATAATAAATGATATACAAATAGGTTCATTAAACCGGTTGTGCTCTATTAAGTGGTCTACTGCACCATGTGGTATACCAATAAAAACGAGGCCGGCTAGGAGAATAACATCATTTATATGACCGATACCTAATCCATCAAACACTAAAAATATCAAGGTGATAAACAGTGGCACTAAGATGCTATTTTTAATTCTGTCAATACTGAAAGCATCATAGATAACCGCTTTTATAAACGGTTTCCATTGCAGTGCATAAAAGATTTTAACCTCATCCTTAAGTTTTGTCTCTTCATCTAAAAATGCTAATATTTCCGTAGCTTTAATTGCTTCAAATAGACGCTTGAATATAGGTTTCCCCCATTTTGGTGTTCTGAATAATATGTGAAGCAACAAGCGATCATAGAATGCGAAGCGGTTGTTTCTTTTTTGATTGATAGAAGCAGGTATCACTTTTTGATCTTCAGCTATCTGTTCTGCTATCTTTTGTGCATCCATTGCCATAGATCGGAAAGCGTATCCTGTGCTGGGTTTCACATGCCCAGCTCTAGCTCCCATATTACGAATAGTGGAATCATTTTCATCTAGAAATGAAGCATTTGTCATTGGGATACACCCGATTTCTATATCTGTAACCTGATAACCATCTCCTAACTGGGAAATATAATTTTTCAGCAAGGCTTCTCCTTCTTCCCGCTGCATAACATCTTTTCCGAAACGAGTAACCTCAACTAGAGCTTTTTTAGAATTGAATGGCAACACATACACAAATTGGGTTGCCCCATTTTGAGGGATATTAAAATCCATCATGGTAAAGGAATGGCTATCAAAAAGCTCTTCTTTTGTTTCTATTTGCCAACCTACAAAACTCTGATTAATGTAGTACTCATGTTTTTTAGTTGGTGCAGTTTTCGGTGGTCGGCAATCAAAGATATATTTAGCTATATATTCTGAATTATCAATGATTAGCCTTTTTAAAGGCTCCGTATCACTAATCTTATTTTGTAGAATAGTAGCATCATGCTTATCAATAACAAAAAGTGTTTTTTGATAGAGCGTTAAGCTAGAAACATGATAATAGGACAAGGGATCTAAATCCTGTTTTTTACCATTTAAGATGACAGTGCTCCACGATTTATCGATACATTGAGGTTCTATAATATTGTGTGCATCTTCATCTGTCGCCCAAAAACAATAGGTCTTATCTTTTTTATTTTTTTGATGAGGCTCTATAATGATTATCTTTTTCTGAGATAACAGAGCTTTTTTTTCTAATTCTAAAATCAAAAGGCAATTTGATGCCCCAAGCCCAATAAATAAATAATCAATAGATTGTTTTACACTCATTAAATAACGGTCAGCCAAAGTTAAATCATTTTTAGATTATTGTGTCATTCTTATTTAGGTACGGCACAAGTAATACCGATATATTTTTAAACAACAACTGAAGGTGACATATGATGAAATCTACACTTCAGATATTGTATAAAGACAGGTTTATGCGAAGCCAAGACTCTAAGGTAGGACATAGATCTAAAAAGCAGTAAACTTGTTTTCGATGTTGTTACCTGAAGAAATAACCTATAATCATGAGATAATCAAACAATTAAATGATTATTTATGTAGAGTCTATTAGACTCTTAGCTAACCTTTAGTCTAAAAATCTAGACCAATTTAAATTTATCAGTTCTAGAATTAAAAACAACTCTCACTCTGAAGGCTATTTTCGTTTTAAAATACTTTAGGTTTGATCGCTATTTATCAATGTTCTTCTTTAAAATATTCTGTATGGAAAATAAAAGTAAGATTATACCAATAAGTAAAATAAGTGCAAAGCCTGCTGCCATTAGCATACCTGAAAATACTCTTTTTTCAGCTTTTTCAGCACTTCTAGCAATTTTATCGCTTTCTGCATCTGACACTCTCTGAAGATATAATTCTAAATATCTGTCTAATGATCTTAGAAAATTATTTTGATCAAAGTAGTCTATATCATCGTTGAAATCATCTACAGCTGACTCGATATCATCACCCATACTTGATGAATATGAATCAATTGTACTAATAACTGACAAATAATCTCTATAGTTAAGATCTGATTCGGGTTCTTCCAATTCTTGGTGTTCTTCAATAGTACTCTCTGCTAGTTCAACTACGTCTTCAGATATGTAGTTTTTAATAGCCATATTATGAATTCTTTTAAATTGTCTATGTTGCTCATTGACTGCTATAATTCCATCAAAATCAACAACAACAATTGGCATTACAGCTTTAGCCCAAGTAATCGATTTATTGCTAAAGTCATAGTATAAAAAACCTTGGTAGCACTCACGATAAATTTTGTACTGGTTGAAATAATTAAAATCAAATTGTTTCACGTAAGAATTTACAGCTTTAACTATATTAATTTTTTTACAAAATTCAGCTGAATCAATACCCTTTTGATCATACAAATTATTTAATTGATTAGGTATAGCTTTCATATTAGGTCGGAACTCTTTATATGATACCTTCTCGTTTATACCACCCCAATAATTTCTATATAGATCTTTCGAACTATATAGTGCTTTAATTGAATCAAACTCACTTTGACTGAAATAAGATGCAGTTTCTTCAACAGCTACTTCAACATCATTATCTTCTGTATCCTCATCTGTTCCTGGTAATTCAAGAGGCACAAATTTAGTTCTCTCAATGGAATCTCCTAAGTCATTAAATTCACAATTTGATAAAATTAATTTTAGTTTATTGAGCTCCTCCTCGTAGTCTTCTCTATCACAGTTTGATGAAATTTCTTCTACATACTCCTCCTCAATTGCCTGATCTTCGATGACTTCTTCTTTTTCTACTTCAACGTCATCTCTAAAAGTAGGTGTAGCATTTAAAAAGAAATATAATAAACCGACGATTATTGCTGCGAGTCCTAAAAAGGATAGGCCTTGCCATGTTCTACGTCCCATTGGGAAAAAGTACTTTTCTTCCAATGAATTAAAAAGATTAATAATTTTTTGTTTCATGATTATATTTTTGGTTTAATAGTGTAAATATAAAAAAAATATAATAAGGTGGATAACTTGTTTGGACCTGAGTTCGAGTCCTAAAATTAAAGAAAAAATGTTTCACTTGATTCCTAAAAACTCCTTAAGTAATTAAATTACAGGCAGTTACAGTCAATAAGTT
>Ga0209555_10001722_pt1 | contig 16310 bp, 6 predicted proteins | sample SaaInl85LU_5_DNA_FD_184643 | JGI IMG/M metagenome (GOLD analysis project Ga0209555, IMG submission 184643) | Marine microbial communities from expanding oxygen minimum zones in the Saanich Inlet - ESP_85LU_5_DNA (SPAdes) (version 2) | ecosystem: Environmental > Aquatic > Marine > Intertidal zone... | reverse complement strand
ACTGAACTAGTCGGTGTGTTAGTTGGGGTAACGGTATTCGACGGTGTTACGGTATTAGTTGGAGTTACACTTGCGGTTGGAGTAACAGAACTGGTTGGCGTATTAGTCGGTGTAACTGCCGGTGTTGACGACGCTGTCACTGTTTGTGTAGGTGTAAATGTTGGAGTGACCGTAGCCGTTACTGTTGGTGTAATACTTGCCGTCGGTGTAACAGATGACGTATTTGTAGGTGTCACACTTGCTGTTGGGGTAACTGACGATGTTGGTGTCACCGAAGCCGTTGGTGTATATGTTGGAGTGACTGACGGTGTTGGGGTGACCGACGCAGTTGGTGTAGGTGTTGGTGTCGGAGCAATGAAGATAACATCAACAGGACATATACAAGCTGAAGTATCTACATTAGTAATACCCCAACTACTAATTACCTCACCTGAAGGAAGAATAGGGTTGAAGTTATACTCAACCTGATGGTCACCTTGTGGCCATGTTCTTGTACCTGAATATGTAAATCCTGAACTACCAAACATAAACCCATCAACCTCATAATCACATAAGGACTCAACAGGTATGGTAAAGGCGATGTCTTCCCAAAGATTCAATCTAATCTTATTACCCTGAACAACATAACCTGTTAAATATTGTGTCGTTTGAGGACACGTAGCAGATGGCGTAACTGTTTGAGTTGGTGTAATTGTTTGAGTTTGAGTTACTGTTGGAGTAACACTTGCCGTTGGCGTCACTGATGCGGTTGGAGTAACCGACGCGGTAACTGTTTGAGTAGGAGTAACAGACGCAGTTGGTGTAACCGACGATGTTGGTGTATTTGTCGGAGTTACCTGAGCAGTCTGTGTAGGCGTATGAGTCGGCGTCACTGTGGATGTTGAAGTAACAGATGGAGTCGGAGTAACAGAAGATGTTGGTGTAACACTTGCAGTAGGTGTATTAGTAGGTGTTACGGTATTAGTTGGAGTAACCGACGCAGTTGGCGTTACTGACGATGTCGGAGTATTAGTAGGTGTCACACTTGCAGTTGGAGTAACTGTAGAAGTTGCAGTCACCGATGGTGTTGGAGTATTTGATGAAGTCGGTGTATTAGTTGGAGTTACCTCAGCCGTTTGTGATGGGGTAACAGATGCTGTTGGTGTGTATGTCGGTGTCACAGTCGCAGTCCTTGTTGGTGTATTAGACGGAGTAACTGTATTTGTTGGCGTATTAGTTGGTGTGACCGTGTTTGATGGAGTAACAGTATTCGATGGGGTTACTGACGCTGTTGGTGTATTTGTTGGAGTAACAGTATTTGAAGGAGTTACCGTATTTGTCGGAGTCACACTCGCAGTTGGAGTCACTGTAGATGTTGACGTATTTGTCGGTGTCACCGCTGCCGTTTGAGATGCAGTCACAGTTTGAGTTGGGGTATATGTTGGGGTTACTGTGGCCGTTCTTGTCGGAGTATTAGACGGAGTGACGGTATTTGTCGGTGTATTGGTTGGTGTAACTGTATTAGATGGGGTAACCGTATTCGAAGGTGTAACCGACGATGTTGGTGTATTTGTTGGAGTAACGGTATTAGACGGTGTAACAGTATTAGTAGGTGTATTCGTAGGCGTCTCACTCGCTGTCGGTGTTATAGTTCTGGTTGGTGTATTGGATGGAGTAACTGTATTTGTTGGAGTATTAGTTGGAGTAACAGTATTAGATGGTGTAACTGACGCAGTAGGTGTATTTGTTGGAGTAACAGTATTAGAAGGCGTAACCGTATTCGTAGGAGTATAAGTAGGAGTAACAGTATTCGAAGGCGTGACTGAAGCAGTTACCGTTGCCGTTGGAGTTATTGTCCTCGTTGGGGTATTTGTTGGGGTAGCAGTGTTAGAAGGGGTGACTGACGGAGTAGCCGTAGTTGAAGGGGTTAATGTAGCAGTTTTAGTCTGAGTAATAGTTGCGGTAATAGTAGGGGTCACCGAAGCAGTAGGTGTATATGTTGGAGTTACAGTATTTGTAGGAGTATTTGTTGGTGTGACAGTATTAGATGGTGTGACTGTATTTGTTGGTGTAACAGATGCAGTTGGAGTATTTGTCGGCGTCTCAGACGCAGTAGGAGTATTAGTCGGAGTTACTGTATTGGTAGGAGTATTTGTTGGTGTAACAGTATTAGATGGCGTGACTGTATTAGTCGGCGTAACAGACGGAGTTACCGTATTTGATGGCGTAACAGATGGGGTGACAGTATTAGATGGTGTGACTGTATTGGTTGGGGTTACAGATGGGGTAACAGTATTAGATGGCGTGACTGTATTTGTTGGTGTAACAGACGGAGTTACCGTATTACTTGGAGTGACCGTAGGTGTCGGCGTAGCAGTTCTAGTCGGTGTCCTTGTTGGACTTACAGAAATCGAAGGTGTAACCGTAGCGGTACGAGTCGGTGTACGTGTTGGTGTTCTCGTGGGACTTACAGAAATACTTGGTGTAACCGTAGCGGTTCTCGTAGGTGTTCTGGTCGGGGTACGAGTCGGACTTACAGAAATCGAAGGTGTGACAGTAGGAGTAACAGGTGGTGTTGATGTAGGAGTTCTAGTTGGAGTTCTTGTTGGGGTTGGTGGTATCGGGGTAGTTGACGGAGTCGGAGTTGGAGTTACAGGTTCATCAGAACAACATTCTTCACATGTCTCGTATACACTAACCGAACAATCAACAACCGCATCACAATCAGGTACAACACCCTCAATAAAATAACAACATCTGTCACAACTATCTAATTTAACAACTTGACCAGCATTCGGGCATGGATTTAAATTAGTGACTTTAACAAACTGATTATCATATTGGTAACCACACTCACATTCGGGTTCTATAATGTCACACCTAACTAAATAAAGACAACACGGTTCACCTAAGTTAGTCACATTATAACCCACATTAGGTTCCATACCAGGTTCATATGGTGTTGGTACATTAGTATTACCCAAACCTAAACACTCATCACAACCATTCGGAAAAAGAGTATTAACTGAACCTATAAATGATATGTTAGCGGTAGGACAGTTTTCGGCACAACCTCCAACAGCGATTACTTCCCAACAAGCATTTATATTATCAGAAAATGCGTCACCGACACTAAAATTATAAACATTTTGAATACAAGCGACTGATGCTTGCGTTAGACAGTCCCGAATACATGCATATCCAATATTATGAACAATATATCCGTTTAAAACATAATAACTTGGACCACTAAGTGTTATGTTATATAAAGATTCTTCAGAGTATACAATTTCCTTACTAACAACAGGTTCATGAATGATGTCACCATCAACCATTTTAACCATATCATATTCACCATCAACAACTAAATCTATTGTAGATATAAACTGATATCTATCATCATTTTTATGATACGCTAAGACATTTTCGTCTATAACACCTAATCCATTAATTTGAAGATAGTTACCCTCATCATTATAGATGTCTGTAACCTCAGGTGATTGTATATTATCAACATTAAGAGTTAGTGATTCGATTTCACGGAAGTCAATTCCTGCGACAATTTCAGGTATATCAAAAGAGTATACACTGTCACCTAATTGAACATCTTCAATGTTCTTTACGGCACCATTTGAAAGTAATACTTTTTGTCCTAATTTATAACCAGCCATTTATCGATGTAATTAACCTATAAATAATAGGTTGAACCCTTTTATACTAAGATTCCTTCCTTAAACTTCCATCATAATGGTCAAACCTATCATGTTCAGTTGGTGATAGTAATAAAATACCTGGTTTAATATTACCTATTATCGTTTCTTGAAACATATATGACATCCAAGTCTGCTCATAAGGTCGAGCCCATTTCTCAGTTAAGAACATTTTTTCATTACCATATTTTGACACCACCTGTGGCCAATTACAATAATAAATTTCACCATGTGCAAATGGTATACCTTGGAAGCTGTCTATTTTTGTGATTTTAGTTTTTGGAGCATTAGGGTCTAATCCTTGGATAGGTAATAATGGTTTTTCAGGCCAATGCTGTTCTCTAATTTTTTGAGGTACGTTATACCAAGCCCATTGAACTGTATTGTCACCGTAAAACTCAGTATATGATAACTTTAAAAAGTCAAAGTTGTTTTTCTTAGCAATTTTAAGCGAATTTCTATATAGGTTTTTAACATATCTGTTAAAACCATTTTTATCTACCTCACCCTCTTTAGGATAAAAGAACATATCATCCTCAAAAAAGAAATAATAATCATATCCATTTTCTTCAGCGTGTTCTGCAACCCATTGTCTACCACCACAAATACCTAAATTATCTTTTTTGACGTGTTCAATATTATATTCTTTACAAAGTTCAACATATTCCTCAGTTGTCGATAAATCCGTAGAGTTATCTAACATCACCCATTGTGGTTTAGTTACAAAGTCCTCATCATATTGTTTCATAGATTGAATCAATGTCTTTACCTGATTTGGACTATTAAATGTAATCACATAAAGTGCAACATTATCAATATCTAAATCATTAGTAATAACATCAAACTTTAACTCATTAAGTGGTTTATGTGTGTCATTTTTAACGTCTTCAAAAAACTTACTAATTAATCCATTACCCTCAATTGGGAAATACTGATAGTTTTCAGGATATCTATACAGTAAAATAGTGAAAAGAGACTCTTCAGTACCCATATAGCCCGAATTAAGAGTGTTTTTCATTAAATTGTAGTACTCATTGTTAAAATCTGCAATAGATTCTACAGGACCACCAAAGAAACCACCACGACAAACTTTATTTACTTTAGTACTTGTCATTTCACAAATCTTATCATAATCGAATCCATGAATTTCTGTCTCCGTTTCATAAGGGAATGCGATGTAACTAATTTTGTCTATTTTTGTTAATTTATCCAATACTTTATCGTGTGTAAAGTATCCAGAATGTACAGTATTGGTAATCCCCGCATCTAACCAAAATAAATGTGTTGAATTAAATTGGTCCATTATTTTAGCATCATGTAAAAGATATGGTTTAGACATAACTAGTGGATTATACATATCAAGTTTAGCCTGTGTTGACTCACCTAACCAACCAACCTGATTTATCCAATCAGGATTATTTCTAATAGTTTGTATTGAGTTGTAAAACTCACCTTTAAACCATTCTTGGTCACGTGTTATAAACATAGTATTATCTCTACTACGTCTTTCAAATACAAACTCCTCTAATTCTGCATCACCAAATACTATAAGGTTATAAGGTATTTCCAAAAATTGAGAAAACTTCTCTAAATAATGTTCAAAACTTCTTGACCATCCCTCGGCTAATTCATCTCTTTTAATGTTCCATAACCCAGTAACTATTGTAATTCCACTTTCATTCATATCTTCATATATCTCGTTATATATTTCTTTGATGATACCTACTACGTCTTCAGATTCTTTACCATAAACGTATCCGTTATCATCAAAAGTTTTTATTATTTGTTGTTTTTCTTCATCAGATAGACTTGACCACTCTAATCTAACTACTTTAGGTCTATACTTTGAAAAATCAATCTGTTTAAATATTTCATAATCATGTCCTTCGGCATCAATTTTTATAACGTCAAATTCAACAATATTATGTTTTTCTAATAACCTTTCAAAAGTAATACACGGTACCTTTACTCTAAGTCCATATTTTTCAACAGTATCTCTATCACCATCACTACCCAATCCATTTTTTGGTGGATATATTGCACTCATACCCATAAAACAAGTATGCATCTTACCTTCTTGTATCGCTGAAGGACTGATAGTAATCATTTCCACATCACCATTATATGTTGAGATTGCAGAGTTTTCATACTTATTTTCATCCCCAAAGTTTTTCTTTAATTTTTCAAAATAGTATGGAATTGGTTCCACATATAAACCTTTAAAATCATAAGCATTTGAATACCCACTTAACTCATCAAATGTTTGACCATCCATTGCTCCAATATTAATGGTGAATAATCTATGACCTTTCTTACCTAAATGATGTAATATATCATTAAAATAATCTGTATTTTTTAACTTAGGAAATATATAATTTAAATCTGTATTCATAATTGTTCAAAAAACTTGTAAAAACTTATTTTACCATCCAAAAATTCAGGAGTAACGGACTTATCAGTTAAGTTTGAATCGTCATGATACCACGTATTAAATTTGAATGAGTGATAGTTTTCAGGTTTATCGTACACCATTGTAGACATCATCGCCTCATGATTAAGAAGAAATTCTTTACTTAAACACATCTGAGAGTATTCCTCAAATCTTTGAAATAAATTAGGTAACTTACTCACATGACCACCTATTATACCACCAATAGAAAGGGAGTCATACATGTGGTCTTTTTCTAAAACTTCATTCAACTTTCTATGGTCATGAAAAAATAATGTGTTTCTAATATCAATTAATTTATCACCAAGCCAGTTGTTAATTTTAGGTATTGTATTTTCATTAAAAATACCATCATAGGTGTATCTATATTTGTTCATTGATAATCCTGTGATTTTATCCGCATTTGAATTATACCTTCTCGGATATAAACCAATATGTGATAAACCACAGTCAAACCAATATAAGTACTCTAAACCTTCTACCATTTCGTCTTCCATCAAAGCAATTTTAGCCCATCCAACCTCTAAATAAAATTTAAACAATTCAGGATTTTTTTCTTTGACTTCAATCATCTTTTTACTATGTCTTATATCTTGTAATTCTTTGACTTTAATAGTCACATTAGTTACTCCATTTTCATCTAAAATTTCTTGTAGTGATTCCGCAGTATTAGACCCAGTATAACAAATAATTTGAACATTCATCTGAGATAATTGTACTAATGAATGAGTATATCTATCCCATCTTGCTTGTACTTTATGTCCAAAGAATGGGAAGTCTCCAATTCCAAAATATAAGAAAGTTACAATTTTTGTCATTTTCTAAAGTAATAGTCTTCTAATAATAAACAGTCCATTTTAGTCTTATCATAGACCTTCAACGCATCCGTGTATCTTGATAGGATAGGTTTTCCATTTACATTAAATGAAGTGTTTAATAATACACCTATACCTGATTTTTTCTCAAACTCCGTCAGTAGATTATATAACCAAGGATTTTGCTCCTCAGTTACTGTTTGAACACGAGCAGTACCATCAACGTGAGTTATAGATACTAATCTCTCTCTCCATTCTTCTTTAACCGTTGGACAGAAACCCATCCATCTACTCTCACCCTCAAAGTCAAAGTATTTAGACACATCCTCTAATTTACATACAGGTGCAAATGGTCTATACCATTCTCTATTCTTAACCTTAGCATTCAATATGTCTTTCATATCAGGATAAGCAGGATTACAAATAATACTACGATTACCCAACGCTCTTGGTCCATGTTCTGATGTACCTCTAACAACACCAACAATTTTACCATCATTTAGGTCGTCTGTTAATCTTTCCAAATCTAACTCACTACCTCTACGTTCTTCAACGTGGGACATTAATGTGTGTTTATCTAATATAGGTATACCAGCATATGTCACATCAACCGCCTTTTCAGGTTTCATATGGTTCAAAATCATACCCGTAGCAATACCACAATCATTAGGGTTAGGTGGAACAAAAACAGGACGGTCTAATACTTGTTGTAACTTGGTATTAAGCAGAATATTAAGAGCACATCCTCCAACTGTTATCAACGGTATATTAGGATATTCATCTAAGAACGGCTGAGCCATCTCCATAAACACATTCTCAAACGCAATCTGTGATGTTTTAGCAACATCCCATGAAGTTTGACCTGTTAATCTATTCTGAATATCAAATACCAATCCTGTTTGTTCACCTAATTCACCCAAAAACTCAATATAGTTCAAACCATCAGGTTTTCTTCTATAGTAGTTTTCAAAGTGTGGTAACCATTCATTATTCACGTTACCATAAGAACAAAGCCCCATGATTTTACCTGAATAAACTAAGTTACCAATATTTAATGCCGGTTCCTTACGAATATCCCCCATATAGTCACCAAATGACATATAAGGAAATCCTAAATCTAAATTGTATTTATCTAATAATGTAATTTCTGTTCTACCAGACGCTAAATACACGTTATAAAAACCATCATTACCACCACCATCAAAAGATATAATTAATGCGTCATCATAATCTGTTTGATACAGACCACATGCCGCATGACTAAGGTGATGTAATTGATTTACGTGTTTTTTAGCAGGTATAAGTTGTTCATAGTGTACTTTGGTACCTCCTTCCAATGTATCCGAATTTAAGTAGTAACACGTATCGTATTCACTGATACCAAATTCATCTTCAATGTATTTTAATATTTCTTTTAAAAGATAAGGTCTTGTGTAAGAAACGAGGTACTGTGCGTACCCCGCATTCTTTTCACTTAAAAATCTTTCAACTTCAATTACCGTAATTAATTCTCCATTCTCTTCAACCGCAACCGCAGCATTGTGAGAACCGTAAAATGATATATTTGCCATGTTATAATGTTCCTGTTAATCTGTCACACCAACCTTTAGATGACGAATAAGGCCATACAACCCAATAAGCTGGTTTTTCAGTTATGTTAAATTGTCTCCAAACTTTACAATAACCATCTGGGTCATTCATCATTCGGTCTATTTCTGCCCTATCAGCATCCTTTCTGTGAATAGTGTTATCTTCGCTATCGTGGAAAGCAACTACCCAATATTCATAATCTTTTTCAGGTACTTGCTCATAACCCACATCAATACAATGTTTATAGATAGTCGCAAAACTTTCTAACCATTCTTCTTTACTCTCAAAAGTATCGATACCTGGGTTAGGTGGGTAATGCTTATCTAACGTATATTGTTGTACTCCTCTTACATCAAACTTTAATCCTGAATACTCTTCGTACTCCTCCAAAGTTCTATTAGGACCAAAACCATACTTACCATCATGACCTTCTTGAGATTCACCATCCATACCAAATAGCTTTCTATTAGTTAAGTGAGAATGACTGTTTTTGTTACCCCATTCTTTGTCATCGTCCCATTGCTTAGTTCTACCCTTACGAGTATATTCATGCCAAATTAAGACTTTATGTGGGTGGAACATATCATAACCCCACGTGAATGCTCTTGCAGCTATTGAAATCTCCTCACCGTGGAAGTAATACTCAGGATTGTGTTGTACCTCTTCACTGAACTCACCTAATGTGAAACAGAAGTGAGCAGAGTAAAATCTTGCGGGTACTGGTGTGTCTAACTCTCTCCAATTTGGAATTGTCTCAGGTAAAAAGAATACCGCACCTTCAGGAATAAATCGGTCAAATGCCATTCTCCATGGCTCTTGTACTCTAGCACCTGGGTCATTATCAGGGTCAAATGATGAAACATATCCTGTCAATAATGGTTTTGGTATCCCCATACCTTGGAGTTGTTTTACCATTTTAATCATCTCGACATCCCAATCTTTTGCAAATCTCATATGTGAGTCAATCTGTAAAGTATACATCTCACCTCCATATAATTGTTGAATCGAGTGTCTTGCCCAACACGCACCTTTAGAGTCCTCATAAGGAATATCTAAAATACGAAAACGTTCGTCATCTCTATATTTATCTAAATTGTCAAATCCATCTTCAGAATGATATTGTCTACAAATACCAAATACTAAGTTTTGTGGTCTTTTCGCATTCATTATCATATCCTCAATTGTGTTAACCAACTCAGGGTCTCGATATGACGCCACTTGTATGAAAATCTTTTGTGCTCTTCTTGCCATAATTTTTTTCTTTTATTAAACAATAAACAAAGAATATTCATAATAAAGTGATATTTATGAATATGAAACTATTAAAAACAATAAAAGGTTTGGTTAAAGAATCTGAAGACAATTTAGAAAAAGCATTAAATTCTAATGTTAATACTAAAGAGTTAGAAGTACTAAAGGAAAATTATGAAAATTCCCTTAACCTAATATCATTATACGAAAACTTAGAAAACGAAAAAGAGGATTAATTTCTTAACCCTCTCTTTTTATTTTTTATATTTTTGTATGGTTTCTATTTTGTAATATACTCCACTTCAATCTTATCAATATCTTTTCTTTCTGCTTGTATAAAGTAATAACAATCAATTTTATTACTAAATAAGTTACCGTTACCAATATGAACTACGTTGTTCTCAATTTTTTTAACATATAAATTTTGATGTGAACCTATAGATGTTAATTGAACAGTAATTGTATCGGGGTCTACTAAATCTAACCAATATTCAGGTAATTCAATCTCCTTATCATTAAGTTGTCTACCTCTAATGTAAACACCGTGTTCTGGTCCCTCCAAGTTACCATGCTTCAGTCTCATTCCCTGAGCGTTCTTCTCATTATTTGGGTGAGGAATGTCAAAGGCTTTTGACGTGGCAGTTAAGTTACCTTGACCATCCACTCTAAATACAGGTGTCTGATTTGAATCATATCCCGTAGCAATTGCAACTGTTGGAGCCGAACTTAATAGTGATAACACATCACTATACGCATCATCTGCCTCGATAAATACTCTAGGTACATTTAACGGTGTCGAAATAGATTTAAATATGTTTAGACTTTCATTTGCACTTGACGCAAAATCAAGATTATTACCAACCTGATTTATAGTACGAAGTGAAGATAATGCACCATCTGTAGAATAAATATTAGTATTACCCGCAGAAGTTATATATCCTGCGTCGTTATTAAATCCACTATTACTAATATTACCCTTAGTAAGTTTCTTCTGATTATTTGAGGAATCTACAACCACAAAGAAATCACCGTCCCCATTGGATGTCGATGTCGTTAATTCAGATAAGTCAACATTAACATTACTACCATCAACATCAATAAGAGTACCAGCACCTACATTTAAGGATACTGAACCACCCAAGGAAGCTGAACCACCACCTGTTAATCCATTACCACCAGTAACAGTGATAGATGAGTTCGCTAACGAACTATTAGGTACATTGGATAATCCTAATGCAATCGTACCATTTGTTGTGATTGGCGAACCTGAATCAACATCGATACCGTCTGAACCTGAAATAGCCACAGAAGTAACTGTACCCTGACTATTAGTATATGGTAATGCGGCTATTAATGCTTTTTTAGCATTATTGTCAGAATCACTGACAAGTATATAATCAGTATCCTCAATATCATTTGGATATGCACCCGCAGCAAGAATAATGTTATCAGTACCTAAGTAATCAACATTCACAGTAATCGAACCAGATGTCCCCCCACCCGATAAACCTGTACCCGCAGTTACGTTAGTTATATCACCAACGGTTATAGAACCCCCTAATGATGTTGAAGTACCATTAATGGTTATACTTGAATTTGCCAGTGAACTATTAGGTACGTTGGATAATCCTAAGGCAATTGTACCTGAACTTGTGATTGGTGAACCTGAATCTATATCTATACCATCTGAACCTGAAATTGCAACTGATGTTACTGTACCCGACGTATTTGTATATGGTAAATCGGAAACTAAACCTTTCTTAACATTATTATCACTAGCATCATGGTAAACTATAGTATCGCTTAATCCAATACCTGTACCTTCTAAATTAGTCGCAGAATCAATGAAATTATCGGTTCCTGTATAATCTAAAGATACCGTCACTGAACCAGATGCCCCACCACCTGATAAACCTGTACCTGCGGTTATATTAGTAATGTCACCAACTGTCACAGTACCACCTAATGATATGGGACTACCATTAATAGTAATACTACTATTAACGAGTTGTGAGTTAGTAATTTGACCGGCACTAACATCAGAAATAATATCATCACCAGTTATTTGACCACCTAATGAAATATCACTTCCCGCAATATCAATAGAAGAATTAGTTAATGAACTATTAGGTACGTTGGATAATCCTAATGTTATTGTTCCATTTGTTGTGATTGGCGAACCTGAATCAACATCGATACCATCTGTACCCGAAATTGCCACAGATGTAACTGTACCATCATTTGTTGTAAATCCAGCATCGTTATTAAATCCACTTAATTTAATATTAGATTTAGTAAGTTTTCTTTGTACATTTGAAGAATCTATTACCGCGAAGAAATCACCATCACCATCAGATACTGATGTCGCTAATTCTGAAAGGTCCACAGATATTGTATCTGCAGCAACATCAATAAGTGAACCTGCACCAACATTAAGTGTAACTGCTCCTGAAGTACCCCCACCTGTTAAACCGTTTCCTGCACCTACTGAGGTAATATCACCCTGATTATTACTAAATGGTAAATCAGAAACCAATCCGAAATTAACCAACTGTGAACCATCACTAAATAATATATGTGAACTAAGTCCAATTGATTGTGAACTTGCGTCAGTTGCAGATAAAATAATGTTATCAACACCCGTATAATCAACATTAAGGGTAACCGCACCTGATGTACCACCACCAGTTAAACCATTTCCAGCACTCACACCTGTTATGTCCCCAACATTAATTGAACCACCTAAAGATACTGATGTACCATTAATAGTTATAGATGAGTTTGATAATGAACTATTAGGTACATTTGATAAACCTAATGCTATCGTACCTGAAGAAGTAATTGGTGAACCTGAATCTACATCAATACCGTCTGAACCTGAAATAGCAACTGACGTTACAGAACCACTATTTGTTGTGTATCCCGCATCATTATTAAACCCACTTATATTGATATTACCTTTAGTTATTTTTCTCTGAACATTTGAAGAGTCAATAACTGCAAAGAAATCACCATCAGTATTCGATGTCGATGTTGTTAATTCAGACAAGTCAACATTTAACGTTGCAGTACCACCTAATGATACTGAACCCCCACCGTCTAATAAAGTACCTGCGGTAATTGTTACTGATGAGTTATCTAACGAAGTATTTGGTATTGTTGAAAACGAGAGTGAACCTGAACCGTTAGTTAATAATACAGTATTCGCTGACCCATCAGATGTTGGGAAAGAATAATCTTCGTTAAATTGTATTGACCCGTTATTAGCTATGCTAAGACGCGTTGTTGTATTTGTTCTCAGATTAATACCTGATATATTACTATAGAAAACTCCGTTTTTTGTTGCCATGTTTAACTCTCTTTTTTTTATTTAAGGCTTCGGGAGAGGTTTAACCCCCTCCCTGTATTATCTAAAGATAAATACTTGTATAATAATTTACAGAGTAAATTATATTACTTGTACCCATCCAAACGATTTATAGATGTAGACACCCTCGTCTCCATCGGTTTGGTACACCAACAAACCTGTTGCCGGACTTCCGATTGCGTCTCTCTGCGTTTCCGTCATCCTTGGGAATAAGAAACCTTTTGTTGTTGACGACACTTCAAGAACTGCACTTGCTGCTGGTGCCGAAGCTCCGATTGCGACTGCAGATGCACTCTCATCAACTACTAATGTAGTTCCATCAACTGTGAAGTCACCACCAGTAAACGCTAACGTGTTACTATTTTGTGTAACTGTTCTATTACCACCTAATGTTCCATCACTATTAAAGATGTTAGTGTTAACTGACGCACCAACTACAATATCCACAGTATTTGAACCTGTACCACTGATGGTTACAGATGAATCTGAAGATGTGAAGTTTAACGTATCAGTGTTTGAACCCGCTGTTGGGTCAACACCTGAAGGTAAATTTATCGTTTTAAAGATGTTCTGAGTAGAACCTAAATCAGTGTTAGTGATTGTGAAGTTAGGATACGTACCTGAAGTTGTTATACCTGTACCGTTAGATAAAGAAACTACTTTATCGTAAAGGTTAGTTGAACCTTGAGCGATATCATCAGTATCTAAAACAACAGCACCTGTCGCTCCGTTTACAGAACTTACTGAGTCAGTATTATCAATCTTGTCCCATTGAGCACCATTATAAAGAAGGTAGTCACCAATCTGAAAATCAATTGTACCACTACCTAAATCTTGATTACCTGCAACAGAAACACGATACATATCACCTGAATCACCTGTTCCATCAGCTAATGTTGGAGTGTTAGTTGCCGCATTCCAGTTACCTTTGTATTCAAATGCCGAAGAAGGTAATTGTGAAGAAGGTACTCTACCGTTAGCATCAAGTGCTGCGTAACCGTTAGCTGAACCTTTTCTTGAAACAACTTCAACAAATGTATCATCAACTGAAATAACCAACGTATCCGTAGACTGAGCCACAGTACCAATACCGTCACCACCTGAGAACGTTGATGTATCACCCAACTCTAATGTTTGAGTTCCACTATCACCCGCCAATGTTAATGATGAGTTAGCTAACTTAGCATTAGATACAGAAGAATCAACTAATTGAGATGCGTTAATTGTCTTGTTTGTCAACGTTTGTGAACCGTCTAATGTTACAACTGAAGAGTCAATTGCCACCGTTAAACTATCACCAACGATTGATGTATCAATACCTGTTCCACCAACCCATGTGATTGTTGAATCACCATTTGGAACAACAGAACCTGTATCACCTGAAACTGTGAATAACGAGATGTTACCAGAACTTACAGATAAGTTGATAGCACCTGCACCGTTACCAGCCGCAACTACAGAACCATCTGTAGAAGTGAAAGATAATGAAGTACCCAAAGCAACATCAGAGTCAGAACCTGAAGTACCTGCGAATGTAATATCTGAGTTAGCTAATTTAGCATTTGTTACATTACTATTAAGTATCTTATCAGTAGTTACAGAATCATTATCAATTGAAGCACTCAATGCAACTGCACCTGTACCATCAAACGAAATCGCCGATGCCGTGATATCACCACTAATCGAGAAATCTTGTGCCGATGCCAATGAACCTGCAGTACCACTAGCATTACCTGTTAAGCTACCAACAAAAGATGTTGAGGTAACCGAAGTTAAACCAGCGAGTGTAGTTGAAGATGCACCTAAACTAATTGATGTTGTACCAACTGTTAGACTTGAATTAGCTAATTTAGCATTTGTTACATTACCATCAAGAATTTTAATCGTAGTAACCGCATCCGAATCAATTGAAGCACTCAATGCAACTGCACCTGTACCATCAAACGAAATTGCTGACGCTGTGATATCACCACTAATTGAGAAGTTTTGTCCCGACGCTAAAGCCGTAGCAGTATCAGCGTTACCTGTAACATCACCTGTTAAGTTACCACTAAACGCAGTAGAAGTTACAGATGTCAAACCAGCTAACGTAGTTGAAGACGCACCTAAGTCAATCTCCGTAGTACCAACAGTTACACTGTCATTTACTAAAGCTGAGTTTGGAACGTTTGTCCAAATACCAGCAATATCAACAATATTACCATCATTTCTTGTTAATGTTGCAGTACCACTTGAGAACGTCGCACCTGTTACAAAAGTATCAGACGCTGAAGTTGCAAAACCACTAATTACTATGTCAGACTCAAGACCACCATTAATAGAAAGTGTTAAATCACCTGTAGGTATATCTAATGAACCTGCAGTAATAAATGGTAATTCAAATGAACTTGAGATTGTACCTGTACCTCCAACAGTTAAACCATATGTTCCATCGTAAGATAAATCATCAATTGCGTTTACTGTCAATGTGTTATCATTACCCTTGTTATCAGTTAATGTTATTACGTTATCCGCAATAGCACCTGATTCAATTAGGTCTATTGAACCAGTTAACTGAACAGATTGTCCGTCATTTCTAGTTACTTCAATAATACCTGTTGATTGGGTATAAGAACCACCTGATACGAAAGTATCCGTACCATCGATTCCTGTAATTGTGATATCTGATTCGTCAGAACCATTTACCGATAATGTGATTGTTCCTGCATTATAAGAACCCGACGTAATGAAGGGTAATGCAACAGGAGTTGCACCAATAGTTCCTGAACCTGCCAAAGCAACATCCCAAGAACCGCCATAAGTTACACCTGTCACTGCTTGTACAGTTAAAGATGTGTTTGTACCGTCAATATCAGATAACGTTATCGTATTGTTTGCAATTGCACCCGACACTAATACGTCATCACGGTAAGACATTACACCGTTTACGTCAGATGCTAAAACCCTCACATCTGTTCCTGATGCAAGACCTTCAATTCTAACTGGTGTTGTACTTCCAGAGATGTGTACTAACGTAGCTGGCGATAGTGTACCAAACCCGTGTCTACCACTGTTGTCAATGATTTCGCGAGTAATTTCGTTAGTTGTGAATTTCAATCCCGTAGAAGAAGAATTTAAACCATTTGTAGCCATTTTTCTTTTTTGTTTTT
>Ga0209555_10001718_pt1 | contig 16322 bp, 17 predicted proteins | sample SaaInl85LU_5_DNA_FD_184643 | JGI IMG/M metagenome (GOLD analysis project Ga0209555, IMG submission 184643) | Marine microbial communities from expanding oxygen minimum zones in the Saanich Inlet - ESP_85LU_5_DNA (SPAdes) (version 2) | ecosystem: Environmental > Aquatic > Marine > Intertidal... | reverse complement strand
CATTTCGAAAAAAGAGGGGGGCTAAATTATTTATAGAAGATCGGTCGTAGGTATCAGACTTATGTACGTTCGGGAAAGTTATAGGTTTGTAGCTTCCGCCGAATAAGGAAGACATTAACAGGAAGAGGTTTTTCCACCCATCTGAATTGTACGTACCTTGAGTGCTTAACACTGATGAGGATAGGGACTTTATAAACGTAGTAAGTACTTTTACCTTTTTACCATTACGCATAACATAATTAACAAACTTTACTGTATTTGACTTATTAGAAGATCTTCTTAAGGATTTAGAATGCTCAAAGCATAAAGGTACGTCTATAAGGTTGTGTTTAAAAAAGTTTATAAAGGGGATTTTTTTTAAAAAATCAAATTCACCCTTGTCTAACAATAAAGTGTTGTAATACAAATACTCGTACGCTAGTGAGTGGTTCTGTGTTAGATTTTCCTCAGGTTTTAACCGAAGTTGATAAAATTTTTCTGAAAAGTGTACTTGGTCTAAATAACGTAGTTTGTCACTAGCTAATATAAAATGGAATTCAGTAGAATTTGTAATGCCGGGACGTATAATAATTTAAATTCTTATTTAAAACAAATAAAAATTACAAAGAGTTGTTAAAAAAAATAATTGTTTGATTTTTGAAAAGTATAATTCTTTAGAAAAGAGAATATAAGCTTAGTACGATTAGATCTTAGTTTGGTTTTACTGAATAACATAATAGAGTTTGAGCTTGAAGGTACTCCTGAAAAATTTAAGGTTTTAAAAGAAGAACCCTTCATTGGTTTGAAGGCCTGTACACTAAAGACTAACCAACCACTATACTTAAGTATTCATAGACGCATAGGGAATAACTCAGCTGATAAGTTTCGGACTAAGTAAGAGTGTTCGATACCTAAAAACTCATTACTGTAAAAAAAGCGTCGGAAAAATTTAACTAGATTATCCCTAGTATTATTGTTTTTAAGGTTCCGCCCATGCCAATAACCCTTTGCGAACGGGTTAAACTGGAATGTTAGGCCTGATTTCAAATAAAATAGTATTAAATCTTTGAACGCTTTATCTTGATAAAGGTTGTGACTATATCGACTATCTGAATATCAGTGTCTATGTCAAAACTGACTTACACCTAGTCTGTTTATTGTAGGATTGCTCATATTACCCAAAAATACTTATAAACTCTAAAGGTCAGTATTATGTAATGCCTCATTCTCTAAGAGACGTAAATAAAACCAGCTACAAAGAAAAGTAAGAAGGAGAAACTTTCTACGAAAGCAAAACCTAAAGCAGCGTAATTAAATAAAGTATCTTCGTAGTCAGGAGCATAGGACATACTTTTTAATAAAGAAGCGAAGATTAAACCAGTAGCGATAGCGCAACCGGTTAAAGGCATGAAAACTAAACTTAAAGCAATTGTTTTAGCGGCTTTAACGAATAACATTACTTAAATTATAATAACCTAAAGGAATATTGAAATTAGGAAGGAAGGGTAGTCTTTTAGGATTAAGTAGAAGTTTGCTGATCAGGATGAGTTATCTAAGCTTCATAAAAGTTCTATAGGTAATCTCTGGTAGTTAAAAAGATAACTAGCTAAGACGAAAAGGTATAAAGCTAAAAAACAGTAGAAGAATTGTTTGAGTGCTGATACACAGTAAGTTGAGTAGGTTAATGGAACCTCTTTAGTGGAATATATACGTCTGAATAATACTATCCAGTAAATGTATAAAAAAAATATAGAGAGAAATAAAAACTGATGAAATAATAAAAAGGATGAGGCGAAAGGCCCGTCATTTTTAAATCAAAAAACTGTCTTAACGTTGTGGTAAGTGAAATGATCTTTTTTGGCAGGACCTCAACCCCAACGAGAGGGTTCATGACTTAACTGTATATAATCGATAGGCCTTGATTTTTGATATCATATAGGATCTGTAAAATAACCGAAAAATAGCATTATAAAATGAGTATACAGTAAGTAGCTTATGAATACATTTATTGCTAAAACCATTAATAAGCTTTTACGTCAATCGATTCATCTTATAGACATCTGAAACACGTAACTAATTAAAAGTATTATCGTCATGATAGAGATGAATTTAAGAAAAAATACTCTCGAAAACCAGTGTCATCAGGAGAAAATAAATGATAAACTATAATTTAATTCAAAATAAAAAGGTACTATTACGAATAGTATAGCGACTCCGTAATTTATCATATAATAAATTTCAATAAGATAAAAGGTTTTATATCATGAAAATCAAACCCTCTTGTCCCTACCTGTGTAGCTACCATAACGACTAACTATTAAATTTTCCGCTATTCAGGAAAAGATAAAGATAAATAGTATTCAACTCTGCACCAAGCTTCACTCTATAGGCTCCCATAAAGGCTCATCATCGGTTAAGCAAGCATCTATAAATAATATAAAAACTAACGCACGAATGTGGTAAAAACCGAAGCTGAAAGATCGTGATAAGAGGTCACCTAGTCACAGCCGAAAATCAAATAGATTAACAGTTAATAATAGTTTGTTCGCGTAAGTTTTAATGTTCTGAACATTCTCAACAGGATGTACTAACTTGCTTAAAAAAGTCATTACTTATTTATGAGATGACGAAAAGGATTAAGCCCCCTATTTTTAAATATAAGGCTTCCTTGTGACTTACTAAGCCTTTAGAGGTGGACAGTATAATTAGTGTAGATTTTAAATTAGTTGATATCATTTTTAAGGCCCTATACGACATAAAGAATTTTTTTGAAGAGGTTGAAACAGTCCTTACCTTGTAAAAAAAGGTTGAATTTCGGTATAAAAAGACACTAAATGTTATATAATTAAACTTACCCTGAGATGATAATACGGATAGGTTATTAATACAGCCTATCGAGCGTAGCAACTTTAGTAACTTTAGATTGGTTTTCGTCAATACTATTTTATTCTTAAATGACTTTTTAGATAGTGCTAAGTTTACATGATTTGATACGAGACTAACAGGATTATAATATATATTGGAGACACGGGGCTCGAACCCGTACTCTTTAGACCCAAAATCTACTGCTTTACCGATTAAGCTAGTCCCCATATGCCTTACTTAACAGCTTTATAAGTTGAAAGCTTTTTGCTGAGCGAACCAAAAAGAGTCTGCAAATTTACCCGCATTATAAAATGTTATTAATATTTTAACCGAAAACATAGATACGAGTAAATTTGTATAATTTACATAGTATTCTATTGTCGAGAAAATAAGTAGTAAAAGTTTTGATACTGTGGTTTGGATACTCGATAAGGCTTTAGTACTGAACCTATGGTAAGGTTTAGATATTCTAAACAATAAAGCAAGTACCAACTGAGTATATAATAAAAACATGAGATATTTAGTTTGCCGTAGTTTTATTTTGTGAATGACATAATGGTGTTTATAAAATTTTTGTAGTTACTAACGGACCCGTTAGAACTTAGTGATTTGTTGTTAAGATCGGAGAGTAAAGTGTTTGATGTGCGGTGAATTACAATCATTGAGCTTAAAGCTAGCAACAAAAGAACTGAGACCACTAACCAAACTCCAAATATCTCCGAGATGTCTAGTAGAAGACTTGTATAACTTACTAATAAACTTAACTCTTGTACTAATAAGTCAAGTCCGTAAGACATGCAAGTTAAGTTTTCGGATAAATATAAGGCGGGAAATTGAGTTATTGAATCAAACAAAATATACACTAAGTATTAAACATTTAAAATAGATATACTAACAACAACGAGCTAAGAAAAATAGAAAGTACGAGACTTAGAAATTTTATCCACCCAATCTTAGTTAGGAAGTCGTAACGATAGCGGGGTACCCCACCTCTTATAAAAACGAGTAGTGCTATAGCTAGTAAAAATTTAAAGGTGAAAACTAGTGAGTTAATAGTTAAGGTTTTAATACTACTGATAGAAGTTAAGTTGATAAAGTAATTTTGAGTTATTAGATATGTAGACTTTACAAGCTTAGTAAAAAACATAAAACCGTATATAATTAATGGTTGGTAGTTTTGGGTTACTAGATAGTTGAGCTCGTCCAGTACAACTAAATAGTTTGTTACATCCAACGTTAAATTAAAAGTTATGAACAAGAAAAATAGTATAAGACTAAAGTTGAACCTCATTATATATTTTACCAGCTAGCTCGACGAAATCCTGGAAGATTTGATTTATAAGACTCACTACGTAGAACAAATCGTGAGTAGCCAGTCTTACCGTTCGTTCCCGAGTTTCGACCAGTAACCACGCACCTGTTATTAACTACTACTTTAGAGACAGATGTTGGTATGTTAGATAGGTAAAATGCACCCCTGTATCTACGTAAGTAGGGCGCTGTTTTAGACTTTTTAATTGCAGTTAATAGTTGCTTTTTTAGCTCGTACTTTAAAAACGATTTACGTTTTAATCGATCCATTGAGATTCAAAGATTACCCCTGTCCATTATAAAAATTTAAATAAAATTATCTATCGACATCACCAAACACAATGTCTTGGGAACCTATGACAGTAACTATATCAGCCATATAGTGACCTTGTACCATACGGGGTAATAGGTGGGTATGGTGATACGCAGGTGTTCTAATTTTACAACGGTAAGGCCTAGCAGAACCATCAGAAACTATAGAGACCCCCATCTCACCTTTAGGTGCTTCTATAGCCACATAAGAAAAACCTTTAGGAGTCCTTACACCCTCACTGTACTTTTTAAAATGCTGTATAAGAGTTTCCATAGAGGTGTGTTTAGTTTTTCTATTTAGTTGGTTTTTTTTTACTCTATATAAGAAGTCGAAAAAGGAAAAGAAGTCTACATTATTAGATGTTTTCATAACTCCAGAAGTACGGCTGTTAGTTAAGTTACTTAATACCTGTAACACAATATTTACACTCTCATACATTTCCCTAACTCTTATAAGAAACCTATCGTAACTATCTCCTCTTTTACCAAGATAACTATGTATAGATAGGAATCAGTAAGAGGCGTACGTCTCGGACTTATAAAATCTGAGGTCTTTTTTTAAACCGACACTTCTTACAACAGGTCCGGAGGCACCGTAGGATACCGCGTCGTTTACGTTTATAGAACCCACACCGACTAAACGGGTTTTTCAGATACTATTAGTGGTTAGGACGGCAAAGATCTCAGTTAATGACTTAAAGCAGTCTCTCGCAAAAAGAGTTACATCTAAAAAAAACTGGTAGTTAAGGCCAGTCCAATCCAGATCATTAGGTCTATAGAAAGCTGCGTGCATACGAGCACCGGAAACTCTCTCATAAAACTCCATTAAACGTTCACGTTCTTCGAAAGCCCAGAACATAGGAGACATATTTCCCACGTCGAGTGAGTGACACGCTAGCGCCAATAAATGGTTCAATACACGGGTTAGCTCATCGAACATCACTCTAACCTGAACATATAACGCTGTATGGGACGTCGTTTTAAGGATAGATTCGACGGCTAAACAAAAAGCATGTTCTTGAGTCATCATAGACATGTAATCTAGCCTGTCAAAATAAGGTACAGATTTTAAGTAAGTACGTTTTTCTATCAATTTTTCTGTACCTCTATGTAAGAAACCTACGTGAGGGTCAGCACGCTCAACCAGCTCACCACTAAGTTGTACAACCAAACGGAGTACTCCGTGTGCGGCTGGGTGTTGAGGGCCGAAATTTAGAACAAAACTTTTTATTTTACGCTCAGTGTACGAATTTCTTGGAAAGGGGGGTTGTCAAAAATTAAAGGTCGAGGATCTCATTACTTATATTAAGTTATATATTTCCAGTTATACAACCTGAATATATTCATACGTAGATCAATGTGCTCTTCTGGGTAGTAATAGGAGTTTGTATAAGGTGTATATAGTACAATGGCTGATAAGCTAAAGTAGTCCACCTCTAAAAAATTTTTTACGTCCGCAAAATCAAACCTGTTTTTATAAATCCAGTTAGGGGTATAAAAGCTACCCTGCTTACGTGTTTTTATAACTTTGTACCTCCTTGATAAGTTTTTTCGAAAAACCAAATAGCGGAATTTGTTACGCCTTTTCTTAGAAAGGTTTAAAAGTCACCTATACGTAATATAATAATTTAAAGAAACTACAAGTTGTATAACGTCTCCAGGTGTGGTTATTAATTTAAGGTTTAAAGGTTTAAACGAGTTTAGGTAAATAAAGTTATTTGCCCAGAAAGTATTTATTGACGCCATGTCGGGTAAGAGGTGTGAGTAAAGAATCGCCTTATGTAGACATACTTCAGACCTACTTAGAAGATAGGAGTTGGCGGATTTATAAAACTTTGCAAGGTACCGAGTCAGCTGCTGTTGATATACGAATCTTAATCCCATAAATTCCTTTAGAGAACTCCTGACCCTCCTTCATAAACTCTGATAACCTGGTCTGAACCGTACTCTAGGTATCCGCAGTTCCCTGTTACGTAGGTTGATGGGATAGTTCGAAGTTCCATTGAACTTATACTGATTATTTTGAGCAGTTAGTCGAGAGTTCGAGACTGAACGGGAGTAGAGCATCCTCAAGTAAATCGACTTACGTCTATACTTAAAAGAGGATGAGGTGAACCTATTATTAAAGACTAGTTTATCTGTTAACGTTTTTTTTTTTTTAGAAAAAAGGGTGTTTTTGTATTCGTTAGGAAAAATGAAGGAGAACATTTTCTTCTTAAAGACAAACTTCGGTCTAGGTTCTGCAGAGGTCTTTAAAAAAGAACTTGTGAAAATAAAAGAACTTAAGTTTTTAAAAGTTAGAGGTAACCCACGTCTAGATGAGATTGAAGGTTTTGCTGGTAGAGGTTTAGGTTGATCATTTTTGAAGCTAGAGCTGATTAAGTCGGTGAGGTGGTTAATATTACTATATGTCGTTAGTTTATTAAATTTAAACGGGCTTAAAAACCTATCTCTGAGATTTGTAGGGTTGGAATGTAGAGTCGGTGTGGAGTAGTAAGTAAAGTTAAGTTGAGTAAGTTGCGGTTTAGTAACAAATAAGTTAATAAAGTTGTTAAGTTTTGACTGTGTTGAGATAACCAACGGTTTGTACTTATTTAATACTAAGTTATTAATATAGAATGAGCTGTTAGAAGGCGCATAGGAAGGTTTAAAGGATTTCTTTGGCTTAAACCTTGTGGTATTCAACAACCTTTTAAATTTACTACGGCGGTGTAAATATTTAGAGTTTAACCGATAAACATAATCAGAAGTTGTATTACCTTTAACTAAAGTGGGTTTATTTAAGAATAGGGACGGGTTTGAGTATGTCAGATTAGATTTTGTAAAACCCTTGTTCAGGTTTTTCCTAACTCTAAAAGTCGTAACTTTTTTAGACGTAGTGTGTCTTATCTTCTTAAAGATTGACATAGTATTGATTTTCCCTCGAACCCTAGGCAGCCTACGCTGTAAACCTTTTACCCTAAGGCGGCCCGTAGAGCTATTTAAACTATACGGCTGAAATGACTTTCTAGTAAATTTACGCCTGGGTCGGCGTATGTTTAGATTTGATTTGCTTAGGTAAGCTAGGCTTCCCTCAGACGTAGTTAAAAACTTTCACGAAACGTCGTTTCGCGGAGAACCTAATGAAAAACGTTCGGGTAGGTTACCTACCAACTCCGACCCCCCAGAGTGGTGTTCTTGGGTTTTCTTTAAAAAAATCGGATGTTGAAACGTTTGGGTGTTTGTAGATAGATGTTTAGTCGGGCTAGACGTAATTAAATGTTTATTTGGGTTAATTCAAAACTTATACTTCAGAAGTTTAAGTAGTTTTATTCGTGTAGGGGTATCAAGTTTGCGTAACTTAAGTCTTCTCATTAGTTATTAATATTCCCTAAAATCATATTTTCTTTTTCTTAACAGTTATTTTCTTTTTCTTTGCTTTAGTAACATACTTTTTTTTTACTAGCTTATAGTTTATCTTTTCTACTACCTTGTTTTTATTAAGAATCGATGAAGTTTCACTAATAAACGCCCTTAAGGTCTTATTAATGTTGTAGGAGTTTCAAGCATTTGATCACGTACGTTGACCCCTTACAGGTTTACCTACAGCATGACACCTCCCCCTATAAGATTTAATTAAATACTCTCTTACTAAGATAAACTTTAATAAATCAGGTGATCGATGATTAACTGAGTTTACTTGTGAGAATATAATATTTAAGGGTCTTAGTAAGGAAATATTTTTTTTTTCGAATAATGACCCTATTAATAGGTTTTCATCTCTAGCTACCGTGGATAAATCAAAACGACTTATGAGTCGATTTTTCATTGAAGGCCCCAAACCTGGTAAAATAAAAAACACCGAATCTAGGTACTGATCAAAGTAGAAAAGGCGGCCCCCGTAAAAGAAACCTTTAGTTCAATATATCTGTAATATGTGTTCAAACCTCAATTATTTTTTTTTTTTTTTTTTTGACTTAGCTTTATAAATAGCGTACTTCCGGTTCCATGTGAACTCCCCGAATTTATAACCAACCATCCAACGGTTGACTCTCTTAGAGTACCACCTTTTACCGGAATGTATAAACACTTCGTAAGATCTAAACACGTTAGGTATGTTAGATGATCGATTATATATTTTTTTTTCTGAGTTGTGGTATACGGAATTTAATGATATAAGATAAGTTAGTCGCCATACTTTTGATGAGTAGTGGTTTAATTTTTTACTTTTCTTCAAAACATGCTTAGGGTTAAAGATGAAGCTCATTAATTATTAACCAGTTATTAATTTTATTTGAACTTAGTTGTCTTACCTCAAGGACTTCTTGGGTACTTAATAGATTTGGTTCTACCCCCGTGGGGGTGGTCGACCGGATTCATTGCAACTCCACGTACGATAGGCTTACGTCCATAATTACGGTAATAACCAGCTTTGTTATTTTTGAAATTGATTTTAGTGGGGTTTAGTACACTACCTAAAGAACCTAATGAGTATATTGAGAATATTTTACGGACTCCAGAGGGTAGCTTAATAACTGCTGTATTTATACGCGTGTCCATCTTAATAATTTTAGCTTTTGATCCTGCCGACCTAACATACTGTACCCCTTTACCTGGGTAGATTTCTACTAAGGAGATGAGTTGGTTTTTAGGTAGTCTCCGAATTATATGTAACGAGTCAAGGATGTGGTATTTAGGGGTTAGTACAAGATAATCCTCCAGTAAAGTTTTACTAGCTATCGAGCTCATCAAGGACTTTATACGAGTTAAAAGGAAAAGTTTGGTATTCGTCGTCGCTGGTATGTAAGTGTAAGAACCATCAGATAACTGAAATAACGATATAAATAAGTTACGGAATGGTATTAAAAAAATGGATGAGGTAAAGCCTACCTTTAAGGACCTAAAAGAATAATTCAATACGGGCCTCGTAAACTTGGCTTTAAGTGAAGATTTCGTACGTACGACTATTGAACCTGAGCAGTTACGACCGGCTTTAGACTTATAACGTAGGAAAAGTTTTTTGAAACGAACTGGTAAGGGTAGAGAGTTTTTGAATTGTTTTGTATCTCTATAGCCAGTGAATACACCCTTAAGGTCAGTTTTTAGCTGAGTTTTATGGTGGAATAAAGACAGGTCGCTGATCAACATTAGTTATTAACTTGTTTTATAAGGCACCGCAGTTTAACAAAGTAGTAAGTATTAATATATTATAAATAGATGAGTTAAAACCTTGAGCAAATGAGCTTAAACTGTGGAGGCTTTTAGAAGCTTCTAGTACAGGATCATGTATACTAAGATCTGTAGATACTTGAAAAGTATCAAAGTTTTGGAAGGGGGCGTAGAGGCATTCCTTGGTTGTGCGGCTTATGTCGGCGCTGGCACTTGAGTATATTAAGCTTTCAGACACCTTAGATAAATTACTATTACTACTAAAATTGTACGGATTCTTTGAAGTGAACCGGAAGGTATTATAGTATCTTAGTGATTTAGGTTGAGGTGATAGGATTAAAGCTCCAAAACCCGACAATACAAAGCTCTCATCGTAAAGCTTCTTGATTACTAGTTTTTTCTCAGGAGAGATGAACGAGATACCTACGATCTTTAACCCTTGATAGTAGCGGATTAAACCTCGCTGTTTTGCGTAAAATGATACTCAAGTATTTGTGATATAGGAGAGTGTAATAAAATTGGACAGATGTTTACGGCGCATATAACGTTTACGTACTATAGAGGTAACGCCTACAGATCATCTTTTAAAACGAGTGGTATTCCTAAAAACTTTGAAGTTGTACCTGTTTTTAGTTGATAAGTTGAGTCCTTGAGGTAAAAGACCTACTAATGAAGAATTTGTTGTTAAATATGATCACTTCCGTACCATTCGCTAGAAGAGTTTAACTCTGATAATGTGAACCCAATTTTCCCCTGCAACTGTATAAGTCCAAAAATTAAAGCTTCGGCTGTAGGTGGGCATCCAGGTACGTAGATATCTACGGGTAGAATTCTGTCACATCCCCGTACTACAGAATATGAATAATGGTAGTAACCCCCACCGTTAGCACAACTACCCATGGAGACAACTCATCTAGGTTCAGTCATTTGCTCATATAGGCGCCTTAGGCAAGGTGCCATCTTGTTTGTTAATGTACCTGCAACTATTATCATATCTGACTGGCGTGGTGAAGCCCTGAATATAATCCCGAAACGGTCCATATCGTACCGGCTTACAGCCGCGTGCATCATTTCAACAGCACAACAAGCTAAACCGAATGTTAATGGTCATAATGAGCCTGCTCTGGCTCAACCAATTAAAGATACTATTTTTGATGATACCCACTCTAATTTCATTAGTTATTGAATTTACTTACGTAAACTACGCCTAATATGTTTTGTATAACCGTTAGGTCGACTCACACCGTAGACAGATCGACGTTTACGCTTACCTACAACAGGTGAAAAGTCATAGACACCACGTATAGTAGTATACCCAACCCCGGGCAGATCGTTCGCTCTACCACCCTCAACAAGAACACGATTATACTTCGTACAAAGATAACCTTTTCCAGGAAGTCGAGAAGTTAAACGTAATCCACTATTTAAATTAACCTTTGCGACATGTCTAATAGCTGAGTTTGGCTTTTTAGGGGACATAGTAACTACCCTAGTGACTATACCCTTAGACTGTGGACATCTCTTCAATATAGGAGTTCTGGAAAGAGTAGGGTGTTTGTATTTTTTCCCAGGCTTTAAAGTTTTTATTTTTCGTTTGTAGGACTGTATACAAGTTGCCAAATATAAAACGGTACTAGACGAGTAAGGATTGTCAGGAGACACCCAGTCAATACATCAGCGCCGGTACGCCGAGGAAAAGAATAAGTTCTCGAGAGGTAAGGTCTTGAGGTATTCTAACACTTAATGCTTTTGAAAAACCGAACATTAAGTTCATTCAACTACGTAAAAAGAAAGTTGGACCTAGTAAATATAAAAATATTAATAAAAATAAGGTGAGGACCGGAAACAAGTCAAACATAAAAGAGAAGAAAAGAAATTCTGATACAAAAAATAAGGATCCAGGGAAACCTAAAAATATTAGAGTATTTAATAGTATAGCTAAAAACAATTTAGGACATAAAAAGTTTATACCATTTACCTCAGTTATTAAACGGGACTTAAAACGCCTCGCAACCGCATCAACAAGGAGGAAAGAGTTCGTTGATAAAAGTGCGTGACTTATAAGCATACAAAAACTAGCTAACATTAAGTTTGACTGACCACTGACAACACACATTGTTAGTCAATGCATTTCTACTACGGTTGAATATGCTACTAACTTTTTAAGATCTATTTGGTAGAAGAGTTTGAAGACAGCATCTACAATACCAATAACGAGAAAGGGGTAGATGTAGATTATTGTAGGCTCTAGTTGGACTACCAAAAGAATCTTTAACAGTCCAAAGAAGGCGAATTTAACAAGTACACCACTTAAAAATATTGAAAAGTTGGTTGAAGCCTCAACGTGGGCTTTAGGTAATCACCCGTAAAAAGGTCATATAGGGAGTTTTACGCCGAAACCTACTATAAGACAAGTAAAGATGAAGTTAACTTCGAATGCAGAAAATGAATAATAAGATATCATAGAAAAGGATGAGGTACCGCAAACAAAGAAAAGGTATAGTAAAGCAAATATTAAAAAGAGTGCACCAAACTGGGTTCAGAAAAACATCAAGTAAGCAGCCTCCACACACCTTCGAGTTTTTGCAAACTTATAAAGGATGAAAAAAGAAGGTACGAGTAGCATCTCGTAGGATAAAAAGAACAGGATTACGGAGTCAGTAAAAAAAAGTATGTAACCTGACATAAGTATTAGCTTGCAGTAAAGTATAAATATCATAAACTCGTCTCTATTGTAAGATAGGCAGAAAATAACTGATAGTAAAGTAACTAAAATAAATACATAAATAAACGGGTAGTAGTAAACTTGCACAAGATTCAATGAGATGGTGTTTGACTGAAATACGCTCTCTAAAAAAAAAGAACTTGTAAAGTAGATACCTGACGTATCTCCTGGAATGCAAAAGTATAAAAGGTCGTGGTAGTAGTTCAGTAGGGAATTTAAGGTTAGTATGGCCACTAAAAACATATATACCATAAAACTTAAGAAAAACTTGTTTAAAATAGACATTAAGTTTACTTTTGACACTAAAGAGAGGGAGTAGACTCTTAACAAAGCTAGCGAAAGTATGACTAAGAGGAAGTTGAAAACTATATAATAAATATAACCGTATCAAAACACTAGCTATTTTACCAGAAACTTAAACCTGAAACTTTCGTAGAGGGGTTTAATATAAGAGATCTTTTTTTAGAATTAGGATTTATAACCCTAACTCGTACAGGTAGTCGGGCCGACACTTGACTAAAATAATAGTTAAACCTTCCAGGTCGTAAATTTCGGTATTCAAATAGAAAAACACCTGCTGGGATTTCTGTAATTCAGCCACTTAATTTACCTACACCTTTACCCATTCTCGAACCCGTAACTTTACGGCTGAGGGGGACGTGTGGGAAGATGTTGAATCATACCTTACGTTTAGTAATATCAGACTTTTTAGAACCCTTTTTTATGAGAAGCTTTTGACGGAATATTTGTTTATTGTTAAGTCTTAAGGGTTGTAGGAGGAGGAGGCCAGAGCTTCCGTATGTTAGTTCATGACTTCGTCTAGATTTTGAAAAGCGTAGCGTACGACGCTTAAATATATTCTTATATTTAAATTTACGAGGCCTTAATAACAATTATATAATGTATTGCGCCTGCTTGTTTTAGCAGAAGATTCAGGTAAAAAATAGGAGTAGGTCATCGACATAGGAAAAGCCAAAAACTAAGAAGACGGAGATAAAAAGTGTGGAGTAATAAAACACAGGAGTTAAACGTTCATTCAATTGTGGTACATACTGATAATCCACCGAAGTAAGGTTTGATGTATGTAAAAATCGAATATTTTGCATATAGAAGTAAAGTCCTAAAAATAAAGTGACTAGGAATATACTATATAATTGAAAAAAACTACTGTTGACTAAAAGTACTAGGATAAAGAGTTTGGAGAAAAACCCTATGAAAGGCGGAACTCCTGCCATAGAAAACAGTAATATGGTTGTCAGGAGGAGATAGAAGGAGTTTAAACTAAAACCTGTAAACGAGTGTAGAGTTTTAAAATTTGAACTAAAAAAAGTAAACAAGGTTCAGAAAAGTAAAATTAAAGAAGTGTTGTATATGAACATATAGGAAAATATAAGAACGTTGTTATCAAACACTAAATTTAAGTATAACAATTATAGGTCGTAACTATCCATAGTTCCGTACGGCGCTAAAGCTCTTCTTGTATAGTTTTCACTATTTAGACCCCTTCAACTAGGGTTATACTCGCGGGAGTGTGAATTTTTAATAGGGTAGGTAGATGATTTAAGATTGTTCTTTATTTTTTTTCCTAGTGATCTGACCCAAAGTTTACGTCTCTTGGTGTTTTTAGGACTTTTTACAACTGCCAATTATATATGCTTGCTGACTCCTAATTTAGTACATGTTATAGTCACAACAGTATATCAGTTGAATGTGTTGCGTTTATGGCTAGTAGTACAAACAGAGAGTTGAGGATACTACTAAGTGCTAAAAAAGACTTTAGATAAAAGGTTTCACAAAGAATAGCTAGTAATAAGAATAAACCTAAAAATAAGAACACGGTTTGTACCCAAACAAAATAGTAAAATACTACGTTAAAGTAACTTACTAAAAAATGTACTATAAATAAAAATAGAAAGAGGTAATAAAAGCAGACATAAACGAACAAAACTTGAAGAGGTAAACCCTTAAAAAATGTAGGCTTTCAGATATAGAGAGGAGCTACACCACATTTTAAGAATACACAGACTAGAAAAATAAACCATACAAGACCTAAAGACATAATGCTAGTAGCCGACTTAGCGTTAATAAAATAGACGAAGACGTGCTCTACTAGATACCAGTCAAAGGTCAGAATCTTAGTGTAGAAGTACAATAAAAAAAGAAACAAGCTCAAAGATGCGATTAGTGAGATTCAAAAGAAGTAGAGTAGACTTTGAAGGTAACTAAAGGGGTAGGCTGATTGTTGGTAGTTGTAAGATGATAAGTCTAGGTTGTTATAGAAGGAGTTAGAAGAGTAGGCAGACGTTATAATTAATAGAAATACAAGAGTTGATAAAACTTCTATACCAAAAATCATAGTAAAGACTGAATTTGTAAAAAATAAGATAGAAACCCAGTAGTAAAGGCTATAATTCACGACTATATAATCGTAAATCTCTTGGGAAGTATAATAGACGGTAGACGAGTAAACTAGGACCAAAGTCGCAAAAGTAAATGTAGTTAGTATAAGAATCTTATAACTAAACGTAGAAAATATTACGTGTCCAAACCAAGCAGTTATAACGGGAGAAGTCCACAACATACTTAAGGACCAGAAAATAAACAACGGAGTTAGTAAGACGTACAGGAAATCAAACGAGTTTATAAAGGAGAAATTTGAACGTATTGAAGGGTTAACGCTTGACGGGCGACTCTGAACAGGTATTAAATAAATAATTAAGCTGAAAATGAAAATTGAGTAAGTGAGATTTAAGAAGAAAGAGAAGCTTCAAAGGGACGAAAACGTGATAAAAAACATTAATTACTTTTTGTTTGGTGTCGAGATGGATAGTAAAAAGCTTAGTAAAATAAAGACGAGTAAATATATAAACAAAACGTGAACAGTGAGTGTATTAAATAATAGGAGTTTAGGATAAACTGAAAAAGTTGCCGGGTTGGGGGAGTTAAAGAGTGAAAAATACGTTTTTACTATCGTGACTGAAAAACTTTGTGTAAGCCTTAGCTGTAAAACGGTAAGAACAGTAAGGAAATAAAAAATCTGTATACCTGCACCTGGACTTGAACCAGGACCCTAAAAGGACAAGGTTTTAAGCCTTGCATGTCTACCAATTCCATCATACAGGCCCTAGCTAGTATAGTTACGAGAGTTTAGTAAAGAAACTATTATCCGTAGAAAACAGACACAGCTTAATCCTTTGTAGAAAGAAGAGGTTAGTTCCGAAGTACCAGGGACTACCTCGTAGACCCAAAAAAATAAAAAGGGTTTGATTCAGATTAGGGATCTCTGAATAAAAACGGTTTGGGAACGAAAAAGAGATGGAAAGTTTATAAACTTTAAACATCAACTGCTCCTGAGAAAAGGTTTTATGTGCCATTGGTGCCTTGAGTATAGTAGACTTGTACATTCTAGTCGGCTTCACAAAAAGAGCTAGCACTTTGTGGGGTTTTGAGGCTGGTAGAGAGTCATTGCCTAAGTCTGAAATATCAAGACGTTGGTTATTTAAAAAATAACTTATTCACGTGACTAGGATATATGACTGCTTGACGGATATTTTTTTAGAAGCTAAGCTTCTACCGTTTAATAGTGTAGAGTTCTTATTAGAGAAGGGTGAGATTAGAGATGTGAAGGTGTACGAATACTTTATACTTCTAGAACTCCGAATTAGTTGGTTTGGTTTTTTTAAAAAAATGATTGAGGAGGGTCTATCTTGCATTGTTTTCAAGCTAGCAGGATTCGAACCTGCATTCTTAGAGTGAAAATCTAATGTCCTAACCATTAGACGATAGCTCGTTGATTGTTAAAGTACCCGTCGTATGACGCTATATACAGCCATCTAGCTATATGCGAGATAACTCGACGGGTAATTACCTTTTTAGCCTTTAGGTTATATACATATTTTTTATATGTAGTTATATACATATTTTTTATATGTAGTTATATACATATTTTTTATATGTAGTTATATACATATTTTTTATATGT
>Ga0209555_10001712_pt1 | contig 16342 bp, 17 predicted proteins | sample SaaInl85LU_5_DNA_FD_184643 | JGI IMG/M metagenome (GOLD analysis project Ga0209555, IMG submission 184643) | Marine microbial communities from expanding oxygen minimum zones in the Saanich Inlet - ESP_85LU_5_DNA (SPAdes) (version 2) | ecosystem: Environmental > Aquatic > Marine > Intertidal... | reverse complement strand
GTCTGTGAGATTTTTAAAATCGTTACTATCTTTAGTTACATCTACTTCCTCTGGACGCCAGAAGAAACCTAGTTGCTTGTCTGTTAGCTTGTCAAACTGTTTATATTTTAGCATATCAAAACGTTGAATAGCAACCCCACCATTTGGGTCTAGGAATGCTAGTGCTTTTGTATGATCTGCTTTGTTTTTTGAATTGAATACTGACATTTATTTCTCTCTCGTTTTAAATTACACACGCATCACAATCTTCATCATCAATGACAGATTGTGCTAGTGGTTCGTCCATTAGTTTCGATACGTCAATCTCTCCTTGACCGTCGAATGTGTTGAAGTAGTACAACTGCTTACCACCGTATTTATAGAACATGATAAGATGTTGTAGCATCACTGACATAGGGATCTTTTCTTCATCAAAGAATACTGGATTGTATGAAGTGTTTACTGAGATACCCTGGTCAATATATTTCTGTAGAACTGCCATGATCTTCAAGTAACCTTCTGGTGACTGCTGATCCCATAGTAATTCGTATTTGTTCTTTAGCTTGTGAATACCCGGTACAACTTGCTTTAGAACACCATGCTTAGATTGCTTAACTGACACTAGTGAGCGTGGAGGCTCAATACCGTTTGTTGAGTTACTAATCTGTGCTGATGTTTCTGCTGGCATAAGAGCCATAACAGTTGAGTTACGAATACCATGCTCTTGTAAGTCTGCACGTAATGTCGCCCAATCTTGACGTTCAACATACGGAGTAAGTTCATCCACGTCACGTTTACGAGTATCCATTGGAACTACACCATCACCATAACGTGTTTCGTCTGTGCCAGAACATTTGCCTTGCTCTTTCGCAAGAGTGTTAGATGCTTTGATTAAGTAGTAGCTCCATGCTTCTGCCCATTCATCAACTAACTCTAAGTTTGGATTTGAATAGTTTGTATCATTCTTAGCTAACCAGTAAGCAAAGTTAATGATACCGATACCCAATGGTCTGCGCTTTTCAGTTGATAACTGTGCTGCAAGTACTGGATACTTTTGATAATCTAATAGTGCATCTAGCCCACGAATTGATAATTCACAAGGTTTAGCGAAGTCAGCTGGTGTTTTAATATTACCCCAATTGATAGCACTTAATGTACACAATGAAATTTCACCTTCAGGATCATTCAAGTCATTTAGTGGCTTTGTAGGTAAATTGATTTCACAGCATAGGTTTGATTGACGAATAGGTGCTAGATCAGGTTTAAATGACCCATGATCGTTAGCGTGGTCTACGTTCATCAAATAGATACGACCTGTGTTCTTGCGCTCGTTCATGAATGCAGAGAATAGATCGATTGCTGGAATTGACTTCTTACGAATAGATGTCTTACGTTCTGCTTTCTCGTATAGTTCACGGAACTTATCTTGGTCAGCAAAGAATGCTTCATATAGTCCTGGGACATCATTAGGAGAGAACAGAGTGATGTTGCCGCCAGTCATTAGACGTTCATACATCAACTTGTTAAATTGTACACCGTAGTCTAAGTGACGTACACGGTTGTCTTCCGTGCCTTTATTGTTCTTTAGAACAAGCATGTCTTCTACTTCTAAATGCCAAAGCGGATAGTACAGAGTTGCTGCCCCACCACGAACACCACCTTGTGAACATGATTTAACAGCCGCTTGAAACATTTTGTAGAAAGGAATAACACCAGTATGGGACGCATCTCCGTTTCGGATCGGAGAATTAATCGCACGAATAGCACCGGCATTAACACCTATGCCAGCTTTCTGTGAGACATACTTAACAATTGAACTAGATGTCGCATTGATTGAATCAAGCGAGTCGCCAGTTTCAATTAGAACACAGGAGGAAAATTGTCTCTGTGGCGTGCGAACGCCTGCCATCACTGGAGTTGGGAGTGAGATATCAAAGTTACTAATTGCATCATAGTAATCTTTTACCCACTTCATACGTGTTTCCTTAGGATAATTTGAAAACAACGTAGCGGCAATTAACATATAAGCCATCTGCGGTGTTTCAAATACATCTTTAGTTACACGATTTTGTACTAGATATTTGCCACGGAATTGTTCCATACCAACATAAGAAATATTAAAATCTCTATCATGTTTAATATAGTTATTGATTACTTCCCATTCGTCGGCTGAGTAATCTTCAAGTAGTGATAGATCATAGAACCCACGCTCTACATTCTTTTTCACTAAGTCTAAAACATGTACTGGTTCAAAACTGTTATATACCATCTTTCGCAAATGATAGTTTACAAGATTGCCCGCTACCCATTGGTAGTTAGGTGTATCTTCATTAATTAAATCTGCTGCAGATTTAATCAGCGTTTCTTGAATTTCTGAACTTGTAATACCGTCATAAAACTGAATGTGAGATTTAATTTCTACCTCACTTGGTGATACGCCAGCGATACCGTCACATGCAAAGAACACGACCTTGTGCATTTTTTCTAGGTCTAGTTCCTCTCTGTCACCGTCACGTTTGACTACTTGAATTCCCATTTATACTCTTCTCCGAAATTGCAATGTATTTAACAACATTGCGTGTATCTTAATATCTATTGTTTATATCTGCGTCTTCCATACCAGCTACACGTAGCTTGATAATATTACTTAATTGAAAATGCTTAATTTCAAATCCCTTAGTAATACCCTGGTATTGATTGCGCATTAAAGCAACTTGATTAATAAGTTCTGAAATAGCAACGACTTCTGCTTCGCCATCTGCATACTTTTCAGCATCCCTACTACTAAGTGCTTTGTTGTAATTTTCTAAATACTTACGTAAATATTCACTTCTCTTTTTACGTAACTGTATATTTAGATGTTCTAGAATTGCTTCTATTTCCTGTAACTGACCGAAACGGAATTCTACGTATGCTGGGAGTTCAGTAGCGTTCTTTTCAATATTGCCTTGTACTTTCACTTCATATCGTGCTTCTACTAGTTCCTTTTCAAAGTGATCTAGACAAGCTGGAATGGAGTTCCAGTCAGCGACAATTTTACGATACCAACTCATTATTCGTAGTCATCCATTTCGTCTTCGTCATATTCATCTTCATCGTCTTGAAAATAAATGTCAAACGCAGTTTCAAGAATCTTATCGTTCTCTGTCATTTCTGCAATATCTGTTTTCTGAAAACCTACATCATCACATAGTTTAATCAAACGTTCAGCCGCCGCCATGCGCTCTTTCGCTGGGACGAGAGGCTTGAACGCTTCCCAAATATCAAAAATTACTTCTGCGTCTACTGCTGCCATTTTTTATGCCTCAAAAATTGCTGAGTTACTTCCATGTTCAGCGCACTCTGCGCTTACACAGTAACATCGGTTATTTGTCATTTCACGAACTAGTTTGTCTGCAAATTTATGTGCATGTTCTGCGAACTTCTCAACACCCACACCATCAAAAATAATGTAAGTTGCAAGTCCACATGATTCTAGTTCACTCAACTTATACAACAAAGGATCTTCCCTGTCAACCACTACTTTATGATCAAAGCTATCCTCTAACCATTTCTTTAGCGGTTTAAGTCCGCCGAAGTCTACTACCCAATTGCGTTCATCTAGTTCTTCGCAACCGAAAATAAACTTAAACTGTAAGCTATACCCATGCAAGAACTTACAATGAGAGTGTGCTAACGGCTGTCTAAAAACAGCCGATAGTCCAATGTTGTGACCATAAGTCTTTGTTGAGTAGTACTTAGTCATTCTTTACACCTCATTAAGTTCAGAGTTTTCATCGTGGATGATTTCTCCGTTAGCATCAACTTCTAGTGCTTCAAGTCCATTTACTTCTGCATCTAAGTCTTCTGTATTCCAATCTGCAATAACTTGGTCTAGCTTTTCATCTGTCCAGTTCTTACGGAACTCAAGAATTTCTTCACCAGACTTGGTAGTATATTTTAGACGATTACCTTGCTTGACTAGAAGACCTTTTGCTTCGAAGAATTCAAGTAGACCTGAATAAGGTGACATACCTGTTTCGTATGGAATTTCTACTTGTACACTTTCGAAAGGTTTTGAATAACGTGTCTTAACAACTTTACATGCGGCACGAATACCATGCACTTTAGATGTCTTTACGCCGTTTTCATCAGTTTTCAGTTTTAGTTTACGCATAGCGATAACAATCGATGATGCATAGATAAAGCCCTGACCACCTGAAATCTTATCATCTGGATCGAACATATCTTGTGATGCGTATGTGTGATTTGTTGCAATCATACCTACGTTGAAGTCACCGAACATGTTTACACAGTTACGAACAAGTGCTGATAGTGCTTTAGGCTTACGACCCATATCACCTTTCATATCACCTTTTTCAAACTGATTAACGTCAGTTGGTGTCAACATCATACCCAAACTATCAAGTACGAACAGGACCTTAGGACGTTCTTCGTCAGGTGTATCTGTGTACTCTTTGCGATAGTCTGTCATAAAGTCTGAAATAATCTTAGCAACATCATCAATCATAGCTACATTCAATTTCAGTAGCTTATCATCGTCTGTGCTTACATTCAGTGCGTGTAACCAACTTTCATCTAGTGCGTTCTCACTATCGATTAGAACCACAAAGATACCCTGATCCTGTGCATTCTTAATAATGTTACCAGATGCAATATATGATTTACCTGCACCAGACTCGCCTGCAAGTACTGTCACTTTACCAAGTGGAATACCTTTATAGAAGTCATTTGAGATTAACTTGTTTAGACAGTAGTTACCTGTTGAGATCCATGTGTCTGGATCACGAAAGCCCACAGACATTCCTGGGACCGCTTTTGTAATACTTTTACGAAACTTTGACGCATCAAATGCTTTTGCCATAGTCTAACTCCATTAAATTATGTGAAAAAGGGGAGGACGGTCACGCCCTCCCAAGTTGACTAGTTAAAATTAGTCTGATTTACGTGAACGGATCATTGCAAGAATGTCTGATGCATCTTTGCCTGCACCGCTATCCGCTGTTGCCGCCGGAGCTGCAACTGCTTCTGCCGCTACTTCCTCATTCGATTTGAATGGGATGTCATCCACTGGTGCCGCCGCTGGAGCAGGCGCCGCCGCTACTGGAGCTGGACGAGGAGCAGGTGCTGCTTTTGATGCTGATGAACCTGATGAATTGTTAGGCTCTGCACCTTCTGGTACATCCAAACCATATGGCTTGAAAAAGTTACCCCAACGCATTGGATCATATAGTTCACCATCAACAGATGCTTCGAACATCTCCATGATAACATTCACTTCGTCTTGTGTAGGACGCTTTGGCATGAAGTCATTCAAGTCTGAAAGACCATGTGCTTCGATTGCTGAACGCTCTTCTTCGTTTAGAGAACGTTCTTTACGAGCCCAGTTAGATGTAGAATAATCTGCATACTGACCTTTTTGTGTTTTCACAAGACGGAAGTCCGTTCCTGCATCATAATCTGTTGGAAGATTTTCCATATCAGGATCCATAAGTGCTGACTTCAACAGCTTAAAGATTTGTGGACCAATCACAAAACGACGGATTGGATTTTCAGGACGTTCTTCATTCATAGGATCTGTTACTACAAAACCTTGGAAGATGTAAGAACGCTTCTTCCAGTACTTACGTGCTAGGTCTTCCATTGATGGATCTTTAAACCATGGACGAATTTCTGCATGAATTGGACAAGTATCACTCCACATTTCAATGCACGGAACTTGTACTTGAATCGGCTTTTGATCGCCGCCTACAACACCGGCAAATGGCATCTTAATCACTTGACGTTCACGCCAAAAGAATACGTTGTCTGCTGATGAGTCTGGGAGAAAGCGGATTGTCGCTGTACTATCGTTGTCCATATTCCAGAACGGGTATAGTGCATCTGAGCCGCGTGATTGATTTGAATTAGTTTCTGCTTTGTTTTCTTGTGCAAGCAGTTTTGCACGGATTTCTGCTAGTGTAGCCATTGTAGTTTTCCTTTATATTAGCCTATGTTAGCCATGTTAGATTTATATTAGCTTTAGTTTTTGTGCCTTAATGAATATCAACACATCCTCTCTAGAGCATGTACTTATATTACTACATCTATTTAGCAAAGTCAAGTGTTTTTTGCATAAAAAAAGGGAGCTTTCGCCCCCTTTTTTCTTATACTTTAGTGTAGTGATTTACATAATATCGAATTTTGAGAATGATTCAGCAATCATTGCTTCCATCTTTTCTTCAATACTTGTTGTTTCTTCTACTGATTCTGTTGACTGTTTAGACATTTTAAGAAGGAAACCAGCTAGAGCAACTTTTTGCTTATCTAGTGCTTTTGGATTATTACGAACATCGTCTCCGAAGTCACGCAGGAAGTTTGATAGTTCTGCTGCTCTATCATGTCCTTTATTTTTACGCTTCTTATCGTCAATCGTATCAACGTCTACACGGTCTGCTAAGTCATCGAACTGTAGAGCAATCACTAAAGATTTTTGTTCTGCCGCTTGCTTTGCATCTCTAGGTTCTGCATACTGCTTCTTAACTTTATCCATGTCGAATACTTCGCCCTTTGCTGGGAATGAGATTTTATTTTTCTTCTCACCAGTTTTCTTATCGACGCCCATGATGATTTCTTTTACACGGTCAATTTGATTTGCACGATTGTTTTCCATTTCTTCTTCGTTCACTTTGTGAACTAACGGAAGAATATCTTTTAGTGATTCTTCGAATGATGACTTTGTGAATTTAGATACGTACTCTGCAATTGCATCTTCTGATAATTCTGATTTCTTAACCCAATGAGAACCATTATCATCATGACAGTCATGCTTACAATCAGTTGTTGGTTTACCCTTCTCATCGCCACAGTCTTTACATACCATTTTCTCATCGCCAGCTTCATTTAGTGCTAGTGATTCTACAAACGAAGTGTAGCCTTTTGCGCCTTGAATTCGCTTAATTGATTCTTTAATAGAATCCATCTTTTGCTTTACATTAGCAACAATAGAACGATTGTTTTCGTTTACAAGACCTTGCTTGTTCACTACGTTCATGAATTCTTTTAGTTTTGATAAATTTGTTGATTGTTCAATAATCGCCTCGCCAACCATATCACTTGGTACACCGCCATGTGCAACGTGTCTAGCCATAGCTCTTGCACCATTCAAATGTTTATGTGGATACTTAAAACGTTCGCCATCAGCATTCTCAATAAAGATTGCTGAAATGTTACGTGAACGTGAACCACGTTGTTCTTCATTTACTGGCGCACGATGCTTAACGATTAGTCGTACATTTTCTAGTGTTTGGCGACTTGTGCGTGATGAACCTTCTAATGGGCTTAAACCCTCGTTAAATACGTCACTCATAGTCTGCTCCTTGTTTTTTTCAATTTCATATGCATAATTTTTTGGTTCAATATGCTTACCGAATGTTCTGATATCAAAGTCAATCATATTTGTTCTAGCAATAGTTCGCATAGTTTTGATTAGCTTATCTATATTTTGTTCATCTATGTCAGTGTGTTCACCGAGATGAAGTTTTAATTCTTCTGAATCATCATTTAGATGCACCATCATATTTGGTGTTTCTACATAAAAGTATCTAGCATCACTTGGATCCGCAACGCTTTTGCCATTTGATGAATCAAACATCTTTACTTGAAACCCATATCCTTGTATGATTCTCATTGTCTTTTCAGCAATGCTGTTATAATTTATAGCCATAGTAATGTTTCCTTTTTAGTATTTATCAAAATACTACAGGAAGTGGTTGATCATAGTCATCTTCACCGTCTAAACTTTCTCCGAGTAAACTTTCATATTGCTCATCGAACCTTGATATGACTTGTATCTGCCTAACGCACAATAATGTCGCTGATACTAAGTCATCAGTCTCTCCTAATTTAGCTTCATAACTTCTACCTTTAGCAACGAATGTTTTGAACTCTCTAATTAAGTTTTTACTTAGTGGTGTCATCTTATCAGATTCAATCCAAGATTTCATCTTCATACAGCCTGTGATTTTACTTTTATGTGTAGTAGTAAATCCTTTACGCACAGAACGTGAATGTCCTCGCTTCGCAGGTTCGTGTAAAAACTCTCCTGGAAACTTATCTTCGTCCATTTCTTCAATTAGTATAAGAGTAGCTTCTCCTAGTGTATTATTCTCAACTGACCAATATATCTCTGGTGATTTATTCCCCAATGATTTCATCTCATCACTTATTTCAGTTAGCATCTCATGTAATATTCTAACTTGCCCTCGCATATCAGTTTTATTATGCATCCATTCTGCAACTTGGTTCATCTCTGGTAAAGACCAAACTTGGATAGCCGCATTGTCGCCACCAGTTCCCATACTAGGATCGAGACCAACAACATAAGTTGCATCTTTCTTAATTGGTTCATACCAACGTACTTGCCCAGTCTTTTTAAGAGGTTCCATACCTTTAAATTGTGATAGCTTAATACTATCTACTAGAGTTTCATCGAATGCGACAAATTCACATTCATGTTCACGTAAAAAACGTTCAGTACCCACACGTCCCTTTTCTTCGGATGCCCATTGGTCATCTCTGTCAGGGTGTTGATTCCAAATAGCTTTATATGCTCTAAACCCGTTCACTCCAACATCTGTTTTGTTCCCATACTCATCTAATGTCTTTAGTCCACCTTGCCAAATAAGAGCAAATTGGTCATCATCTAAGTTTGGGGTAGATGTGATAATCGCTTTACCGCCTGTAGCAAGTGTAGGAGAGATAGAAGTCCAGAATTCTTTAGCAATCGTAGGTCTTACGAATGCAAATTCGTCTGCATAAAGCAATGAGATAGACAAACCACGCCCAGTGTTCTCTGTAGTAGCTTGTGCAATGATACGTGAACCATTGTCGAACTCAATAGATCCTTTGTTATATGATACAACTCCACATCTGATATAATCTGGACATAATTCATATGCATATCTAATTCTATGCATAATTTCTTGCGCACCTGAATACTTATGTGCTGCAATAAGGATAGTTTGGTCAGGTACAAACATGCCATACCATAACAAGTAGCCAGCCGCTGTGGTAGACTTACCCATCTGACGACCAAGCATTGAAATACTATAGCGATAATTGTGATATGAGTTTACAAGTTCATCTTGATATGGATATGCTTTATAAATCATACTACCTTTAGTAGGATGTTGAATTGTAAAATAATTGTTAAGAAAATAATACGGATCATCGATACACTTACTAAGTTCTAGTAATTGTTCATTGGTATATTCTGTTTTCTGATATGCGCGTTTTGTTAAGTCTGCCATTTTAATTATATACTCACTTAATTGTAAGTATATTTATCAAATAAAAAGAGCGCCCCCAAGGACGCTCTTTTATTAAACACGTGAGTATTAATTAATTATCAAAAAGTGGTGTGTCTCCAAATTCTACTACATGGAAATTAACGGCATTTGAAGGCGACGACGGCACACCAACCGCATATTTTCCATCTGGAGATATGACAGGTCCCCCTGCATCAGAATGTCCGCCCCCTGGCCAACTTTGCATATAAATTGCTGGTTGTACTGTAGACAGATCCCATGGCGTTGTCATTGGGAATTGTTCATTCCCGAAGATGACAAAACTACCATCTTCCGCCCAATAGCCATTATATGGTGAATATCGGTAGCCTCCGAGAGTTCGGAAGCTACTCAGAGTATCCATCGACACTGTAGACAGATCCCATGGCGTTGTTATATCAAAAACTGCAAAACTAGTGCCATAATTAGAAGAAGACATGCCAATTCTAGAAAATTTATTTTCCCAAATACGTACCTGCTGACTAAATGCCATTGCCAATTTTGTACCGTCCTGGGACACCCGTATCTGTCTTGTTTTTAAGCTAGATAGGTTTGAATGCTTGATAGATGACGTTCCAAAACTCGTACCCTGGCCGGAAATCACATTAGAATTTCTCGGATCATTTGGTTCTGTCAATCTGAGCATTGACGCCCAACTGCCACCATTTGGATAGTTAGAATACGCTAAAGCTCTCGTACCGTCATCATAAAAAGTCTTTGCAGACGCGCCATCATACCAGCCGCCGCCTTGTTCTGAAACGATCTCGGTTACATCGTATGGCGTATTCAAGTTATAGTAGTTTGCAAATCCGTTAGTAGAAAATATAAAGAATCTAGAACCATCTAATGCCCAAGCAAAACCAGCCTGTTGGGCTCTGGTAATCGTTCCGCCAGACTGATAAAAATGTCGCCCGTATCCAGTTTTTGAGGAATAATAATTTTGACCAGCATACTCTATTGCACTCGAAAGATTACGTGATACGAATGGATATTGCGGGATCGGTAAAATATTAGCAGGAGCAGTTGTAACTATATCTGTAATAGCGCCATTTGGACTCCAAATACGATGAGGTGTGTGTGTATCACTAATAATTCCCATATCTTGCGTATCAACTACAGTATCATATAATCCTTGTAAATCAGTATAACCGCGTGTCGCTGATCTTGCGCCACTCTGTGGGCGGCGGTGAGTAGAGCCAGCTGTTGGCAAATCAGATGAATTTTCAGTAATTTCACCAAAGTCTCCTAACTCTGCCAAATCAATTGAACGTCTAATTTGTATTTTTGAACCGAAACTAGCGTTGTTCCAAGTAGTCCCTCTAAATTTATTTGCCATTTTAGCATCTCCTAAATTAATGTAACTATATTATATGTATTTATTTATTTGGCAAATACAATAAACGTTGTACTTATAAAAAAAGCGCCCCATCAGGACGCTCTTTTAGGGCCGCTCAGTCGGTAGAGCGTTTAATTAATCAACGTATGCTTTGCCGTCATCGCCTTTGTCAAAGTCTGCCATTAGTGCTTCATAGATGTCATCTTCATTTACTGAATACTCAAGTGGGTTATCACCTGCGCTTGGCTTTAATGATTTCTTTTGACGTGAAATAGAATTAGCCGTTTTCTTTGAGAAGTCATCTAAGTCAAGCTCATCATTTGCTGGAGTTGCTTTATATTCTGTATCCATTTCTTCTTCAACTGCTTCGTCACAACCACATGGTGTTTCGCCGCATCCACATCCGCAATCATCTGCTACTGGAGCAGGAGCTACTGGAGGCATACCTTGACCTGCGAGTGCAAGCATACGAACTAGTTCTTCTGGATACTCTGTACTTGTATTTGTTGTTGTAAGTGACTTACCGTTATCTTCAGTAGTCGTTAAGTTAAAATGCTTTTTCATTTTTCATCTCCTGAAATAACCGAGTCGCTTGCTTCGTCATCTGATGACATGATGTCTGATGCTTTATCACGTTTTGCTTTTACTGATAATTCATTCTCTACTTCTACTTTGTCGTGATCTTCACGCTTTGAAAGTGACTTTAAGAAGTTGTCTACAAAAGTACGACCATAATGTTTGCCGTTGTCTGACTCATCGCCATATTCTGGAGTGTCAAGTAGTGCTTTCTTATCGCCGTCTTCTTCAACTTCTTCAGTTGGTTCCCAACCTTCTGGGTGTACTGCGATATGTGTAACGTTCATTTCTAGTAAGTCAGATAGTTGCTGGCGTAGAATGTCTGCTGACATTGGGTATCCAGTAGTAATGTCTACTTTGGAAACTTTTGTATTTTCTACATCATCAAAGAACATTGGGTTCTTTGTAATTGGTGTTGTTGAAACGCTAGAGATAGTTCTTAGGTCATACTTGCCTAAGAAACGCTCAATACGATTAACATCATTATCTTCTAGTTCTGATGCAAAACGTAGAGTCATCTTGTGTTCATTAACTGATTCTGTTAAATATTCTTTAAAACTTTTCATTGGTGTCTCCAATATATGTGCTATTCTTATTTATCAGAATTGTCAATTTTATTCTGTGCCCGGTCTAGACGCTTCAATAATTCGTTACGATCCAGAACTACCGAGCCTTCAGATTCAATTTCATCATCAATTTTAGACTTTTTATCTTCTTTATCTTGTGCTAAATCAAGTTTTGCTTTTTGTAATTGTAGATTTAGCATTTTTAGCTTTCTATCTACTTTACTATCTTTTGCTTCCATTGCAGTCTTTAGCATTTGATTTGCCGTTTCCATTAGCTTTGCACCAGCATGTACTTCTACATTCATCCCCAATGAAATCAATTCTTCGAATGTACTGATAGCTTTCTGATGAATATCATCCATGTCCTTGTCATGCTCATTTAGCCCTTGAACCATTGGAAGTGATGCATCAATCTTTTCAGTTGTGCTAATCTCAGTTGATAAGATTTCAGTTAAGTCTCTACTTTCTTCAATAGTAGGAGTTTCTTCAACTTTTTCTTCTTCTTCTATTGGGTTAATATTAAATGTTTCTTCTAATTTCTTTGTCATGTTAATACCTTTTAAACGGTTCTACAAAAGTTTGCTTATCTACATATGCAGATATCAGTTCTTTAACTCTAACGATCATATCCGTATCTATATTTAATTCTAAAAATCCCATAAGTCTAGTATATGTTCTAACCGGATTGTTAATCATTTCTCTCAAATCAATATGATACACCTCAAAACTGTTATCTATATAACTAAAATGGTTATACCATTCTTTGCTATATGCCAACATTTCTGGTTTACTTTTTTCATAATTATAATGATTTTTTAGTTCATGATTTTGTTTGCATAAAGTTTCATCTCTGGTAACAAGTACTTTTTTGCTATTGTTATATTTATTAACTAACGCACTATGTAGTTTTTGTGTATTGTTATGGTCAACGTATATTGATGGATGCACTTTAGATATATAACGAGATTCATTTGGCAATTGCGGTAGTGAATTTTCTAAATCTAGTAACTTATTAATGATTTCAAACTGCAAGTCTGGCTTTTCTGTAAATTCATAGTCATCAAAAATCTTTTGCGATTTAACCGTTATATTTTCTAACCTATCCGAAGATGATTTTACTCGTCCATCATTTATATTACGTTGATAACCGTCTTTGCCATATATTTCATGTGCAACTGATATCAGTGAGCAAATAAAATCGCCGCCGGCGCCTGGCTCATACATGACAACAATAGTATTATCTGATACCTGTTTTATAAAATCTTCTATTTTCATCTTATCTCTTCTTAGGCGTTTTTGGTTTAGGCTTTTTAGTGTTCTGATAAATGTCGCCTTCGTTGATAACTCTAAATCGCATGCCACGTTTATTTGCCCATTTTGTTGCTGCTTCCCACTTCGCATAGTTCACTACTACTTGTTGTGCTTCTCCGCGTTTTCGTGCAAGATCGGGTCTACTCTGTGCTGCAGGTTTAATCTCTATTAATTCTGCATGTTTCTTGCCGCTACTATCTAAGTATGTCATAATAAAGTCTGGAACATAAGATGTTAACTTGCCGGTTAGTGGGTGCTTGTATGTAATTCTTACTGGTTCACTTGCCCATGCTAAGACATTAGGGTTGTTATCACAAAACTGCATGAAGGTTAATTCCCAGCTACTCCTAAATGTAGGAGCACCTGCCCCTGCATATTTGTCAGGGTTCATTACTTTATATTTACCTTGGTGATATTTACTCATTTAATAATAGCTCTTGCGATATATTTATTAGGTTCAGATCCGGACGTTGTGCCAGTTTTATAACCAAATCGCAATGCGCTATTAATTAAGAATGAACCTAAATCGTTCAATTTGAATTCGTTTGATAGTTGATCTATCAAGTATGCTGGCGTAACGTTATATTGTTTCGCTACACGTATTATTTCACCTGCATGTTTCTTTGCACGTGTTTCTGTGAAACCTTTTTTAACTAACTGAGCTACAATAATATCAATGTTCATTAGAAAAATCTCCCTAACCCACCTAGAACTTTATTTTTAATTTTAGTTATCGCTCTTTGTTTGGTATCTCTAACGGCCGTTTTAAGTGGTGCTAGTAAAGGATTAGACGTTATAAAGTTTCTAAACTCATCCTCTATGTTCTCAGCCGCTGATATTTCATTTATTATAGGTATTGCTAGTTCATTTACCGGATTGGTATCTGATCTCATTGTATTTTCATTTGCTTGATTTTGAAAATCACTTACTCCACTTTGTGGATCAGTAGCTAATGAAGTTGCCTGTTGTTCAGAGCTAATACCCAAATTCATCCAGTTTGGAATTGCTGCTTCAGTTTCCATAGCACCAAATACTACATTCTCTGGTTGTAGTGTTATGTCAATAACTCTGGCTTCGCTAACTGCGTAATCACTATTAGAAAATGTAATAGATGTAATTACTGGATTAACAAGAACAATGCGTTGTGCATGACCACCGTTCTTCTGATCACCGAACCAGTGATAGATTGTAACAGATGAAAAACTTCTGAATGCATAATCTGCGTCTACTATTTTTCTACCAGAATTTGTAGTAGAATTTAATTCATTTACAAGTCCGGTATCAACATTCATGTCTTGATTTTTAAAGTAGCGTTTATATAGTTCCTGTGCGAAACTCATTGTAGAGCCGTCTACTTTATCATATAGAGATACACTCACTTCTGGAAATTCAACACGTGTTGGTACATAAATGCGTCTACCGTACTTATCGATTGGTTGTGTTTGTGTTTGAATAGTAATCGGAGATACAGATTTAGCATACGCAGAATATTCTTCTGCATTTTTTCCATCTGTTGTCTTAAATTCTAAGAACCATTGATTGGTTAGCTTTGGAGCAGACGAAATTGCAGATCCTGGTTCCCCACCAAATCCGAATTTCTGTCTAGCTCCGCTGCTATCTCTGATTATATCAGCCATTATTTAAACCTTAGGTTACTATTATTCGCCTAGAGAACCACTGCCGATGCCGCCTGTGAACTGGTTAGTTACTGGCATAATGTCTTCATCTGTGAATATTGCGTTATCATACTGTAGAGTAAGCGAAATAGTTACTGGATCTGAAACTGAGTAATCTGACTGTGAATAATCTGTATTTGTTAGGAAACAGCCTTCTAACTTCCACTGTTCGATTGGCGCACCTGAGTTACCATCTAGTGTTTCAATTAGCATACCGAACTTATAATTTGAACCTGATGCTGGACCAGTTTGTTCTTTATGGTTTAGCTGTGTCTGTAGTTGACGACCAACTAGCTTTGTTAGACTGTTTTGCACATCATCGCGTAGTGTAACTGTTACTGGTTCCCATGTGTGCTTGCCCATCATGTACATACGTGAGTTGTATGAATCTACTGGGATTGACTCGTGTGAAACTTTTGGACGTGTTACATTCATTACCTGACGTGTAAACTCTGTTGGTGATGGGTTTGTTATACCACCGAAACCTGTTACTACAACACGAAAACGATAGTTTAGTTTTGGTTGTAGGATACCTTTGCCTGTACCTATTGAATCTAGTGGTACACCGAATTTGTTTAGTGTTGACATTCTCTTATCTCCTGAAAATAGTTATAAACTATAGTGTTATACAAGTATTTATCTAATATGTACTAAATTAAAGTTGTAGTTAATAAAAAACCCCGCTTTAAGCGGGGTTTCTTGTTTGTTTGTTAAAACTATTTTATAGTGCTTCGCCTGTGTTGCGAATACGTAATGGAATATAGATGAATTCAACTGCTTTTGCTGGCTGAATTGCAACATCTACCCATAGTTCATTTCTATCAATACGTGCTGGTGTGTTATTTGTTTCGTCACATACAACTAAGAAGTCATATAGACCACGATTAATAACAAGGCCTGAACAGAAACGTTCTACTGCATCACGCATGTTATCACGTGTGATTTTATCATTCTGTTCGAATAAGAAACCACGTGATAGTTGGTCAAGATTGAAACGCATGTAGTTAATTAGACGTGCTACGTTAACACGGTCTGTTGCTGATGCATATGACTGAAGTGTTTTCTGACCATATACTACTAGACCTGTGCCTGGCATATCTGCGATTGGGTTCATTCTGTTTGTGTATAGAACGTCACGCTGACCTTCTGTTAGACGTACACGTGCGAATTCATTTTCATCTGTTACATAACCAACTTGTGAAGCATTTGATACAACACCGCGTGTTAGACCTGCTGGCGCAAACCATGGGAATGACACTTGGTCTGAGAAAGCAAATGTGCGTAGTGCAACTGCTGATGCTGGGATTACAACATCGTTACCTGATAAGTCTGTTGATAGACCATGTGGGTAATAAACACCTGCGTATGCATCTGCTGGAAGATTTGAATCTGCCCATGCTTTCATTGATGTCGAGTCTGACTTCAGTGTTAGTGGAGCATCACCAATTACGAATGCGATTTCTTTTTTATCTTTGTTAAGAGCAATCATTTCGTCCATTAGCTCTGGGTAACCAGGTGCTGCAATTAGATTGAAATATGTTGCTTCTGAACGAATGCCATCGTTGCCTGCTA
>Ga0209555_10001711_pt1 | contig 16353 bp, 17 predicted proteins | sample SaaInl85LU_5_DNA_FD_184643 | JGI IMG/M metagenome (GOLD analysis project Ga0209555, IMG submission 184643) | Marine microbial communities from expanding oxygen minimum zones in the Saanich Inlet - ESP_85LU_5_DNA (SPAdes) (version 2) | ecosystem: Environmental > Aquatic > Marine > Intertidal... | reverse complement strand
ACCATCCAGTACGTGGCCTCGGGAAACAGCAGCGACAGATACGTGGGCAGAATAGAGAGAAAATCGACCACACCGTAGAAGCTAAACACATAGCGCCAAGGCTTAGGCGATGAGTAGATACGCGCGGCATACTCAAGAGTAAAAATGGCGGTAAAAAGCCACTCTGCAAACAGCAGCTCACGGCCAAAGCGTTGGTTTACAGCGGCTACCGAGTCGAGCATTACTGCCGCTACACTGAGCAGAATGGCGTAAATTAACAGCAGGTCGAAACGCCGCCCGGCTTTGCTGTCGGTGCCAAATATAACGTGGTAGATTTTTTCGCGAAGGGTGAGGGGCATTGTTGGCCTTAAACAAGTCACAGTTTTAAACACTCTAGTTATTCATACTACTGCCTTGTACTGGCAGTGCGCAATTGGCGGCTGGGTGACATGGGGTTAAACTAGCTACTACAAACCCAACGATAAACTGTTATGAATGACACCTACTCTTCTACCCAGGCGGTTATTGCCCAACCTGGCTGCAGCCCAGACCAACTCGAACTAGGCAACGCAGCACTGCCGGCCCTTGCAGATAACCAACTGCTCATCAAGGTTGTGGCAGCGGGCGTTAACCGGCCCGATTTATTCCAGCGTATGGGGCTCTACCCACCACCGCTGGGCGCACCAGCAACATTGGGGCTAGAGGCGAGTGGCTACGTGGCTGCTGTGGGCAGTGGTGTTACCGACTATAGCGTGGGCGATGCTGTGTGTGCACTGCTGCCGGGTGGGGGTTATGCCGAGCTGGCCATTGCCGACAGTGAATGTGTGCTGCCGCTGCCCGACGGCCTGCCGCTTGAAGACGCCGCCGCCCTGCCGGAAACCTGCTTTACCGTCTACCACAACCTGTTTGAGCGAGCGGCGTTACAAGCTGGCGAATGGTTGCTGGTGCACGGCGGCTCATCCGGCATTGGCACTACGGCTATACAGATGGCTGCGGCCGCTGGCGTTAACGTGATTGCCACCGCAGGCAGCGAGGAAAAGTGCCAAGCGTGTTTAGCGCTGGGTGCCACCCGCGCAGTTAACTACCGCGAAGAAGATTTTGTCGCAGCGGTTAAAGAACTTACCGGCAGCGGCGCCAATGTGATTTTAGATATGGTTGGCGGCGACTACGTAGCCCGCAATATTGCCGCTGCCGCCCCCAAAGCGCGCCTGGTGAGCATCGCTTTTTTACAGGGCTCTAAAGTTACCATCGATATGATGCCGGTAATGCTTAAACAGTTGGTTTTAACCGGCTCGACACTGCGCTCGCAACCCCTAGCTGACAAAGCGCGTATAGCCGCAGGGGTGAGGGAGAGTGTTTGGCCGATGATTGAGCGCGGCCAGTTTAAACCGGTCGTGGCGGCCCGTTTTACACTGGCAGAGGCCGGTAAAGCGCACAGTTTGATGGAGTCTAGCCAGCATATTGGCAAAATATTATTACTGCCGGAGGCGCCGCAATGAGCAACAGCCGTTTGGTCTACTCCACGGAGAGTGGCCGCGTTAAAGAGAGCGCCACACCGGCCGCGCGCAGCGCTGGCGACGGCGTAGTGCGTATACGCCTTGAAACCGCTGGGCGCAAAGGCAAAGGGGTAACTACTCTGACCGGGTTTGATTTAGACGATGCCGCCCTCAAGCAACTGGCCAAGCAACTCAAACAACTCTGCTCCACCGGTGGCACAGTCAAAGAGGGCGTGGTTGAAATACAGGGCGACCACCGCGATAAACTCAAGCAGGCTCTCAAAAAACAGGGCTTTACCGTTAAGCTGGCCGGGGGCTAACAATGAGCGAAGATTTGGTTAAATACAGCGGCGGCTGCCACTGCGGCGCCGTGCGCTGGGAGGCGATGGGGCCACAGCAGATTGAAGCATTGCGCTGCAACTGCTCTATCTGCTCTAAGGCCGGTTACTTAGAACTGGTGGTGCCCGAGGCGCGCTTTACACTGCTCCAGGGCCGCGAGGCGCTGACCACTTACACGTTTAATAGCGGTGTGGCACAGCACCACTTTTGCAGTACGTGTGGTGTTAAATCTTTTTATATACCGCGCTCCAACCCCGATGGTGTGTCGTTAAACATTAACTGTTTTGATGAAAAGCCCAGCAACATGACCGTCTCTGAGTTCGATGGGGTCAACTGGGAAGTTCTCGCCCACACACTGGCAGAGCGCTCTAAACTCTAAGGCCAAATTGGGCTGGGTGCAGCTATAATATCTGCACAATTTTTAGGGCATTAGCCCGCACTTATGAAGGATTACCCGTGAGCGAAGAGACACTCCCCCCCTGCCCTACCTGCCAATCTGTTTACGCTTACAGCGATGGCGTGCTACTCAACTGCCCAGAGTGCGGCCACAGTTGGGATCCTGACGCCGCGAGTGAAGACGATGCCGAGGTCATCAAAGACAGCAACGGCAACCTGCTGGCGGATGGTGATACCGTTACTGTGATTAAAGATTTAAAAATTAAGGGCAGCTCATCGGTAGTGAAAGTGGGCACCAAAGTGAAGAATATCCGCCTAGTGGGCGGTGACCACGATATCGACTGCAAAATCGACGGTATTGGCGCGATGAAGCTGAAGTCAGAATTTGTAAAGAAAGTGTAGCTTTAGCTGGCCGGCCAGCGCTTGCTTAACTGCTGCTCTAACCAGTGCTGTAAAAACTCAATAAATACACTCACTTTGGGCGAGAGATAGCGCCTGTCTGGGTAGATGGCATAGACACTCAATACTTCTGGTTGTGCCTCTGGAAATACCCGCTGTAACTCGCCGCGACGCACTTGTTCCTCTATCGCAAAGTAGGCCAAGTTGGCTATACCGCGGCCCGCGACCACCGCTTCGCGTGCCACCAAGCTGTTGTTGGCGCGCAAATCGCCACTTACTCGAACAGTCTCATCGCTACTGGGTTGCTCTACCCGCCACTGGTCTGCATTGCTGGCGTGGACAAAAACCAAGCAGTTGTGATCGAGCAGCTGTTGCGCACTCGCAGGTCTTCCAGCTTTTGCCATGTAGCTGGGGCTAGCGACAATATAGAGTGGAATGGCTGCTATCTGGCGCGCCACCAAGGTAGAGTTGGGTAGTGTAGGCTCGGCTATACGAATGGCTAAATCAAAACCATCACGGATGAGATCGGGCATGCGATCGTCAAGGGTAATATCTACATTGAGCTCGCTGTGCTCGGCCATAAACTCGTTGACTGCCCGGCTCAATAACAACTGCCCAAAGGTCATATTGCAGTTAATTTTGAGTGTTCCGCGGGGCGCCCCCTGCAATTGCGAGACAAGATTGTCGGATTCTTCAACTTCGCGCAAAACGGCTAGACACTGCTGGTAGTAACCTTCGCCTACCTCCGTCAGGCTGAGCCGGCGTGTGGTGCGCTGGAGCAATTTTGCCCCTACACGCTGCTCCAGCTGGGCTATCTGCTTGCTTACCGATGAGCTAGAGATATCCAACTCATCAGCGGCCGCACTAAAGCTCATTTTGTCGGTAACACGAACAAAAATTCGCATTGCAGCAAATAGATCCATCACTCTATCTCGTTGGCCAGGGCTTTGAGTCTAAATGCTGCACAGCAACATGGGCAACTGATTTAACAGCCCGGGTTAATCTTGTAGCTGGTCCCAGACTTCTTGATCGCGCTCATCGGTCCAGATGCGCGGCCAATCGATACCGTCAAACTCATCCCACAAACGCTGCACATCAAAGGGCAGGCAGTGCTCAAAAATTGGCCAGCGACCAAATTTGGGCTCCAAGTGGGTGTGGGTGGCTTCGAACGCTTGCTTGAGGGTGCCACCATTGCGGTGTACTTCGCCCACTTTTTCAATCATGCCGTTGAGGAAGCCACGGGTTTGTTCAATAGCCGCATCTACCGCAGCGCGGCCGCGCGCGACGCCACCGCGCCCACCGACCAGCACTTCGGCTTGCAGTGATTTTATAGTGTCAAGCGTGCCTTTGGACCAATCAAAGTGAAAAGCATCACCGGTGTAAAGTGCGGCCTCAGCTTCTACCAAGTCACCTGCAAACAACACTTTGCTGTTGGGTAGCCAAGCGACAATATCGCCTGCAGTGTGGCCGCGGCCGCAATACTGCAAGACCAGATCACCTCGGTCACCGCCCAGGGGGATCACCATGCGGTCGTTAAAAGTGAGGTCTGGGTGGGTGAGCCCGGGGATACCCTCCGGCTCACGGAACAGCCGCGGCATTCGGCCAAATTCACTCGCCCAATCTTGCTCTCCGCGCTCTTCTATGAGGAACCGAGTTTTTTCATGGGCAATAATTGATTCTGCTTCAAAAGCAGAAGCACCCAAGACACGAACGGCGTGGTAGTGCGAGAGCACCAAATACTTAACCGGCTTGTCAGTGTATTGGCGCAATTGTGCCAACCAATCGCGGGCAGCTTTGGGGGTGGCACGGGCTTCAAAGGCAATGACGAAATCTTCTCCCTCAATAGCACCCATGTTGGGGTCACCCTCTGAGGTGAGTGCATAAACACCCTCTGCCAGGACTTCCAGTGTTTCTACTTTTTCGCCCAAATCGGCCGATGAGGCAAAGGGTTTTTTAGCCATAACTACACCTGTATCATGTTGAGTAAATGAGATTTTAAGCTTAAATAGAATGAACTACCTGCTATTAGCACGCTAAAATAGCGCAGATCACCTTTGATAACCAAGCATGTTGCGCAGAAAACTGTTTCGCCAGCGGAAACATTGCCGCAAAGAATAACAATTAGAGAGTAGACCATTATGCCCAATACCATTCTAGACTCAGAGCATCGCGGCAGTGATAGTGAGCACAAATCGCTGCGCCTGTGGCTGCGCCTACTGACCTGCAGCAATTTGGTCGAGAACCATTTACGGGCAAAACTGCGCACAGAGTTTAACAGCACACTGCCGCGCTTTGATCTTATGGCGCAGCTACACCGCTACCCAGAAGGCATGCGTATGGGCGATCTATCCAAACTGATGATGGTTTCGGGTGGCAATGTCACCGGCATCTGCAACCAGCTCGAAAAAGAGCAGGTGGTGGTGCGCGAAGTATGCAGCGGCGACCGCCGCGCCTTTGTCGTCAAACTCTCTAAAAAGGGCCAGCGGCTGTTCGACAAAATGTCTGTGGCGCACGAGTCGTGGCTGGTTGAGCTTTTTGCCGAACTGCAAGAGAGCGATACCGGAAAGCTAATGGACGGGCTCGGGCAGATTAAAAAGTCAATTCATCGCCTAGAGCGCGAGGCAAACTAGCACTCAGTCAATTTCTAACTGCCAGCCCACTTTAGACACGCATTATTGGCTGATTATTAGCCACATACCCCGCCCGCTGGCTAGTGGCTGTGCCGGTTAAGGCAAAGCCCCATTGCGTACCATCTGCATCGATATAGCGCGCGGCGATGTTTTCGCCCCCACCTTCGATAACCCATTCGCCTTCAATGTCGCGCGGCGGCACCACCAAGCTGATCGGACAGAGCGGTGTTTTAATCACCACCGGCATCACCCCGTAACAGACTTGGCTGGGCTGCCCGCTCAGGGTGGCAGCCAGCGCCTTGGCCGAATCGTTGAGCGGTGCAATATAAAACAGCAGCTGGCCATCCACCTCGGCGCAATCACCTAATGCATAGATATTAGCGGCGCTGGTTTGCAAGGCGCGGTCGGTAACTATGCCGCGCGCACAATTGACGCCGGCTGCTTGAGCCAGGCTCAGGTCAGGGCGCACACCGATAGCCGAGAGCACAATATCTGCCTCTATTGCGGTGCCGTTGGTGAGCTGGGCGCTGACACCACTACCGTGCTGATCGATAGAGTCAGCGACGGTATCAAAGTGGCAGTTGATACCTGCCGCTTGCATGGCGGTCAGCAGTGCTGCAGAGGCCTGCTCGGGCAAAAGATTAGCCAGTAGCCGCGGCGCCGCCTCGACCAGCTCTACCTGATAGCCCGCTTTGGTGAGATCGTTGGCGTATTCGCAGCCGATTAGACCACCGCCAATCACCAATACTTTGCGCACTCCGGCCAGCGAGGTTCTAAAACGCAAGTAATCTTGCAGATTATTCACGGCGTAAACGCGGCCACTGCCACTGCCTTGTAGCGGCGGCTCTATACAGCGCGCCCCCGTGGCAAACACCAGATCGCTGAAGTTAAAGCTGTCGCCGTCGTCACAGCTTACCGTTTGTGTGGCCTTATCGATCGCAGTGACACGAGTATAAATTTTGACTTTGGCAGAATACTTTTCTGCCATCTCACTGGCCGTGGCGGTAATGAGCTGACCGGGTTGTTTGCCTTGGCCCATCGCAGCAGAGAGCATTGGCTTGCTGTAAAAACCGCCGTCATCTGTTGTCAGCATCACAACGGGAGTACGGCTGCCCGCTTGGCGCAGCTCTTTGAGCAGGGTGTAGCCAGCCAGCCCGGTGCCGATAATCACGATCGGGGCGATGCTCTCATCGATAGCGAGCTCTTCTGCCTGCGCTTGGGTGGCAGCGGTCGGTGGTGCAACTTCTGCGACAGCGACCATTTCAAAGTCGGCTTTACCAACACCGCAGTCGGGGCAGAGCCAATCGTCTGGAATGTCGTCCCAGCGCGTACCGGCAGCGATACCCTCTTCGGGCAACCCTTTAGATTCGTCGTACTGCCAACCGCAGACTAAACACTCCCAAATTTGGTAGGCCGATGCTGCAGTGTCGGCAGTTACAGCGACAGCTGCCGCTTGAACAACCGGCTCAGCGACTTGCGCAGCAACAGGCTCGGCAGCTTGTGCGACCGCGACCATTTCAAAATCGGCTTTGCCAACACCGCAGTCAGGGCAGAGCCAATCTTCCGGGACATCGTCCCAGCGCGTACCGGGGGCTATACCCTCCTCGGGTAGACCTTTGTACTCATCGTACTGCCAACCGCAGACAAGGCATTCCCAAATTTGGTACGGCATAGTAACTCCAATCTATTTTATTTTGCGGGGCCAACGCCACCATTACACAATAGCTTTTTGTAATAATGCCACGAGCTGGCTGCGCTCGGCATCACTCAAATGGTCGAAACAGGCAGACTCATATTGATTGGCGATCGGTATTAATTGATCGAGTAGGTCTTGGCCTACTGGAGTGAGCTCTACTCTGACAGAGCGCCGGTTATCTGGCGCCCTCTCCCTTAACAACAACCCCTCTGTGGCCAATCTATCGAGCGCTTTACTCAGTGTTGGTTGCGCCAATAATACTCGCTTCGCCAACTCACCTACAGAGACTGGGCCAGACTGCAGCGAAGCGATAATGCGCCAGGTCGATACCGATACGCCCATGGCCGAGAGCTGGCGATGAAAGCCACTGCTTATCCTGTGGCTGGCACGTGCCAACAGATAGGCGAGATAGCGGTCTATAAAACTACCCGGCTGTTGTTTCAACGGTGATTTAGATAACGGTTTAGCAGCCATACAGCGCACCTAAAAAAGTAGTCAAGTCACTATAGAGCAATTAGTTTAATTGTAAACTTATTCTTATTCATATAACCTATTCGCTATGTTTTCTCAGCTCCTTGCGCGGCATACTACGGCTACTGTTTTGAGCACCTCTAGATTAAGGATTCCTGCATGAGTACGGTCTATCAAGAGTTCCACCGATCGGTTCAACGCTATGGCGAACGGCCTTTTTTGCATATTCCTCACAGTGCGGCGGCGAGCTACAGCGATCAATCGATCGACTATACCTATGCGCAGATGGATGTTGAGGTAAATCGTGCTGCTCAAATCTACCGCAGCGCAGGTTACGGCTGCGGCCACCGCTTGGGGGTGCTACTTGAGAATCGCGCCGAATTTTTTATCCACTGGTTGGCTCTCAACCAGCTAGGTGTCAGCGTAGTACCGCTCAATGGCGAGATGCAGCCCGACGAACTGGCCTACTTGATTGAGCACAGTGAAATTGAAAGTGTCGTAGCACTGACACACAAGCACAGCCTATTAGAGAGCGCCAACCAGCTACTGGCTACAGCCATCGCCGTAGTATCCCCTGAGCAGTTGAGCGCACTTGCCCAGCCAAGCCAAGCCGCGCAAGCACAACAACCCAACAGTGACTCAGAGTGTGCGCTGCTGTATACCTCGGGCAGCACGGGCAAGCCCAAGGGATGCATACTCAATAACGAGTACTTCACCGCCTTTGGCGCATGGTATCGCGATGCCGGTGGTTTATGTGCACTTGAAGCGGGTGTGGAACGCTTGTTGACCCCGCTACCTCTGGTGCACATGAACGCGATGGCGGTATCTACCATGGGCATGCTAATGAGCGGTGGCTGTGTGATTCAGCTCGACCGTTTTCACCCTAAAAGCTGGTGGCAGAGTGTCCGCGACTCTGGGGCAACCGCAATCCATTACCTCGGCGTACTGCCGGCTATTTTGCTTAATATGCCGGCCAGTGCAGATGACAACTTTGCCGGCCAAGTCAAGTTTGGCTTTGGCGCGGGAGTTAACCCCAAATACCACGCCGCGTTTGAGCAGCGTTTTGGTTTCCCGCTGCTAGAGGCCTGGGCCATGACTGAGTCAGGTTGCGGTGGCACAGTGATTGCAAACCACGAACCGCGCCATGTCGGCAGCTGCTGCTTTGGCAAACCATCGAGTGCGGTGGAGTATAAATTGGTCGACGAGCAGCGTTGCGAAGTTGCCACTGGGGAACCGGGCGAACTGCTAGTGAGAGCAGCCGGCGACAACCCCCGCTACGGTTTTTTTGCCGGCTACCTTAAAAACCCCGAAGCTACCGCCGAGGTGTGGCAAGATGGCTGGCTCAATACTGGCGATGTAGTGCGCGCTGGCAGTGATGGAATGCTCTATTTTGTCGACCGGCGAAAAAATGTTATCCGTCGCTCTGGAGAGAATATTTCGGCACTGGAGGTTGAGGCGGCACTGGCAGAGCAACCTGAAATCGACCTAGTAATCGCAGCACCAGTACCCGATGATATCCGCGGTGACGAGGTGATGGCACTGATAATTCCAGCCGCTGGCGTGCAACCCAGCCAAGCTTTGGCAGAAAAAATTGTCCAGCGCGTCCTGCACAGTTTGGTCTACTTCAAAGTGCCGGGGTACGTCGCCTTTGTCAGCGAACTGCCGATAACCGCCTCACAAAAGCCGCGCCGCGCAGAGATTAAAGCCCTCGCCCAGCAGCTCCACACCAGTGGTGACTGTTTTGACACCTGTAGCTTAAAAAAGCGCCAATAACGGATAGACATTATGAGTCAACCACAAGATTACAGCGGTGTCGTACTCACCACCCCGGTGAGCTACGGCTACGCCAAACAGAGTGATAAACCAGCGCACTGGTATATTGGCAGTGTGCTGCGCGAACTCTGTAAGAATGCGGGGATAAAAAAACAGGATGTGGATGGCGCCGCGTTTTCGAGTTTTGGTTTGGCCCCCGACAGCGTCAGCTTTTTAACCCAACACTACAACATCTCCTTGCGATGGCTAGAGCAGCTGCCGTTTGGTGGTGCCTCTGGGGTGATTGCCCTGCGTCGCGCTGCGCGCGCTATACAGTGCGGCGATGCCGAAATCGTTGCCTGTATAGGTGGCGATACCGCAGCAAAGGGTAGCTTCCGCGATTTGGTGGCAGACTTTTCGCGGTTTAGCAACAGCGCCGCCTACCCGTACGGCGCCGCCGGTCCCAATGCGCCGTTTGCATTGATCACCGCGGCCTATATGCAACGCTACAAGGTTAGCCGAGAAGACTTTGGCCACTTAGCTGTGGCGCAACGTTACAACGCCCAGCATTACCCTACAGCGCTGCTCGGCGACAAAACATTGACTATGCAAGAGTACTTGGCGGCGCGCCCAATTGCCGAACCACTGCACCTGTTTGACTGTGTCATGCCGTGCGCCGGTGGTGAGGGCTTTTTGGTGATGAGCGAACAGCGTGCGCGCGACCTCAAGCTGCCCTTTGTCACTATCGCCGCCGCCGATGAGCGCCACAACGCTTTTGCCGAGGACCCCATACAACTGCGCAGCGGCTGGAGTGAATTTGCTGACGGGCTATACCAACGCGCGGCACTCGCCCCCAGTGATATCGACCTGGTGCAGACCTACGATGACTACCCGGTTATCAGCGCCCTGCAGCTGGAGGGATTAGGTTTTTTTGCCGAGGGGGGATTCAGCAATTTCATTACTCAAACAGCGACTACCTTTAATGGCGACGGCTTGCCCCACAACACCTCAGGCGGACAGTTATCTGGTGGCCAAGCGGGCTCCGCGGCCGGTTATTTAGGCGTGGTTGAGAGCATTCGCCAACTCACTGGAAGCGCCGCAGCCAATCAAGTGGCCAACGCCGAACACGCTATGGTGAGCGGTTACGGCATGATCAACTACGATCGCGGGCTCTGCTCTACCGCCTGCATACTCAGCCGAGGTAGCTAGCATGAATAATTTTGTCGCAGATACAGTGCTGCCTTTAGCGGCCGAACAACCAAGTGCCACGCTCAAACTGCAACAGTGTGCCAGTTGCCAAGCAGTAAATTACCCGGCACGCGACCTCTGCGGTGAGTGTTTAGCCGACCAGCTCAGTTGGCAGCCGCAGTCGGGGCTCGGCCGACTGTTGGCCGTCGCCACCCTTCACTACTCTTTGGAGCCGGCTCTGCACAGCGAGTTGCCGATCACTATAGGCTCCATCAAATTAGCTGCAGGACCGGTGGTGATCGCCTACCTACAGCAGACCGAGGTGACTATTGGCGACAGCCTCGAGGTGAGCATAGGCCGCGATAGCTCTGCCAATGCTGTACTGATTGCCACCCCTAACCCCAGTCCCTCAAAGGAGTTTTGAAAATGGCTGACAGAGAACAGCGCACGGCAGTAGTCACCGGGGGTAGCACTGGCATAGGTGCCAGTATCTGCCAACACTTGCTGGACGCCGGCCTCGAGGTGATCAATTTATCGCGGCGGGCGGCCAGTTTTCACCACCCGCGGCTGCACAATATCAGTGTCGACCTGGCCGATCGCCAAGCGACCGCCGCAGTCGCGGCAGAGATTGCCAAACAACATCAGGTGACGGTTTTGGTGCATAACGCCGGGCTGATTCGCGCAGCGTTAATTGAAGAGGTGAAGTTAGACGACTTAAGTTATCTCACCGAGGTTCACCTAGCGGCGGTGATTGCATTGACCCAGGCGTTTTTGCCCGCCATGAAGAGCGTTGGCCACGGCCGTATTGTTAATGTTACCTCGCGCGCCGCGCTCGGCTTGCAAACTCGCAGCAACTATTCGGCCACCAAGGCCGGCATGATCGGCTTAACCCGCACGCTGGCACTGGAGTTGGCCGAGCACGGTATTACCGTCAATGCAGTAGCACCGGGGCCGATTGCCGAGACCGAAATGTTTGAGGCGGCGATACCCAAGGCGAGTGACAAAGAGGCGCAGGTGGCGGCCTCTATACCGGTCGGCCGGCTCGGCAATCCCAGCGACGTGGCCCGCGCCATTGCTTTTTTATGTGACAGTGACAACAGCTTTATTACTGGCCAGACCCTGTTTGTCTGCGGCGGTGCCAGCGTTGGCTCGCTGACACTATAACAACTGCTCAGGCAGAGGAGATTTAACGATGATCGAAATTTTTGATCCCAACACACACCAGCCCGACGATGCCCAACTAGCTTCGCTAGTGCAGCCAACTAAGTTGCACCGCCGCCTCTATATCGACGAGCAGATCTTCGAGTTAGAGATGCAGCGCATCTGGGGTGAGGCGTGGATTTTTATTGGCCATGAAAGCCAAGTCAAAAACCCCGGCGATTACTACACCACGCAGATCAATCACCGCATACCGGTAATTCTGGTCCGCGATCGCAGCGGCGCTGTCAACGTACTGCACAACCGCTGTGCGCACAAAGGGGCTAAGTTGGTCGATACTGTCGAGGGCAATGCGCGCGCGTTTCGCTGCTGCTACCACGGCTGGACATTTAACACCGATGGCAGCCTGCTAAAAATTCCCAATGAATCGGGCTACGAGGGCACAGGATTTAATATCCAAGATCCCAGTAACAACCTGCAAAAAGTCCGCTGCGCCAGCCATCGCGGTTTTGTCTTTGCCACCCTCAGCGACACAGCACCAGAGCTAAATGAGTGGCTGGGGGGAGCACGCGAAGTTCTCGATAACCTGTGCGACCGCGCCCCTGACGGCGAAGTTGAAGTGGCCGGAGGGGTGCTGCGCTACGAGCACGACTGCAACTGGAAACTGTTTTTAGAAAATCTCAACGACACCATGCACCCGATGGTGACACACCAGTCGGTCGTGCAAGCGGCTGAGGATTATATCGCCACACTGCCACCCGAGGCCTCGGACCAGCGCGCTGAAGCAGAAATCATCCCACCGTTTGGCGCCTCTTACGAAAATTTTGAAGATTCCGGTATTACCGGCTTCGCCTATGGCCATCATTACGATGGCGGCAAAACCAGTATCCATGCCAACTACAGCGTCAACCCAGACTATTGGGCGGCAATGCTCTCTAGCTATGGCGAACAGCGCAGTAAGGAGATTCTCTCATTCAATACCCACAACACGCTCTACTACCCCTCGTTGACTATTAAAAGTGCCGTGCAGAATATTCGTGTCATGCGGCCTGTCGCAGTCGATAAATGTATTATCGAGACTTGGTCATTTCGCTTGAAAGGCGCACCCGATGAGATGTTGCAGCGCACTCTGCTCTATTCGCGGTTAATTAACTCTTCGGCCTCGATGGTCGGCCCCGACGACCTAGAGGCCTACAGCCGCATTCAAGATGGCCTGCAATCAAATGGCAGTGACTGGGTGGAGATGCATCGCCAATTCAACCGCGACAAGCAACTCGCCGACCGCACCGTCGGCGGTGGCACCAGCGATTTAGACATGCGCACCCAATATCAAGCGTGGCAGGCCTACATGGGCAAGCTCGCTCACCATATTCCCACCGGAGGCGTTAGCGATGAGTGATCAAACCCCAGACTTGCGCGCTATCGAGGCGTTTCTCTACGACGAGGCCAACCTGCTAGACAACCCCGATCTCGACCGCTGGATAGAGCTCTACAGCGAAGACGCCACCTACTGGATGCCGGTATTGCCCAACCAACAAGACCCGCTCAACCACATCTCAATTTTTTACGACGATCGCGTGATGATGGAGGTGCGCCGACGCAATTTTGTCCACCCGCGCGCAGCCAGCAAAGATCATGCAGTGCGAGCTTCGCATATTATCGGCAATGTGCGCTGTTCTGGGAGCAATGAACAGGGTGATCTTGTGGTTACCTCAAACTTTCAATGTGTGCTCTACTACCGTCGCGAGCAACGCCTCTATGCGGGTACTTACCTGCACCATTTGATCCAAAGCGATAAAGGATTTAAGATCCGCCACAAAAAAGTGAATCTAATTAACTGTGACGCGCCTCAGAAGACTCTAACCATCTATCTGTAGCCGTTAACGAGGCAACACCATGAACGATGAGAAACAATTACAACAACAACGCCGCCGTGATATTGCCGCCAATGTTCGTCAACGGTTTTTATTTACCGGTATTTTTTTAATCCTCTATTCCTCTGTGGTTCTACTCTATACAGAGAGTGGCGCCTGGCTGAGCCAGCCTTTTTTCAGCGATTACATCAGCGGTGCTGTGTGGTTAATCGTCGCCCTGATTGTGATTTTTATCGCGCTGGAGAAACTTTTCTTGCACCTGCGCAAATAGACCCGTTTAACTGGCAAGCAGCCCAACCCATTCATCTAGCAGAGATTCTGTCATGATTTTTAACTGCAAAAATTTTTTGGCCTTTATCGCCACGCTCTCACTAAACTTGATGATGCCCAGTGTGTCTCTCGCCGCGGGGACTATTGATGGCAATATTGAGCAGCAGCCGGTGAATACTACGGCCATTATCATGTTTGCTGTATTTGTTATTTCCACCCTTGGGATCAGTTACTGGTCTTCGAAAAAGACGCAAAGTAGCAGTGACTTTTACACCGCGGGTGGCAACATCAGCGGCTTGCAAAATGGCACCGCAATTGCCGGCGACTTTATGTCAGCAGCCTCATTTTTAGGTATCAGCGGCTTGATGTTTATGTTCGGTTTCGATGGCCTTATCTTTGCTATTGGCGCCATGGCCGGCTGGCCGATGTTGCTGTTTTTACTGGCCAAGCGTATCCGCAATATGGGCAGTTACACTTTTACCGATGTGGTTTCTCTGCGCCTGGATCGAACTAAAATCCGTAGCGTTGGCATCGGTGGCACCATTACTGTGGTGGTTATGTACCTGATAGCGCAGATGGTCGGTGCTGGTAAATTGATCCAACTGCTGTTTGGTTTGCCCTACGAAACCGCCGTCATCACAGTGGGCATTTTGGTCATCGCCTATGTCACCTTTGGCGGCATGCTAGCCACAACTTGGGTACAAATTATCAAAGCGGTGCTGTTGCTCAGCGGCGCGACAATCATTGCCGTGCTGGTATTGATGGAAACAGGCTTTAGCTTTGATGCCGTTCTCGCCGGCGCAGTAGCCAACCACCCCAAGGGCGAAGCGATCTTGCACCCCGGGGTGCTCTACAACGACCCCATTCAGGTGGCGACCGTACTAGTCTCGATGTCATTCGGCATACTCGGTCTACCGCATATCTTGATGCGCTTGTTCACCGTTGCCAACATTCAAGAAGCTAAGCGTTCGGTCTATGTTGCGTCCACGTTGATTGGCTATTTTTATCTGGCACTGATCATTATCGGCTTTGGCACCATCTTTTTTCTCTACCAACAGCCTCAGCTGTTTGTGGATGGCAAGATCATCGGCGGTGGCAATATGGTGGCGATCCACCTTGCCAACGTCGTGGGTGGCGATCTGTTGATGGGCTTTATGTCGGCGGTCGCATTTGCCACTATTTTAGCGGTTGTTGCCGGTTTAACCGTATCGGGGGCAGCCGCAATATCCCATGATCTGTACGCCGGTATTATCTGTAAAGGTGAACCGGATGCGGCAACTGAACTGCGCATCACCCGCATCACTACTGTTGTGATTGGCATTATCGCTATCGCGCTGGGGATTCTATTTCAGAACGAAAACGTCGCCTTCTTGGCAGCGATGCCAATGGTAGTCGCTGCATCGGTGAACTTCCCAGTGCTGTTTTTGGCGCTGTTCTGGTCTGGCACAACGACTCGCGGCGCAATAAGCGGCGCGGTTGTCGGCCTACTCGCCTCGGTCATACTCATTGTGATTGGCCCGCAGGTGTGGGTGAGTGTGCTCGGTAACGAACGCGCGCTGTTCCCATACAACTACCCGGCACTATTTACTATGCCGGTGGCCTTCTTGGTCGCCTACCTTGTCTCTAAAGCAGATCGCTCTGAGCGCGCGGCTATAGACCGACAAAATTACCATGATCTGATCATTCGCTCTGAATACGGCACCGAGAAAGCACTTAGCGTCGCTAAACACTAACGGTAAGCTTGGCCCATAAAAAACCGCGCCAAAGCGCGGTTTTTTTTATGCTGAAAGGACCTTAGTGAACCGGGTTGCTGTACGCCTTGTTGATGTTGATCACCTTCATGGCGGTGAACTCTAACAGACCTTCGCGACCCCACTCTACCCCCATGCCAGACTGTTTGGCAGGTGGGAACGGGATGTTGGGGCCAAACGCGCAGTGCTGGTTAATCCAGACGGTGCCGGTATCAAGCCGCTCTGCAACCGCGTGGGCGCGCTCGGGGTTAGAGGACCAGACTGAGCCGCCGAGACCGAAGTCTGAGGCGTTGGCGCGAGCGATAGCATCATCCAGGTCGCTGTAGCGGACAATCGGCAACACCGGGCCAAACGGCTCTTCGTCAACGACGCGGGCGCCATCGCTAATATCGCGGACAACTGTGAGCGGCACAATATAACCGGGGCCGTCGGGGATATCGCCGCCGGCAATAACATTGCCATTAGCTTTGGCGTCGGCAATGTAGTCGCAGACTTTTTCGTACTGCATACGGTTTTGCACCGGGCCAAACTGAACGCCGTCGACACTGCCGTCGCCGACCACCGCGGCATTGGCCAGGGCGCCAATCTCGCTGCACAGTTCGTCGTAAATGGCATCGTGTACATAGAGGCGCTTAAGGGCGATACACACTTGGCCGGAGTTAATAAATGAAGCGCCAAAGATACCTTCGGCGGCCGCTTTCGGATCGACATCGTCGAGCACAATCGCCGCGTCGTTGCCGCCGAGCTCCAACGTCAGGCGCTTGAGCGTGCCGGCAGCGGAGGCCATGATCTTTTTACCGGTCGGGGTAGAGCCGGTAAACGAGATTTTGGCGATACCCGGGTGGGCAGTAATCGCTTGCCCGAGCGAGTTGTCGTCGGCAATGATGTTGAGCACACCGGCCGGGAAGATTGTGGCCGCCAGCTCAGCCAGACGCAGCGAGCTGAGCGGCGTGG
>Ga0209555_10001710_pt1 | contig 16353 bp, 12 predicted proteins | sample SaaInl85LU_5_DNA_FD_184643 | JGI IMG/M metagenome (GOLD analysis project Ga0209555, IMG submission 184643) | Marine microbial communities from expanding oxygen minimum zones in the Saanich Inlet - ESP_85LU_5_DNA (SPAdes) (version 2) | ecosystem: Environmental > Aquatic > Marine > Intertidal... | reverse complement strand
GGCCCAGCCCGGTGATCAAAATATCAGATTCGTTCGTCAAATTGGACCCTACGATCATTACGCGATTGAATGGGGCTATCGCTATTTTGATGGCGCCGATATCGGGCAAGTAGCCGATCAACTCAAGAGCTTGGTTGATGCCAAGTCTTTGGATCCCATTTATATGTTCGGGAGCCGCGGGAACGATCCAAATGCTCAAACTGAAAACATCGGTGATGATCCTATCAGAGCGACAAATTATGGATTGAAAAATTTAAGAATTGTGGCCAAGAATCTTGACGCATGGACCACGCCACAAGGCGCGACTTACGATGATTTAGCGGAACTTTATGGCGAGCTCATTGGGGTATACCGCAGGTACATGCAGCATGTTGCTGCTATGGTAGGTGGGGTTTATGAAACCAGAATCAATAAAGGTCAGGACGCGTTGCCTTATCGCCCTGTGCCTCAAACAAAACAGATTGAGGCGCTGTCTTTTTTGGACCAAAATCTATGGCAAAATCCTCGGTGGTTATTAATGCCTGAATGGGCAGCTCAATTCAGCCAAGAAGATTGGATGGATAAGGTTGGTGGCGTACAAAGAAGTGTGGTTAATCGCTTGTTGCGCGTGTCCCAGTTGAATGCTATGGCTGCAGCTGACGAATCAATGATCGGTGATCCATTATCCGTAGCCCAGATGTTGTCGGAGGCACAAACCAGTATTTTTGGTGTGGCACCTTCTGACGAGCTGACCAGAAACCTACAAATCTATTGGATCAAAAGATTGCAAGAGGTCATGGCCGAAGACAAATTGGCACCATCGGTTGCCGGAAGCCTTCATCAGTCGTTGACCAAAGCTCAAAAGCACTTCAAGTCGAGACGATCAAACGGAAATGATGCAGCGCGCGCTCATGCGTCCTATGCCTACGCGTTACTCACTCAAGATCAGGATTAACTTCAAAATAGCTTATGGTACAAGACAATAATGGGACTGGTCCTGACGAAAAAACAGTGGGTCAGGCGATCCACTACAGAAGGTCTGTGCGGGTCTACGATCCCGACCAGCCGATAGACCCAGCACAGGTAAGGTCTTGCTTGGCACTCGCAGCGCTGGCCCCCAACAGCAGCAACATGCAGCTCTGGGAATTTTACCACATCACAGCCCAAGACACCATCGCCAAAATGGCTCCGCTCTGCTTCAATCAAAATGCAGCGCGAACGGCAGATCAATTGGTGGTTTTTGTCGTTCGGAAGGATCTTTGGCGACAACGCGCCAAGGCCAATCTGGACATGATCAATAAGCTATACCCCCAGAGGCCGCAATCAGAACAAAGCCGACGCGAACGGGTCATTAGACTATATTATAGCAAGCTCATGCCTCATATCTACTTTGATTTTTTGGGCTTTTATGGCCTGTTGAAGTATTTGATGATTTTGGTCACGGGTTTATTCAAGCCGATCTATCGCGAGGTGCGGGCCAAAGACATGCGCGTAGTGGTGCATAAGACCTGTGCTTTGGCCGCACAAAATTTTATGCTGTCCATGGCTGCAAAGGGTTATGATACATGTCCAATGGAGGGGGTTGATACCTGGCGGGTAAAGAAACTGCTTGACCTGCCAAGAGGGGCCGAGATCAATATGATTGTGAGTTGCGGCGTGCGCAAGCCAGAGGGGGTTTATGGCGAGCGGTTCAGAGTGCCTTTTGAAGAGGTTTATAAATCAGTAGACACTTGACCAAAATCTCGGCCTTAAAACCAGTGTTTTCTTTTGAATAAATACAGGGATACTGCAGTGATCGAGAGCATGAGGCCAATGATCACAAAGTAACCTTTGTCATTCGCAATCAGGGGAATATTACTAAAATTCATGCCATAAATTCCCGCGATAAACGTCAGAGGAATGAAGATGACCGAAAACAAGGTAAGGGTTTTCATGACCTCATTGAGCTTATGTCCTTGAATGCTGAAAAATAAATTGATGGCCCCGTCTAATTCTTTGATCTCATAGTCTAAATCAGCCAACAGACTGTTGGCTTGCTCTCTAAGCTCGGAAAAATAACTTGTTTTGAACCCTTCCAGTGTCACGCGTTCTAGTTTGAGGACCATGTCTCGATAAGACCCAACATGTTTTTTGATCAACGAAATATTGTTTTTGCGTTCTTCAATTTGTTGGACCAATTTGGGCCCTCCATTTTTAAGTGATTCCAAGGATTCTGAGTGGTAGCTGTCTCTTGTTTTGGCAAACCCAGCAGTGTAATTGTCAATAATTGATTCGAGTAGGTAGTAGAGCAAGTAGTCTGCTTTTTTCTTTCGGACCAAACTGGTGTCTTTGGCCAAAAGCGCTCTGATCCAGTCGAAATGATCTCCTTTTTTTTCTTGCATGCTCCAAACAAAATTCTTTGTCACCACAAAATTCATTTGTTCTGTGGTCAAGTCTTCTTTGCTGATGTGCAAGGTGTTGATCCCAATAAATAAACTGTGCTCCAAAACCACTATTTTATTGGGATGGAATTGATCTTTGATGAGCTTGACATGAAATTCATCGAATTTGTTGCGCACCACTACACTTTGTAATTCTTTGACATTGCTGATGTCGTAGGTGTTCAGCCAATAAGATTTTGTAGCAGAAAAATTGAGCATCATGGCATCAATTGACTCAAAACTTGAGTGCTCTAGAGATTCCGCATTATAGGCGAATAGTTGGGAATGCTTTGCAATAGGTGTTGCCATGGTCGGTCGGATTGATGGACTAAATTAAGACTTTTGCCGAGACACGCAAATGTCAATAATAATAGGATAATGAGAAAATCAGAGTGACCAAGCCCCAAATAGATCTGGCCAATATTAGTGAGGACCTCTGTTTTTAGTCAACATGATGTTCAGCACGCACATTAAACCAAGCAAGACCAACAGTAAAAGGCGTAAATCATGCGTTGGGCGCAGAAAATAATTCTTCGGGATCAGAAACCATTTTTATTGTGGCTAGGGATCGATTCTTCATCGATAATTTTGCAACTCGTTCATTTTTTGTAATTTAAACTTCTTTTTCAAGTGCAAAACAGCAAAAAATTTTATCCTATGATCCCACAAACTCATGACATCCCGAAGCAATACCGTGTTGCACCCATTAGGCTCAACCAATATGTCTGTGATGGTGAGTTGCGCACATGGGATGGCGATACGACTCCTGTCTATTCGACCATAGAAACTATGGATCAGGAGGGCAATCTCGGTCCAACCTTATTAGGGCATGTGAGCAAAATGGACCGGACTAAGGCCCTGGAGGCTACAGCCGCTGCGGTAAAGGCTTTTGATCGGGGTAAAGGCGATTGGCCCACCATGCGTGTAAAAGATCGGATCAAGTGCATGGAAAATTTTGTGGATCAAATGAAAACCAAAAGAGACGAAATTGTCCGGCTCTTGATGTGGGAGATTGGCAAAAACCTTGGTGACTCAGAAAAGGAATTTGATCGGACTATTGATTATATCTACGCGACCATAGAGGCATGCAAAGATTTTGACCGTAAGGGGGCGAAGTTCTCCAAAGTCAGCGGTGTCCGGGCGCATATCCGCCGCGGGCCTCTGGGTATTGTATTGTGTCTTGGGCCCTATAATTATCCTTTGAATGAGACTTTTTCGTTATTGATTCCGGCCATCATTATGGGGAACACAACGATTTTCAAGCCAGCCAAGTTAGGGGTATTGCTCATTGGCCCACTATTGGAAGCTTTTGCCACTTGCTTCCCCAAAGGAGTTGTGAATGTGCTTTTTGGCAGAGGGCGTGAGGTGGCGTCACCTATCATGAGTTCTGGGCATATCGACGTGTTGGCTTTAATCGGCCACAGCACCTCGGCGACCGCTCTTCAGGACCTTCATCCCAATAAGAATAGATTGAGACTAGTTTTAGGTCTTGAAGCCAAAAATCCTGCCATCATTCTGCCCAGTGCTGATTTGATGAGTACCGTCACGGAATGTGTTTCAGGGACTTTATCATTTAATGGGCAGCGTTGTACTGCTCTAAAAATACTCTACGTACACAAGAAAATCAAAGATGAATTTTTGACTCTTTTTGCTGAGGCTGTAGACGCAGCAGTGTTTGGTATGCCCTGGGAAAATACTCTTTTGACTCCTTTACCAGAACCCCACAAGCCCGATTATATTCAATCGCTGATCGATGATGCATTGGCGAAAGGGGCCAAAATCATCAATAAACGAGGAGGAGAGCGCAGCAAAAATTTTATTTTTCCAGCAGTATTGTATCCCGTTACCAAAGAGATGAATATTTATCACGAAGAACAATTCGGCCCCGTGATTCCTGTTCGTGATTTTGAGGACATTAACTTGCCTTTAGATGATATGGCCGAAAGTAATTACGGCCAACAAGTGAGTGTTTTTGGTCAAGAGGCTCGTGAACTGGCGCCTTTGATCGATGTATTGACCAACTTAGTCTGCCGCGTCAATCTCAACAGCGCCTGCCAGCGTGGTCCTGATGCCTACCCATTTACGGGACGCAAAGATTCGGCCGTGAGCACCCTGAGTGTCCATGATGCTCTGCGTACGTTTTCGATTCGGACGTTTTTGGCGGCAAAAGACAATTCAATGAATAAGGCGATCATCAATGACATGCTTGTAGAGCGTCAGAGTAACTTTGTGAATACAGATTATATTTTATAGTCTATTGGGCTTTGATTCATGAGCCCCTACTGGGAGTTGCGTGGTCTGGGCAGGCCGAAGTATGTTAGAAAAACGTTAACTGCATCTTATCTAAGATTTATTTGACCTGCGAAACCCCTCTTTATTTTGTATTTATATAACCTTGAATTAATTTAAATTTTCTCGATCGCTGGTATTTTTGGGACAATTAATTAACTCAACAATACAAAATGAAACGAGCTTTATTTTTCTGTTTACTGCTTGCCTCTTCTATAGGATGGGCGCAAAATACTCAAGTAAAAGGACGCATTTTAGACCAAGACAATTTTCCACTGCCAGGGGCCTCAGTCATAGCCGAAGCCTCAGGTGTTGCGGCGATCAGTGATTTTGACGGGTATTTCACCTTGACTTCCGTTGCGATGGGATCAGAAACCATAACGGTCAGTTATGTCGGATTTGAATCATCATCAAAACAAGTAGAGGTGGCCGACGACAATACCTATTACCTAGAATTTAATTTATCTGCAGCTGTCAATGAACTTAACGAAGTCGTGGTTTCTGGATTTCAAGCGGGGATCAACAAAGCGTTGAACAAACAAAGAACAGACATTAATGTCACCAATGTCATTTCGTCTGATCAGGTTGGGAAGTTTCCAGATGCCAATATCGGTGATGCACTCAGACGTGTTCCTGGCATCAGTATGCAAAATGACCAAGGAGAGGCTCGTGACATCATTATCAGAGGATTTGCCCCTGGTCTGAATTCTGTAACCTTAAACGGGGAGCGCATTCCATCAGCAGAAGGAGACAATCGTCGTGTTCAGATGGATCTTATTCCTTCGGACATGATCCAAACCATAGAAGTAAATAAATCGCTAACGCCCGACATGGAAGGGGATGCTATTGGTGGTTCTGTCAACCTCATTACCAGATCTAATCCTAATCGATTCCGTCTGTCTGCTACTGGGTCGTATGGCCTCAATGCGATTAGAGATGGCTATAACGGGAGCGCCTCTTTTATCGTTGCAGATAAAGTGAGTGACAAGTTTCGCTATACTGTGAGCTCAAGTTTACAGACCAATGACTTCGGTTCAGACAACATAGAATTTGTTTGGAATAATCCAGAAGACTGGGCCTCAGATAGTCCATTTGACGAGCACGATATCCGTCGTTATGATGTCAAAAGAACCCGTCGGTCGGTTTCTGCAAACTTAGATTACTCCATCAATAATAATCACCAACTGTACATCAAATCGATGTACAATAACCGTGACGATTGGGAAAATAGATTTCGCCTGCGTGTGGCGAAGTTTGATGTCGGAGAAAATACCGTGCGCGTGCGCAAACAAACCAAAGGAGGCATCGACAATGACGACAACCAAAATCGTCGTCTTGAAGCACAAAGCACTTACAAATTGGCCCTTGGCGGTATCCACCAACTAGGGAACCTTGCGGTGACTTGGAAGGCGAGCACGTCCAAAGCAGACGAGCGCCGACCAAATGAGCGTTACATGCGTTTTGAGCAAAAGGATGTACCCATTTCGGCCATCGACATCAGCGATCCCAAATTCCCTGTTGTTCGCTTTAGCGGAGACGCCTGGAATGATGTGTCTGCTTTTAATTTTAATGAAGCTACTGAGCAAAATGGATTGACTGAAGAGACTGATCAGAGTTTCCGAATTGATCTTAAACTTCCGGTGGCACAACTAGGGACATTCAAATTTGGTGGGAAATACAAGGACAAGGAAAAACTTAGAGACAACAATTTCTTTGACTTTTCGGACTATATAGAGGCACGCTATCCGACAATGGCGGATGTCGCAACCCAGGATTATACCGTCGGAGATTACCTTCCTGGAAGTGATTACCAACACGGATTTTTTGCCACACCAAAATTCTTGGGGGATTTGATCATGCCACCGAGTGAGGGTGTTTCGGTACTTGAAGAATTCATCACCGCCAACTACAACGCCAAAGAAGCGGTTACTGCGGCCTACGGAATGTTGACTTCAGAAATTGGAGACCAGACAACGCTCATTGCTGGCGCGCGTTTTGAGCAAACTGATATCGAATATACAGGGTATGGCTACACCGTTGAAGAAGACGGCACAGAGCGTGTCGAAGCACTTAAAGGTTCTGGAAACTATTCTAATGTTCTGCCTAGTGTCACAATCCAGCACGAATTGACCGATGACTTTATTTTGAATGCGGCCTACACAACTTCTTTGGCACGACCAGGGTATTTCAACATTGTTCCCTTTCGTTCTATTATTGTAGAAGATCAAGAAATAGAAGAAGGTAATCCTGACTTGGAAGCGACAGTGTCGCAAAACATCGATTTTACGGCAGAGAAGTACATGGGAAGCGTAGGCCTTGTTTCAGTTGGCTTATTCCACAAAAACATGGACAACTGGTTATATACCTACACCACTACGGAATATGATTATGGTGATGGCAACGACTGGACTTATTCTCAAGTACGCAATGGTCGTACAGCAAGTGTCACTGGTTTTGAAGTGTCTCTTCAGAGCAAGTTAAAGTTCTTACCAGGATTCTTGTCTAACTTGACGTATTATGGCAACTATACCTATACAGACTCCAAAACTGATGGTGTGGACGGCAGAGAAGATGTTCCACTTGTTGGCGCAGTCAAAAACATGTTGAACAGCTCATTGGCTTATGAAACCAAAAAAGTCTTTGTCCGCACCTCTCTGAATTTTTCTGGCGAAGCCTTGGATGAGATCGGAGGAGCTGAGTGGGAAGACCGTTATTATGACCAACAGCTATTTGTTGATGTCAATGCGAGCTTCGCGTTGACCGACTCGGTCCGTTTGTTTGCAGAGTTAAAGAACTTGACCAATCAGCCATTGCGCTACTATCAGGGTATTGCAGAGAGAACCATGCAATTAGAATATTATAATTACAGTTGGAATGCTGGGGTTAAAATTGATTTTTAATGAAACATATTTTAGTTTGTTTTTTTTTATGTGTTAGCTCAGTCGGGCTGTCTCAAGTAGACAGTCCGATTGTATTTAACGTCTCAGCGACACAAGAAACTGTACCAGTGACCTCCGGTGCAGATGGTGCGGACGACATTTGTATCTGGACCCCAAACCAATCTCCAGAAGGCACCCTTATTGTTGGGACAGACAAAAAGTATGGCCTGGAAACCTACAACCTTAATGGGGCAAAAGTTTTCAAAGCACCTTTTGGCAACATCAACAATGTCGACCTATTTCTACCAGAATCCATCGGTCAAGCAACACCAATTGTTGTTGGCACCAATCGATCAACACATAGTATTGATTTTTTCAGTTTGACCTTGCAAGGTGCTTTGTCGTTGGTGCATCGCGAGGTAATTAATGCCTCAATGGGGGATCTTTATGGCATCTGTAGTTACACCTACCAAGGTCATAATTACTTTGCTGTAAGCGATAAAGAGGGTCGTGTTTTTGGCTATGACTTCAGAATATTGTCACAACAATTCGATGTGCGCGAGATATTTCGACTGGATATGGGCTCAACTACCGAAGGTCTTGTCGCGGATGTGACCAATAACGCCCTTTATGTGGCGCAAGAAGACATTGGTTTGTGGCGTTTTGCGCTAAGTGAACTGCACAGTAACGGTTCTGAAGGTAATAATGATCACCATCCTGAGTTGGTCTTGGCAACAAATAATGACCAGCTTAAAAGTGATTTTGAAGGACTTGCTCTTTACGATTTAGGCAAGGGCGCTGGATATGTGATCATTTCTGTTCAGGGGGCGAATAAATATGCCTTAATTGATCGCTTGACAAATAATCTTTTGGGGTTATTTGAGATTACTGCGGGTCAATATATTGATGGGGTGCAAGAAACCGACGGGCTTGATGCCACTTCTGTGGCACTTCCTGGCTATCCGATGGGGTTATTGATTGTTCAAGATGGAATTAATGATGATGCGCATCAAAATTTTAAATTTGTGGACTGGGCAACTGTTCAATCAAATCTAAAATAAGATGATCCACACTTATCAGTTTATTTCTTATAGTTTCATTTTGTTATTTTCAACGCATCAGGTTTTGGGGCAGTTGACCATCAGTGAGCGGCCATTGGCGCGTAAAATAAATGAGACCTCTGGACTAGAGTGGTATGGAAATCGTTTGGTGACCCACAATGATTCTGGTGGACGCCCTGCGGTATATGTGTTCGATCCCGAAGGCGAGGAGATTGAAATCATTGACCTTGCGGGTGTGCAAAACATCGATTGGGAAGACATCACAGCGGATCAGGACCACTATTATATAGGTGATACGGGCAATAATTATGGCACGCGCGACAATCAGAAGATTTATATTACGGATGCTCATTTCCAGGTACAAGACAGCATAATGTTGCGTTATGAGGGCCAAACGTCTTTCAAAAGAAGAAAAATACATCCTTATGATGCAGAGGCATTGGCAAATTTTGGCCAGCAACTGGTTTTATTCTCGAAAGACCGGCAAGATTTGGATTCTCGAATTTATGTGATGGAAAAAACTCCTGGCCCTATCGCCTTATCCGCGGTGGATACCCTAAAGGTCGGCTGTTTGATAACGGGGGCAGATCATCATGAACCGTCGGGTTTGATGGCCCTGACAGGTTATGCTAAATCGGGCGAACAGTATTTATTTTTATTGCCAGATTTTGAAGCGCCGTATCAAGACAAATCTAAAATGCGCAAATTCCTGCTCCCTGTTGGTCCTGCACAGATCGAAGCCATCAAAATAATCGATGCCCATGAATTCTGGTTGACCTCAGAAGATGAGGGCCTTGGCGCCCCAAGATTATTCAAAGTAAGGCTAGACTGATTGAATTTGTGACGCCGCTGGCCTTTATTGCACGGGGTCTTTTTCTTAAATAATAGTTAAATATCCATAAATAATAGTATTACTATTATCTTTGTAATCAAAAGAGTTATGGAGCGATTATTAGCATCATTTAAGATCAGTGTGCCTGAAGGGGTCTATATCAAAGATCCCGAAACTTCTGATTTGGGAAAGAAAATCATTGAAAGAGGCATAAATCTGATCCACGAGTTGGGGTTTGACGCCTTTACTTTCAAGAAGTTGGGGGCCATAATTGAGTCGAACGAAAGCTCGATTTATCGGTATTTTGAAAATAAGCACAAGTTTTTACTTTACCTCACCTCTTGGTATTGGGGCTGGATCGAATATCAGTTGGTTATGGAGACGCATGCTGTCTCGGACCCCATGGAGAAATTGCTCAAGGCCGTTAATGTGATCACGCGCGAAGTAAAGAATGATACCAGTTATACCAGCTTTAGTCTGGTTGCGCTCCAACAAATCATGATAGAAGAGTCCTCTAAAGCATTCCTCAACAGAGCAATCGATCAAGAAAATGAATTGGGTCTTTTTTTGAGTTATAAAAGGGTACATGAAAGGGTACAAGAATTGATCGAAGCCGTCAACCCATCGTATGCCTATCCTGCATCATTGGCCAGTGCCTTATTGACCGGCTTCTTAAAACAATTTTATTTCAATAGTCATCTTCCTTCATTGACAAGCTGCTCGGAAAATATCTGTCCAGCAGATTTTTATGTAGACCTGATTAATAAAACACTAGTCTGATGGCAAAAGATTTTCCTTTACATCCATGGAAAAGGCTTTTAGGGCTTTTACAATTAGAAAGAAAAGATATTTTTCAAATTGGCTATTATGCCATTTTTTCTGGGTTCATGGCCTTGACACTGCCCTTAGGCATACAGGCCATCATCAACCTCATTCAAGGCGCTCAGATGAGCACCTCTTGGGTGGTTTTGGTGGTTTTGGTGACCATTGGAGTGGCTTTTGCTGGCGCACTGCAATTGATGCAGTTGCGCATTATTGAAACCATTCAACAGCGCATATTCACCCGAGCGTCTTTCGAACTCAGTTATAGATTTCCGAAGATCAAAATGGAGGAACTTCGGGCTTATTACCCTCCTGAATTGGCCAATAGGTTTTTTGATACTTTGATCATACAAAAGGGATTGTCCAAAATCCTCATTGATGTACCAAGTGCCTTATTGCAAATATTATTTGCCTTGTTGTTGCTGTCGTTTTATCATCCCTTTTTTATCGTTTTTGGCTTTATGCTTTTGGGCCTGATTTACGTCGTCTTCAAGTATACCGCTGCAAAGGGATTAAAAAGCAGTTTGGAGGAGTCAGAGCATAAGTATCGGGTGGCCCATTGGATCCAAGAAATTGCCCGATCGATAGTCAGTTTTAAGCTGTCTGGAAAAACGCAATTGGCACTGACTAAGAATGACAGTTTGGTCAAAGAGTACTTGATGGCTCGTGAAAAACATTTTAAAGTTTTGGTGATCCAATTTATCCAAATGATTGGATTCAAAGTGATTGTCACGATTGGATTGCTTTTGATTGGTGGAGCTTTGGTATTGAATCAGGAAATGAATATTGGACAATTTGTCGCAGCAGAAATCATAATTATCCTGGTCATTTCTTCGGTCGAAAAACTCATTTTTGGGCTAGAATCATTTTATGATGTCCTGACGTCTCTCGAAAAATTGGGAAAAGTTGTGGACAAAGAGTTAGAGCCCCAGTCGGGTGATGTGATCGCTCAAGAGACCCAATTTAATTTGGTGCTCAAGAATATGGCTTACAGTGTGGAGGATAGAAGCACCCCGATATTGCGGGATATTTCGCTCAAAATTGATCCAAAATCGCGGATATTGATCACCGGAGAGAGTGGTTCAGGAAAATCTACCTTGCTGCGGTTATTGGCAGGAATCATTCAGCCCACAGCAGGCCAAATTCAAGTCAATAACGCGGCCATGAGGAGTTTGAATCTGAATGGGTATCGTGATTTATTAGGCCTTTCGCTGTCCGAAGAAAGCCCTTTTGAAGGCACTATCAAAGAGAATGTGACCTTTGGGAACCAAGCCATAACCGATGACCATATCAAGCAAGTGTTTGCGGCCATTGGGCTGAGTGTGTTTTTGGGGGATCAGGAGAACGGCCTGATGACTGTTTTGAAACCAGAGGGCAAACAAGTCCCGTATACCATCAGCAAGAAATTAATATTGGCGAGAGCAATTCTTAAATCGCCAAAGTTGCTCATTTTGGAAGATCCATTAGATCAATTTACTCATGAGGAGACCACAAGAATAATTGATTACTTGACCGATTCTGCCAGACCGTGGTCATTAGTGGTGGTGAGCGCAAACAAACAATGGGAATCTGCATGCAGCGCCATACTTCATTTGTCCAACGGAAAAATACTCTAGAGCTATGCTGAATATTTCTAACAACAAACTGCACACCAAGGTTGATCTTTCGGCATTCCAATCAGGACGCCATGTTCTTGACAAATCCTACTATGAAGCCTTTAATAGATTTTTGTTGGCGTTTGCAATCGTCGGATTCGTCATATTATTCTTGCCTTGGACGCAAAACATTACCAGTAACGGTAATGTCACCGCCTTAATGCCCTCGCAAAGACCGCAAACACTTCAGTCACCGATTCCAGGAAGGATAGAAAAATGGTATGTTCAGGAGGGCGACCTGGTCTCTGAAGGGGATACCATTCTTAAAATATCTGAAATCAAGAGCGATTATTTCGATCCTGAACTCTTGATCCGGACACAGGACCAGATCAATGCCAATGAAGGCTCTGTTGTGGCCTATGACGATAAGCAAAAGGCGTTAACACGCCAAATAACAGCTTTGAAACAAGAGTTATTGCTCAAGCGGTCACAGCTGGATAACAAAGTATTGCAGGCCCAATTTAAGGTCTCAAACGACAGCGTAAAAGTAATTGCAGCAGAAGTGAGTCTTCAGATTGCAAGAACGCAATTCGACAGGGTTGTTTCATTGGCGGCATCGGGACTCAAAGCCACTCGAGAGGTCGAGGACAAACGACTGAAGTTTCAGGAAGCAGAAGCTGTTTATGTGGCGCAATTGAACGACTATGAGCGCAGTAAAAAAATGGCGTTGAACGCCGCGCTGGAACGCTTGGAGTTAGAGCCATCATACCAAAACAAGATCTCCAAAGCTGAGAGTGATTTGTTCACCACTAAATCGAACTTTTTTAATGCATCGGAAAAGGGGAGCAAACTCAACAACACTTATGCCAATTACAAAAGAAGGAGTGAGCTGCTCTATGTACTTGCACCTCAAGACGGCTACATCAATAAGGCCATCAAAGGAGGTATCGGTGAAACATTTAAGGAAGGCGAGGCGCTTTTGGGCATCATGCCCGCCAATTATCAGTTGGCGGTTGAAACTTATGTGCGACCGATCGATCTGCCGCTGATTCATCTAGGCGAAACCATTCGGGTTCAATTCGATGGATGGCCCGCCATCGTCTTTAGTGGATGGCCTAATGTTTCCTATGGAACGTACGGCGCAAAAGTTGTGGCTATTGAAAATTTCATAAGCGATAATGGGAAGTATAGAATTTTGCTGGCCCCGGATGCCGAAGACCAACCCTGGCCCACGGCAATTCGTGTCGGGTCGGGGGCAAAGACAATCGCGTTGTTAGAAGACGTGCCTATTTGGTTTGAGCTCTGGAGACAACTCAACGGATTTCCGCCCAATTATTATTTGCCCGAAACTGCGGCTGCATCCCAAAAAACATCCTAAATGAGAAGTGTTCTTGTTGTATTTTTTGTCCTGTTGCTTTCAGGAAAACTTGGTGCACAGCAAAATTCGTCCTTGTCTTTTGAGGAATATCTGGAGTATGTCAAAGCAAACCATCCTTTGGTCACTCAAGCCAATAACAAGGAGTCTAGTGGTTTGGCACAACTCCTCAAAGCGCGTGGTGCGTTTGATCCAAAATTGAGTTATGAAAATGATCAAAAGGATTTTGACGGCAGCCAATATTATGAGCGTTCCAAAGGCGCGATTGTGGTTCCTGCATGGTATGGACTTTCTTTGAAGGCGGGTTTTGCTCAAAATCAAGGACTGTACCTCAACAACCAAGATCAATTACCAGACGGTGGTTTGTATCAAGCCGGTATTGCATTAGATGCTTCTGATGGGCTTTGGATCAACAAAAGGATGGCCACTTTAAAGCAAGCGAAGTTGTTGGTCAGCCAAACACAAGCAGAACGAGAGTTGTTGATCAATAGCCTCATTGCAGAAGCGGCTAGCGCTTATTTTGATTGGTTATTGGCCCATGACAATTATCAGGTCAGCGATCAGTTCTATGTCAATGCCTTAAGGCGTTTTGAAGGTGTGAGGCAAAGGGCGTTGGCCGGGGATCTCGCCAATATAGATACCTTAGAGTCCTACACTAATGTGCAACAAAGATTACTGGAGCGCTCCGAAGCCTCGCTGAAACTATTGAGCTCGAGACTAGAAGCCTCGAATTATCTTTGGGAAAAAAATACGGTACCCTTAGAAATTTTAGAAGGGACTCATCCGGCGCCCATTGATGGCGTGGCTTTGGACCAAATATTAGGCTTGACCACTGCTTTTCTTGACGCGGACCTTATCGGTGCACATCCCAAAATAAGTGTTCTGAACGCTAAGTTGGGCATATCGCAGTACGAGGGGTCTTTAAAGGCGGCTGCGCTAATGCCAGACATCAAACTCAACTTTAATCTTTTACAGCGAGAGGTTGATGATTTTATTCCGATCAATTTGGATCAGAATAAAGCCAATTTGGCAGTGAAATTGCCTTTATTTCTGCGCAAAGAGCGCGGTGAGTTGAAACTCGCCAAATTGAAAATTTCAGATGCTGATATGGATCTTCAATTTGAGAAAATTAAGATCAAAAATAAAATAACTGAAAATATTCAAGCCCAAGATCTATTGTTTGATCAATATGGCCTGTCGAAAAATATGGTCGTGAATTATGAGGCCTTACTGCAAGGAGAGCAGCGTAAATTTAATGAAGGAGAGAGCGCTCTTTTTGTTTTGATCAGCCGGGAGCAGAAGCTCATAGAAGCTTTGCGCAAAAGAAATACGGTCGAAAATAAGTTTTATAAATCTAAAATAGGACTTTATAAAGCATTGGCCCTCGTACCAGAGTAAGCCAAATTTCTTGGTTCTTTGAAAAAAAGAATATCTTAGTGTGATGAGCCAAAGTATCCAATCTAAATTATTGGCGTCCTTATTTTTGTTGTGTGGTGTTGTGGCGTGTAACCCTAAGACGACCAATAGTGTATTGCTTGAGGAGATTTTATTCAACAGTCAGGACTCTGCCATAAATCGCGTGTGTTCATCATTGGCAAGGCATGAAGTTCAAATTCTCTATACCAGAATAAATCGATCAGAGCAGGGACTCGTGAGCTTTGAACGCCATAGTTTTCAAGAGAATTCCGGACAATATTTTTATCCTGCAAGCACGGTCAAGTTGCCGGTAGCAATTCTGGCATTAGAAAAAATCAGGCGACTTCAATCAGAGGGTGTCGCGATGACTTCAGAAACACCATTTGACGTGACGCACCATGGAAAATTGCTCAACCGCCAAGACTCCACTCATCCCGATCGCCAACTCACAATTGGTCATTTGATTAAAAAGATTTTTTTGGTCAGTGATAATATGGCCTATAACTATCTGTTCGACTTTGTCGGGAGTGACGCCATGAATGCGTCAATACACGCCAAGGGCATTCATGATTTTCAGCTGGTGCACAAGTTTTGGGACCCCGAAAATACGGCCGATAATTTTGGATTTGTTTTTTTTGGCCCGGCTGGAGACACCCTCTACCAACAATCTCCTATTGCCGCAAAGGCAGAGTCAACCCCTGCTGGTTTGCAGGGTACTTTCAAGGGCAAGGGTTATTGGGCAGATGGTCAGATCGTGGGCCAACCCATGGATTTTTCAAAAAAAAATTACAGTTCGCTAACCGCTTTGCAACAGATTCTTGAACGTGTTATTTTTCCGGAGCTTTTCAATGAGCAGCAACAGTTCAAAATCGACCCTGAGGACCAAAGTTTTTTGCAATATTGGATGAGTCGCGTCCCAACGGAGGTGGAAGTGCCATTTTACGACAGAACAGATTACTTTGACAGCTATGGCAAATTTCTGATCTATGGAGACCAAAAAGGCGCCATGCCTCCCGAAGTGCGCATTTATAACAAAGTTGGATTGGCCTATGGAACTGCTACGGATGTCGCATACATCAGAGATGATGAAGGGGTTGAGTTCTTTTTGACGGCGACAATATTGTCCAATGCCAATCAAATATATAACGATGACCAGTATGAATATGACCAAGTCGGCATTCCATTTTTGGCCGCTTTAGGCAGGGCCATATATAATTTTGAAAAAGACCGGAATTAATCGTAATATTGCAATATAATAATTAAGCAATGGGCGTTACTAAAGTCGAAATTTTCACAGACCAACAAAATCAAATTGCCCTTTTGGCAAAAGCTTTTGGTCATCCAGCCCGTGTGGCGATCCTACAGCACTTATTCAAAATAGATTCGTGTGTCTGCGGTGATTTAGTCGGTGAAATAGGTCTGGCACAGCCAACCATTTCGCAACACCTCAAGGAACTGAAGTATTTAGGGCTCATCAAGGGCAGTGTTGAGGGGACGAGTGTTTGTTATTGCATTGATCAGCAAAATTGGACCCAGATGAAAGAGGTCATGTCTGAGTTTTTGGATCAAGACCTCGTCCAAAGTGACCACTGTTGCGCCTAAAACAATGTTGGATAAAAACGGACGATTACTATGAAAATTTCTCAGGTCAAATCAATACTTGATCAGATCACTACTATGGGTTT
>Ga0209555_10001694_pt1 | contig 16428 bp, 29 predicted proteins | sample SaaInl85LU_5_DNA_FD_184643 | JGI IMG/M metagenome (GOLD analysis project Ga0209555, IMG submission 184643) | Marine microbial communities from expanding oxygen minimum zones in the Saanich Inlet - ESP_85LU_5_DNA (SPAdes) (version 2) | ecosystem: Environmental > Aquatic > Marine > Intertidal... | reverse complement strand
TCTCAGAAAGACCAAACAGACGCCGCGCTACGTAATGAACAGCTCAAACTGCAGAAAGCTAAGGCAGCTGCAGATTCTATGATGAAGGCTGAAGAAATCAACATTGATAAAACCGAACTCGCTATCGACGCCGAAGTAAAAGGTGTGGAGATGGACCGAGCGCGCCGTGAGGCGCAAGTCAAGACCGCCGTGGAAATGGCGAGGTTGACACAGAAAAAACCTAGAGGAGAAGGTGAATAACATATGGCAAAAACCGTCTTTGACGTGCTTACAAATAACATCGACGAGCAAATCTCGTCCGCACAAGTATACCTGACCGGGGGTGCTCCAAAGGACTACGCCGCGTACAGGGAAATTGTTGGCTTAATTCGGGGTCTCGAAGCCAGCAAGTCTTACATCGAAGACCTCTCGCGCAACTATATGGATGACAACGATGACTAAAGCAGCAGTTAAAATCAGCGAAGAACAAGAGTTTGAACAACAACTCCCTAAACCAGTAGGCTACCGCCTGCTCATCGCTTTGCCGCAGGTCGCGGACACTTATGAGGGAACAAGTATCCTTAAAACCGACTCTGAACGTGGCAGAGATCACATCATGTCTATTATCGGGTTGGTCGTGGATATGGGCAATGATGCTTATGGAGATGAAGCACGGTTTCCTGATGGCCCTTGGTGTAAGACCGGAGACTATGTGATGTTCCGCATGAACTCTGGCACACGGTTTACCATCGGGGGTACTGAGTACCGTTTGATGAATGACGATTCGATTGAGGCAGTCGTGGCTGATCCTCGGGGTATCACACGCGCATAGGGAGATGCACAATGCCGTTTCAAAAAGTAGAATACGAGTTTCCTGATAATCAGGAAGAGACAGTAGACATCGAGATTGAACCCTCGTCCGCGGAGCCAATGAATCGTTCTGGTAAAGCTAAAAAGGGCGAAGTCGAAGTAGATGTGGAAGAAACACCTAAGCAGAAGGCTAAGAAGCCCGCTGATGACGATGATGACTTTGACGTAGACGTTGTTGACGATACGCCGAAAGCAGATCGTAACCGCAAGCCATCCGATCCACCTGAAGAAGTTACTGATGAAGAACTGGAAGATTATTCCGATAAGGTTCGTAAACGCATCAAGCACTTTAGTAAGGGGTATCATGACGAACGGCGGGCGAAAGAAGAGGCATTACGCGCTAGAGAAGAATTGGAGCGCGTCACTCAGCAGCTACTGGAAGAGAATAAAAAACTCAAAACAAGTAGCACAAAGAGTCAAACGGCTCTTATCGCACAGGCAAAGAAGAATGCAGAGACGCAGCTAACTTCTGCTAAAACTGCATACAAAACCGCCTATGACTCTGGGGACGCAGACGCTGTGCTCGAAGCGCAAGAAAAGCTCTCCGATGCTAAGTCTAAGCTCGATAGGTTAGCAAACATCAAGGTACCAACTTTACAGGAAGACGAAACGCCTGTACAATCGGCACCAGAAGCATCTACACCCGCCCCGGCTCCACAGGTCGACAAGCGGGCCTTGGATTGGAAAACTGATAATCCTTGGTTCGGATCAGACGATGAGATGACGAGTTTTGCGCTGGGGCTGCATAACAAACTCGTCAAAGAGGGCATCAGCCCTCAAGAGAGTGAATACTACGAGAAGATTAATTCTCGTATGCGTCAGGTCTTCCCAGATCAGTTCGAGGGAGACGAAACAGAAGTCGAGGTGGCCCCGGAGCCGAAGCGTAAAGCACAGGTTGTAGCACCAGCAACGCGCAGTACTGCGCCGAAGAAGGTGACACTAACTAGAACCCAAGTGCAGATCGCGAAGAGGCTTGGACTTACCCCGCAACAGTACGCCAAACAGGTTGCATTAGACATGAGGAAACAAAATGGCTGAGAATCGTATCAACCGTGAGCTTGAGACTCGCGATAAAAACGTCCGTAAACGGAGCTGGCAGCGCCCGGAAACACTTCCAACGCCGACTCCTGAAGATGGATATGAATTTCACTGGGTTCGCGTAAGCACCCAAGGTCAAGCCGACGCCACTAACGTTTCTTCGAAACTGCGTGAAGGTTGGGAACCCGTGAAAGCGGCAAATCACCCAGAAATTACCATGGTTACAATCGAAAACGATCGGTTTGCTGATAACGTGGTGATTGGTGGGCTTATGCTGTGTAAGGCACCTACAGAGTTGGTTGAGGAGCGTACGGAATACTACAATACTCAAACTAAGTCTCAGATGCACTCGGTGGACAACAACTTCATGCGTGAGAACGATCCTCGTATGCCGCTCTTTAACGAGCGTAAAACGAAGGTCACATTTGGTAACGGAACTTAATAGGAGCTAAAGATGGCTTATCCTACTGTTAGCGGACCTTACGGTCTGGTTCCGGTGAAACTGTTGAGCGGGACCCCTTTTGTAGGGGGTGTATATCGTTCGATGAAGATTGCTAGTGGTTATAACACTACGATTTTCTTCGGGGATGCCGTGAAAATTGTCACCGGTGGTACTGTCGAGCGCGATGCGTTTGACGCCGCAATGACACCTGTGGGTGTCTTCATGGGCTGCAAATACACTGATCCAAACTTGGGTTATGAATTGTATAGCCAGTCGTTCCCAGCAAATACTGTTGCGTCCGACATTGTCGCCTACGTTGCAGACGCAACTGACCTGTTGTTCAAAGCCGCCGTCGTATCTTCGGGTACAACTATCGGTGACTTGGCTCTGACAGACATCGGTGCGAACGTCGCTGGTGTAGACAACACAGGCGATTCTACTTCGGGTAACTCCCGTGGCGCGATCTCCGATACGTCTGCAACAACAAACACTCTTCCTTTCCGCATCGTCGGTTTGGTTGAGGAAACGAAAAACAGCTCGGGTGGTTACACTGAGGCCTACGTCAAATGGAACGCAGGTCACCAGTATAGCAACACGACTGGCGTATAAGGAGTGATGTAACATGGCTATTTCACGCGCCCAGCTACTGAAAGAACTCCTTCCCGGACTGAACGCTCTGTTCGGCATGGAGTACGCAAAATATGGCGAAGAGCACGCTGAAATCTTCGAAACCGAGTCGTCAGACCGGTCATTTGAAGAGGAAACCAAATTATCCGGTTTCTCAGCAGCGCCTGTTAAAGGTGAAGGTTCTGCGATTGAGTATGACAATGCTCAAGAAGCATGGACTGCTCGCTATACACACGAAACCGTCGCGATGGGCTTCTCAATCACTGAGGAAGCTATCGAGGATAACTTGTATGACTCTTTGTCAGCTCGTTATACGAAAGCGTTGGCTCGTGCTATGGCGTATACCAAGCAGGTTAAAGCCTCTTCGATCCTCAACAATGCGTTTGCTGCTGGCACCACATACGGTGACGGTAAAGCGCTTTGCGCAACGGATCACCCACTCGTGTCTGGCGGAACTAACTCGAACCGTCCAGCAGTCGCTTCTGATCTTAACGAGACTTCGCTTGAAGCCGCCGTTATTCAGATCAGTCAGTGGACTGACGAGCGTGGCCTGCTTATCGCCGCTCAGCCGCGTAAGTTGGTTATTCCACCTGCGCTGCAGTTTGTGGCAACACGCCTGTTGGAGACAGAAGGCCGTGTCGGTACTGCCGATAACGACCTGAACGCTCTGCGCTCAAACGGCTCGATCCCTGAAGGCTACACCGTTAACCACTACCTGACGGATACCAACGCTTGGTTCCTGATGACAGATGTTCCTAACGGTCTGAAGCACTTCACACGCGCTCCAATGGCTACTTCAATGGACGCAGACTTCGACACAGGTAACAGCCGCTATAAAGCGCGCGAACGTTACTCGTTCGGTGTGTCTGATCCGCTTGGTATCTTTGGTTCACCCGGAGCCTAGTATGCTCCCTCATGCGGGTTCCGTGTGAGTTGAGGGGGGCTACTTCGGTAGCCCCTTTCTTTTTGTTTAGACCTAGTGTATTCTGGCATTATTAGGGCAAACATCAGCTTTGTAGACAGGTTACCGCCCTCCTGACGTTGCATAGACTACAAAGCGAATCCTTATGCAAAGGGTACTAAAATGGCTTCGACTACATTTTCAGGTCCAGTGACCTCAACCGCTGGTTTCATTGGCGACATCAAAGTTCCAACATATACAGTTGCAACCGCCCCCTCCGCTTCTGATGCTGGGGCTGGTACGCTTGTGTACGTTTCCAACGGCGCAGCAGGCGCAGCTATCTTGGCCTTTTCTGATGGCACAGACTGGAAACGTTCGGACACAGGTGCCACAATCGCCGCAGCATAAGGAGTTAGGTTATGAGTAGGTTTAAAGCACCCTCTGCCGAAGAACTCGCACGGCGTGGACTATATCCTGATGGGTCTCCTATCAGGACTACTCCCGTTCGCGCTCGAAATGATGACGGTACGCTTAAAGCAGACGACCCTTCTACACCTGATGTGAATGAGGCGTGGGGAACAAAACCTGCTAAGAAGCGTAGCCGTCCTTCAAAAAAGAAGGGATAGCGAATGTCTAATTCAGACGTACAGTCAAAACGAGTCACCGCGGCAGCATCCTTGGGGGTAGGTCCAGCACGTATCCGGCAGGTTCAGGTGCTGACTACAGCAGGTGGCGCAGGTCGTCTTACCATCACCGATGGTTCTGGTGGGCGTACTGTGCTTGATCTTGACTTCCTAGCTTCAGATTCTCACTCCGTTAACATCCCAGATTGGGGTATTCGGTGTCAGGACGATGTGCTTATCACTGCGATGACCAACATCAGCGCGATGACAGTGTTCTACAGCTAGAGGTGCTCTATGCGGTGTTACTACAAAAAAGGCGGCTCAGTTAAGAAGTCCCCTGCGTGGACACGCAAAGAAGGTAAGAGCGAGTCTGGTGGCTTGAACAAAAAGGGTGTGGAAAGCTACCGAAAAGCCAACCCCGGAAGCAAGCTGAAGACCGCTGTTACTACCAAGCCGAGTAAGCTCAAGAAGGGGTCAAAGGCCGCTAATCGTCGGAAGTCTTTCTGCTCTCGTATGAAGGGTATGAAGGCCAAGAATACTAGCTCTAAGACGGCAAATGACCCAGACAGTCGTATCAACAAGAGCTTACGGAAATGGAACTGCTAGGTGGCTATTTCTCGTACCCAGATGAAAACCCAACTACGGGGGAATAAAATGCCCGCAAAAGGCTCAAACAAAGGCGGCAAAGTTGGCTATCATAAAATGCCTGACGGGACAATGATGAAAGACAGCGAGCACAAAACAAAGAAAGGTGAAACCGTGAAAAAATATCAAGCTGGAGGCGCCCCTAAGAAGTCCATGCGCCCTAAAATGCGTCCCAAAGACATGGAAGAGATGATGTCTAAACGGGGTGGTGCACCCAAGCAGTCCATGCGCCCTAAAATGCGCCCTGAGATGATTGGCAACACGCCCGGAAGCCAAGGCACACGCGGCATTGACCCAATGGAAAACTATGGCGCAGAGGGCGTTAAGCGTCTTACTGGCATGAAGGCTGGCGGCAAAGTTCGCGGCTGTGGTATGGCCCGTGGCGGTGCAGTGCGCCCCTGCAAGATGGTGAAAATGAAGGGTTCCTGATGCGCAGGTACTACAAAAAAGGCGGAGCGGTGAAAGACGCGTGTTATAGCAAGGTTAAATCCCGCTATAAAGTCTTCCCGTCCGCCTATGCCTCTGGAGCCATAGCTAAGTGCCGTAAGGCTGGCGCTAAGAACTGGGGCAACAAGGGGAAGAAGTAATGGCCGTTCGTAAGACAAAGGAAGGCGCAGCACTCAAACGTTGGTTCAAAGAGGACTGGAAAGATGTGCGCACTGGCAAGGCTTGCGGACGCAAAGAAGGTGAGAAGCGGGGCACACCGTACTGTAGGCCTACAAAGAAGGTGTCCAGCAAAACCCCGAAGACCAGCGGTGAGATGAGTACGCCGGAAAAGCGTAAGAAGATCACCGAGAAAAAACGATTAGGGCAACCTGCGGGTAAACCACGGCGCGTCTCTCCTGCAAAACGGAAGACTAAGAAATGACGACATCAGGCACCACAGCGTTCAACATGGACTTCACGGAGATCGCCGAAGAAGCATGGGAACGTGCAGGCCGTGAGATGCGTTCTGGGTACGACCTTCGTACCGCACGTCGTTCTATGAACTTGATGACTATCGAGTGGCAGAACCGTGGCATTAACTTGTGGACCATTGATGAGGGTACTGTCAGTCTGACTCAAGGCGTAGGCCAGTACGACCTACCTGCGGATACTATTGATCTGCTTGAGCAGGTAGTGCGTACAGGAAGTGGTACAACCCAGCAGGACCTGACCATATCTCGGATTAGCGTCAGCACGTACGCGTCTATCCCAAACAAAACGAACACTGGGCGCCCTATTCAGTTCTGGATCGAACGCCTACGGGACAACCCACGGGTCAACGTCTGGCCAGTGCCAGAGAGCGACGATTACACGTTAGTGTATTGGCGCCTACGCCGTGTCGAGGACGCAGGATCAGGTGTACAAACAGCGGATATGAATTTCCGCTTCCTCCCATGTCTGGTCGCTGGGTTGGCGTACAACATTGCCATGAAAGTCCCAGAATTGGCGCCACGTATTGATATGCTGAAGGCAACTTATGAAGAGCAGTTTAGGTTGGCCGCGGAAGAAGACCGTGAAAAGGCTCCTGTACGTTTCGTACCGCGCGTGGGGGTTATTAGATGAGCACGCGGTTTGCTTCAGCTAAGAAAGCGTTAGGTATATGCGATGTCTGCGGGTTCTCTTACAAGCTGAAAGAGCTAAAGGCGTTATATGTTAAAGGGCGTAACACTAACGTTCTTGCCTGCGAAGACTGCTGGAGCCCAGACCACCCGCAGCTTAGACTAGGAGAGTTTCCTGTAGATGATCCACAGGCACTACGTAACCCCCGTCCAGACACAGCAGAACTTATACCAGCGCGTGACTTCCAATACGGGTGGAGCCCTGTGGGCCTACAAGACCCATTTAACCTCGTTGACAACAACCTAGTGGGCACTGGATTTGTTGGGCAAGTTACTGTAATAACATCTTAGGAGATAACGCTATGGCGAACTGCAATACAACACGGATGAAAAAGGGCGGCAAAGTTACAAAGCCCAATAAAATGAACAAGGCTTCTAAGTCTAAAGGCGTAAAAGTGCGTGGCACTGGTGCGGCGACTAAGGGCCTGTATGCACGAGGGCCAATGGCATAAACAATGGATTATACTGAGCTGAAAACTAATATCCAAGATATCTGTGAAAATACGTTCACCGATGACCAGCTCGCTATGTTCACTCAACAGGCCGAGCAGAAGATATACAACACTGTTCAGCTACCCGCATTACGTAAGAACGTAACCGGGGCGCTAACCGCAGACAACAAATATTTGTCTGCGCCGTCAGACTATTTGTACACGTACAGCTTAGCAATCGTAGATGCGGTGGGGGACTACGTGTACCTACTAGATAAAGATGTAAACTTTATCCGTGAGGCGTACCCAAGCACATCTAGCACCGGGTTACCCAAGCACTACGCAAACTTTAACGATGATGCGTTCATTGTCGGGCCTACTCCCGACGCAGCATATACTGCTGAACTGCATTATGGCTATTACCCCGAATCCATTGTAACCGCAGGCACTACGTGGCTTGGGGATGAGTTCGATTCCGCGCTTTTGAACGGGGCGTTAGTCGAAGCGATTCGGTTTATGAAAGGAGAGCAGGACATGGTAGATATGTATAACAAGATGTTTACTCTATCTATTGGACTGCTCAAAAACCTTGGGGACGGTAAACTTCGGGGTGATACCTATCGTTCTGGTCAACCGAAAAACCCTGTAAGCTAAGGAGGTCATCATGGCAATCACGCAGGCAATGTGTACATCGTTTAAAAAAGCACTTCTCGATGGAGAAATGGATTTTAGTGGCGACACGGCACAAACGTATAAGATCGCGCTCTACACATCTAGCGCGTCACTAGACGCAACCACGACAGCGTACACTACATCTAACGAAGTTACTGGCACTGGGTATACTGCGGGGGGTAACACGTTAACTATTAGCACTAACCCCACCACATCAGGTACCACAGCGTACTTGGATTTTGCGGACACCACATTCTCTTCCGCAACTATCACGGCACGCGGCGCGCTTATTTACCAATCAGGTGGAGGCACCCCGGCGGTAGCAGTACTTGACTTCGGCGCGGATAAAACATCCACAGCGGGTGACTTTACTATTCAGTTCCCAACTGCAGACGCATCTAACGCTATTTTGCGCTTAGCATAAGTTAGTACGGAGGCTCCGCCGTGGCTAACATAACAGGATGGGGCCGCGGAACTTGGTCTGAAGGTGCATGGAGTGAACCGATACCGGCGACGGTGTCGGGCGTTTCCGCTACTGCTTCTTTAGGTTCAGTATCTGTTGTAGAGGGGGAAGGGGTCACCGTTACCCTGACAGGGGTCTCTTCTACGAGTGCGCTTGGTTCTGTTGTTGCTACTGGCGGAGTTTCAGCGCCTACTACGGGGCTTGAAGCTACTGGAGCTGTCGGTAGTGTGACTGTCGACGCTGCGGCTAACACCGCGGCTGTTGGTGTTGAAGCTACTGGGGAGCTTGGCACCGCAGAAGTCGGTATTGGTATATCCGTTCCGGTCACGGGGCTTGCAGTCACAGGTGCGGTTGGTTCTGTATCTGTAACCGGGAAAGCGAATGTTGTTCCTACGGGGGCAGAATCTATTGGCGTTGTCGGTAGTGCAGTTGTCGACGCTGCGGCTAATGTGTCTACTACAGGGCTCTCGGCCACTGGCGCGGTCGGCACCGTTGTTATAGCCGCCAACGCTAATGTTGCTCCGACCGGAGTCTCCGCCACTGGCGCGGTTGGTTCTGTATCTACAACTGCGGACGCCAATGTGTCTGCTACTGGCGTAGCGGCTACTGGTTCGGTTGGAACTGTCGTTGTAGCTGCCAACGCAGATGTTTCTGTCACGGGTAATAGCACAACGACGGAGCTCGGTAGTGTAACTGTGGACGCTGGCGCGGTCGTGCCAACCACAGGACTAGCTACAACAGGCGCAGTTGGTAGTGTCGCAGTCCGTATCGAAGTCGATGTACCTGTAAACGGGGTAAGTAGTACGGGTCGAGTGGGTACTGTCGCTATCGTCGCAGGAGCTACAGCGTTCCCGGCTGGGGTGTTTACAACGGGTCAGATTGGTACAGTTCTTGTCTGGGGAGAAATAGTTCCAGACCAAAACCCGTCATGGCAACTTATAGACGATGGGCAGACGGTAATGTGGATAGAGGTGATGACGTGACAACAGTTGATGAAAATGTTATATGCGTGTATATTAGCGCAAATACCAGCGTGCAGGAGTAAACCATGCCTAGTACTTATACTACAAACACCGGCATTGAGAAGATCGCCACTGGTGAACAGTCCGGGACGTGGGGTGATACAACAAATATTAACCTCGACATCATAGACCGCGTTGTCAACGGTGTTGGTTCTGTATCTTTGTCCGGCACCACTCACACGCTGACTACTTCGGATGGGTCGCTATCTGACGGACAGTACAAGTTGCTTGTGCTAGCGGGGTCCCCCTCGGGTACAAACACTATCACTATTTCTCCGAATGACGCACAGAAAATATATTTTGTGTATAACAACTCGGGGCAGAGCGCGATTTTCACACAGGGTTCCGGTGCAAATGTAACGGTAGCCAACGGTGACACTAAGATCATCTACGCTGACGGTGCTGGAACTGGCGCGGCTGTAGCTGACCTCACAACCAACTTTGCGATGGGTTCCGTTAACATCACTGGCGGGTCGATCACCGGTATTACGGACTTGGCTATTGCAGATGGCGGCACTGGAGCTAGTTCGGCTGCAGCGGCGCGGACAAATCTGGACGCACAACAGCAGTTCCCAACGTTAGATGATATTGGCGGATTAACGCCTACAGACACTCATGGCGTCGTAGGCGACGGGTCTAACTACATTTCGACTAGCACGTCTAACAGTGCGTTGTTGATGCCATCTGGTACCACAGCGCAGCGCCCAAGCGCAGCCAACGGTATGCTTCGCTACAACGAAGATGACGCGGCCTTTGAAGGCTACGCGAACGGCGAGTGGGGCGCTATTGGTGGCGGAGGCACTGAGGCTGGCGGGGCGATTCTTGTGAACACCACCACAGCTTCCGAAAGCTACACATTCCCAAGCGGCACAAACGGGTTTTCTGTTGGTCCGGTAACAGTTAGCAGCGGCGTGACCGTCACGGTTGCCAGTGGTCAACGCTGGGTCGTGATTTAAGGAGAGAAACATGAGTTCAATTTCCGCAGGTACGTCTACTGGCACAGCGCTCGTAAACACGGGTGACACCACGGGCACATTGATACTAAAAACAAACGGTACAACTACCGCTTTGACGCTCGGCACTGACCAGAGCGCGACGTTTGCTGCCGGTGCAACAGTAGGCGGGGATTTCAAAGCTCTCTCACTCACTGAGACGCAGGTTAACATATCAGGGACTACACCGTCTATTGATTGCGCTGCTGGCAACGTCTTCGTCCTAAGCACGACGGGTAACACCACATTCACGTTTACGAACCCGCCTGCTAGTGGGACAGGCTATGGCTTTGTACTGAAGGTGACAGCTGGTGGGACCCACACGCTGACGTACCCTGCATCTGTAGACTGGGCTGGGGCTACTGCACCTGATGCACCTGCTAGTGGTGAGACTGATGTGCTTGGCTTCTTGACCTACGACGGCGGCACAACGTGGTACGGCTTCCTTGCAGGGGATGCAATGGCATGAGCCTGACTACATTCATAACACAGCTAGGTGCTGCTGGTGCTGGGGGTGGAGATACTTTTTTTATTCGCTACACTCAACCATCAAGTTATGCCACAGAAGCACGGAGCGCAACTTCACTGCTTCACAGTGACGGTTTTACCTACGCTGTCTTTGGCTACGAGCAGTCATCAAACGACTACGTTTTTATGATGAAAGTAGCTGGGGATGGTAGTTCTTCCGTGCAGCGTAAAGTAACTAACGCCACGGGAGATAATCCTAGAGTTGGGGCTGTAGTTGAAACAAGTGACGGAAACATTGCTTTTGCTTTTGATAATAAGGGCAGTAATAACATAAAGAATGGCTCAGGGAACCCCTCCAGTTTCCTAGCTATTTACAACGTGTCTAGTTCCTTTTCCCCCGTGAACGTCACATTTGGTGGGACATCTTACGAGAATATAAAGTTTAATCAGACTTCGGGTGGTACATCTAGCCTGAACTGCATTAGAACCTTGCTTGCAGATGGCACTGATTTGTATTCTGGTTCAGTTTTTGGTTATGGGAGCTCATACATTGAGTCTGGTTTTAGCAAGTTATCAGGGTACACGGGTGGCGGTACTGTTACGCAAAGCTGGAAACGCAATATAAGATACGATGATGGAGGGTTTAGGTTAGGTCATCCGTGGGGTTTGGCACTGACTGATAATAAATCCTATCTTGTAACAGCAGGTATTGGATCAACAAACGCCAACTACTATGAAAACCTTGGCTATATTGGAACCGCACTCGCTTCTACAGGAGTTGAAGTCGGGAGTTTTTTCTCCGTGTTCGACACGGGCGGTAACGAGTTTCCAAAGGCAGATGGCACAGATCAATACGGTGCAGAGTATCTTGTTAAGGGTTTAGGCCTTGCAAAGATAGGCTCTAACACTTTTGTCAGCGGGTATCGCACCCAATCAGACGAATTAATGTTGTACAAAGTTACTGTCAATGAAAGCACAGGCGCAATATCGCATGTTGCGACTAAGCGTATTACATCTAGCACAGGTAACTTTAGACCTTCTTCTCTTGTAGGTAATGAAGATGGAAACCTTTATGTTGTTGGATTCCATACAGGAAATAACAAACCCTATGTTATGCAAATCAACAGTGATCTGACCTCTGTTTTAGGGGCGTATGAATGGTTTTGCGTAGAGCATACCACGCATTACGCTGGAGGAGATCAAGGTTATACTTTTTCCATGTCATGCAGTGAAACTGCCGTGGCGATACCGTTCTTTCAGTGGACGCAATATAGTTACCAAGGTGGCATGGGAGTTATGAAGCTGCCTGTTGACTTCACCACCATGCCTGCCACTACAAACCTCAGCCTTGATAACGGAAAAACATTCCGCCTACAGTCGGCTTCTCACGGCACAGTTACATTTAACAACGAAACTCCAACCTTTATGACCTGCGAGGATGGGTACACCCAAGACGCTGTATATGGCTCAAACGACATTACAGTTACAACCGAGAGTACAAACATCAACGATGACATTGCCATTGAACCAGCATAAGGAGGCGCTTAAATGCACGCCAAAATCACAAACGGAACGGTAGACACATACCCCTACAACGTAGGGCAACTACGCCGTGACAATCCGAACACCTCATTTCCCAAGCGCATCCCAGATGAAATGCTTGCAGAGTGGGGCGTGTATCCTGTTACTGTAGAGGATCAACCTTCTTACACAGAGCGTACACAAGCCCTTGCGCAAGACGCAGCCCCTACAGGAAGCGGAACCAATTGGACTATCGGCTGGACTTTATCTGACAAGACTTCAGAAGAAGTGCAGCAGTATGATGACAACATCGCATCGAGCAATCGCGATATCCGCAACAGTAATCTGGCTGAGACCGATTACCTTGCGTTATCCGATGTAACAATGTCGGCTGAAATGACTACCTATCGTCAGGCGCTTCGTGATATAACAACTCATGCTAATTGGCCGCATCTATCTGGTGCCGATTGGCCAGTAAAACCGTAAGGAGCAAGACATGGCTGTAACAATTAGTGGGACAAGCGGGGTAACAACCCCCGCCGCAGACGTCGAAGGCCCGCTGACCGGGAACGTCACAGCGGTAGCCGCATCGGACATTGATTGTTCCACCGGTAACTACTTTACGAAGACGATCAACGGTGCGACGACATTCACGTTTAGCAACGTACCAACTTCTGGCACCAGCTTTGGTTTTACGCTTGAACTGACTGTGACGAGCGGGTCGGCAACATGGCCTGCCGCAGTAAAGTGGCCGAATGACAGCGCCCCTACTTTGGGTACTGGCAAGACGTCACTCTTGATTTTCATCACCGATGATGGCGGTACGCGGTGGCGTGGAGCGTCCCTTGTCGATTATACCACATGAGGTGGATAGATGGTAGATATTACAATGATGGCCCTAGCTGGGGCAGGAGGTGGTGAAGTGCCTAGAGGTGAATCATTATATGCAGTTCCCGGAACTTATAGCTGGACATGCCCTGCAGGTGTGACCTCAATCAGCGTTGTTGTTGTTGGCGGCGGCGGCGGCGGTCAAGATATTAGTGGAGCCCGCAAAGGCGGTGCTGGTGGTGGACTGGCCTACAAAAACAACATATCGGTAACGCCGGGCAGTAGTTACACTGTTGTCGTGGGCGATGCGGGTAGAGGAATATATCAATCTACTTCTGAGTTACCTTCAGGCACTTCTATAGACGGCGGTGCGAGTTATTTCTCTAGCACCTCTACCGTCAGAGCCACAGGCGGTCAAAGTGGAGATGGTGCTAGTTTTATCGGTACAAACACAGCCGGGGATGGCGGTGGTTCTGGTGGTCAGGCGAATGACGGGGGTGGCGGGGCCGCAGGATATTCTGGCGCTGGCGGCAACGGTTCTAGTGGTTCTACTGCGACATCTGGATCAGGTGGTGGTGGCGCTGGTGGCGCTGAAGCTAACGGCGGAGGCGGCGTTGGTTTATTAGGTTTAGGTTCGAACGGCGCAGCAGTTTCTAGCGGACCGGGTCTAGGTGGGTCTGGCGGGGCGGATGGTCAAGGTGGAGTCGGGGGTAGTTCAGGTAACTACACCCGAAATGGCGGTAATTTTGGCGGTGGGGGCGGTAGTGAGCTTGGTAATAAACCCGGCGCATCTGGTGGCTCTGGAGCCGTTCGCATCATATGGCCCGGAGCCACCCGCACCTTCCCATCCACTGATGTCGGCACACCATAAGGAGAAGAGATATGCTAGTTAAACTTGAAAATGGTGTGCCTGTAGAGTGGCCTGTCTCCGAGATGGCTTTTGATTTGCGGCACCCGAACGTGTCGTTTGTCATGCCTCTGGATGAAGCTACCTTGGCGCAGTTTGGGTACGGCACCTACAAGCTGTCTGACCCACAAAGTCACGATGCCCAGTGGCAAGAGGCCCAAGAAGCAACGCCCGTGCTGCAAGACGGCGTGTGGGTTCAGCAGTGGATCATCGTCGACAAGTACACTGCGGGGGAGCGTGCTGCCAAGGAAGCTGAGATCGCTACGGCTGCGGCTGAAGCAGCAGCTACTGAATATCAGCGCCTCCGGGCGGGGGCGTATCCGTCTCTGCAAGAGCAGATGGACATGCTATACTGGGACGAAGTTAACGGTACAACGACTTGGAAAGACGCTATCGCGAAAGTGAAGGCGGATTATCCGAAACCATAAGGAGAAACCACAATGGCAACGACATTAAACGCCGATACTTCGACTGGTGGGTTCATTGCCACTGGGGATGCTTCTGGGGACTTGGGTCTCCAAGCAGACGGCACAACACTGGCAACATTGTCAGGTAGCAAAGTTCTGTTTGAGGGCGGTATCGGTGAAGAATACGTTGCGGTTACATCGACTAGCAACGCCACAACAGTGGACCTCGATACCGCTACAAACTTCAGCCACACTTTGACGGAGAACACCACGTTCACGTTTAGCAACCCTGTTGCTTCTGGACGCGCGTCTTCGTTTACATTGAAGATCGTGCAGGACGCATCTGCTTCTGGCTTTACGGTCACATGGCCCGCCGCAGTGGACTGGCCGGGGGGTACAGCCCCTACACTTACAGCCACCGCAAGCGCAGTGGACCAGTTTGTATTTTACACGCACGATGCGGGAACAACTTGGTACGGCTTTGTGGCCGGGCAGGATATGGGGTAATGTCACATGAGTACGGCAGCAAAACTACTATCAGCAGCGGGAGATGATGAAGTGCCTAGAGGTGAAAGTTTATACGCAATTCCGGGAACTTATAGCTGGACATGCCCTGATGGAGTGACATCGGTGAGCGTCGTTTGCGTCGGCGGCGGTGGTGGTTCTGGTGGCGGCGGAGCATCTAATGATTGTTTTGGTGGAGGTGCTGGCGGTGCTTTGGCCTACAAAAATGATTTTTCAGTGACCGCTGGGAATAGTTATACAGTGGTAGTTGGTGACGGTGGTTTTCCCGGTTTTAATTCTACTTCTGGTGAAACAGGGGATCAATCCTATTTTAATTCCACTTCTACAGTTGCCGCAAATGGAGGTGGTGGGGGTAAAAGTAGAACCTACTCCAACGGTGCAGGAGGAACAGGTGGTACTGTTGCCGCAGGAACAGGCGGTTCAGGTGGTAATGGTGGAGCTATTGGTGGAAGCTTGTTTTCGGGCGGCGGCGGCGGTGCTGGTGGCTATTCTGGTGCTGGTGGTCGAGGAGGTGCTGGGCAATATGGTAGTGGATTAGCAGGTTCTGGCGGGGCAGGTGGTGGCGGTGGTGGCACTGGATCAGAGTCTGCCGATAACTACAGTTCTGCTGGTGGTGGAGGCGTTGGTGTATACGGGCTAGGCAGCAACGGTTCTGGGGGATCAGCAAGTAATGGCGGCGGTGGCGGTTCAGGCGGTCAAGATGGATATGATGGGGGTAATCCTGTAAACTCTAGTTTGAGAAGAGGGGGTGCAGGTGGTCTTTTCGGCGCTGGCGGTGGTGCAAGTCTAAAATCTGGAACATCCTCAAATCAAGCAGTTGGAACAAAAGGCGCTAGTGGCGCGGTTCGTATCATCTGGCCGGGTGACACCCGAACATTCCCGTCCACTGATGTAGGCACACCGTAAGGAGAAGAGATATGCTAGTTAAACTTGAAAATGGTGTGCCTACTGAATGGCCTGTAACACATAGTCGTATAAAACACGAAAATCCAAACGTCAGCTTCCCTAGAGATGTGACCAAGATTGACGTTGCTGCATACGGATATGCCCCTTTCCAGTACGCGGATTTTCCTGAGTATGACCCAGAATATCAAAACTGTGAGGAGATTACTCCTGTAATCAGCGGCGATACTTATGTTCAAACTTGGCAGGTGTCCGATAAGTACACTTCCGCAGAGCGCACTGCATACGATGCGCAAAAGGAAGCTGATCGTTTAGATGCTTTGCCAGATATGCACCGAGGTACACGTGCTTCACTACTAACAGAGACAGATTGGTGGGCTTCAACTGACCTAACTATGACTGCTGAACAAACAGCGTACCGCCAAGCATTGCGTGATATAACAACTCATGCTAACTGGCCCGATTTGGGCGAGGCTGACTGGCCGACTAAGCCGTAGGAGTAGTTCATGGACAAACGAACAGTATCATCCGCACATGAACGGATCGACGGCCTTGAGAAA